>Ga0163149_10002893_pt1 | contig 20104 bp, 13 predicted proteins | sample OliLakLV19MP5G1_FD_148604 | JGI IMG/M metagenome (GOLD analysis project Ga0163149, IMG submission 148604) | Freshwater microbial mat bacterial communities from Lake Vanda, McMurdo Dry Valleys, Antarctica - Oligotrophic Lake LV.19.MP5.G1 | ecosystem: Environmental > Aquatic > Freshwater > Lake >...
CGGATCGCGACCTCGGCCGTCTCGAGGTCGCGGATCTCACCGACCATCATCACGTCCGGGTCCTGACGCAAGAACGAGCGCAGTCCGGTCGCGAACGTCAGGCCCTTCTTGACGTTGACCTGCACTTGGCTGATGCCCGGGAGCGAGTACTCGACGGGGTCTTCGATCGTCAGCACGTTCTTCTGCGTCGTGTCGACCTTGGCCATCGCGGCGTAGAGCGTCGTCGTCTTGCCCGAACCCGTCGGGCCCGTGACGAGGATGATCCCGTGCGAGTAGTCGAGGTACTCGTAGATCATCTCGAGGTTCTTCGACGCGAGGCCGATCTCCTCGAGGCGGAACACCTTGGACGACTTGTCGAGCAAGCGCATGACGATGCGCTCGCCGTACGTCGTCGGAACCGAGCTGATGCGGACGTCGACCTCACCGTCGCCGATCTTGATGGTCGCTCGACCGTCCTGGGGCAATCGCCGCTCGGCGATGTCCATCTTGCCCATGACCTTGATGCGGCTGATGATCGCGTCCTGCGCTTTGCGCGGGATCGGATCCATGTCGTAGAGGATGCCGTCGATGCGGAAACGCACCTGCATCCGATCGCCGTACGGGTGGAAGTGCACGTCCGAGGCGCGCAGCTTCAGCGCCTGGAAGAGGATCGTGTTGACGAGCTTGATGATCGGCGCCTTGTTGGCGACGTCGAGCACGTCCTCGTTCTCGTCGATCTGGTCCGCGAGGCCGGCGATGTTGCCGTCCTCGTTGACGTCCGCGAGCGCCTCGTCGACGCCATCGGCCTTGTGGCGGTACGCGCGACCGAGCAGCGTCGTGATCTCGATTCGCGGCGCGAGCACCGGATCGATCTCGGCCCCGAGCATGCCGGCGAGATCGTCCATCGGGTGCGGCGACAGGGGCGAGCACGTCGCGACCTTGAAGACGCCGTCGGACCCCGCCTCGAGAGCGACGAGGTTGTAGTTGCGCGCGAAGTGGACCGGCACCTTCGCGACGAAAGCCGCGGGGACCGGAGTGCCTTCGAGGGACTTGCGGAACTCGTAACCGAGGTGCTTCGCGTAGATCTGGAGCAGCGTGACCTCGTCGAGGTAGTCCTTCGTGAGGAGCACGCGATCCAACGACTCGCCGGTCGTCCCGGCGATACGCCGGCATTCCTCGAGGCGCTCGCGCGTGAGGCCCGCGTCGACGAGCATCTCGCCGAGGCTGTCGGCTCGTCCTTTGTCCTTCGCGGTCCCGGAATCCTTCGCTTGGATCACGGCTTGTCCTGCTGGGTACCGCTCTGGCCCTCGCCCTCGCGCAGCATCTCGTTCAGCTTCTTCGCGTCGAGCCCGACGTCCTGGTTCTGGACTTCGCCGCGTTGCGGTCCGCGGTAGAGCGGGACTTCGAATCCGCGCATGTCGACGCCTTCCTTCTCGCGCCCGAACGTCGGGTCGATGACGCGGATCCGATCGGCACCGATCGTGTCGGCAGCCTCCAGCTTCCGCTTGAACGAGTACTCCGCGAGGTCCGCGAAGTCGCGGTCGCGCATGATGTGCGGGGTCACGAAGAAGTAGAGCGTCGTCTTGTTCTGGGACTCGCTGGAGTCGCTGAACAGGTAGCCGAGGATCGGGATGTCGCCGAGCCAGGGGACCGAGCTCTTCGTCTTGCCCAAGTTGTCCGTGATGATGCCGCCGACGACCATCGTGTCGCCGTCGGGCACGTTGACCTGCGTGTTGATCGTGCGCGTCACCTTCGGCGGCGGGATCGCGCCGTTGACCGCGCCGATGAACGTCGAGACCTCGAGGCTGATGTTGAGGCGCAAGTAGCGGCTGGCGCTGATCGTGGGGGAGATCTCGAGTGTGATGCCGGCCTCGACGTACTCGTTGAAGTTCTCCTGCGTCTGACCGCCGACTCCACCGGTCGCCGTGATCGTCGTCGTGGGCTGTTCGTCCTTCGAGATGACCTTGGCGCTCTTGTTGTTGTTCACGAGCACGGACGGAACGTTCAGGACGTTCGTGTCGCGGCGCGTCGACAAGGCGTTGATGAGGACGGGCAGCGAGAAGTCGTCGCCGCGGATGATGCCCGCCGTGATGCCGTCCGGCGCGGCTCCGCCGAAGAGGTTCGGTAGGCGCACGTCCGGCACGCCGTCGCCGTTGTTGTCCTCGAACGTCGAGAGTCCGAACGACGACACGCCGAAGCCACCGTTGCCCGACGCGGCGATCTCCGCCAGACCCAATTCCACCGCCAAGCGGAAACTGTCCTGGCCCGTGAGTTCGATGAGCGCAGTCTCGATGAGCACTTGATCCTGCCGCTGGTCGAGGCGCCGGATGAGGTCGAGCACTTCCTCGTAGCGCGTGCGATTCGCCGCGATCAAGAGCGAGTTCGTGGCCTTGTCGGCGACGACGACGATCTCGTTGCGCTGGCTGCTCGAGGTTCCGCCGCCCGCGGCTTGTCCGCCCTGTCCGCCCGCGCGCTGTGCACCACCCGGGGTGACGCGCGACGCATCGCGGATGAAGCTGTCGAGCGTCTCGGAGAGCTCTTCCGCGTCGACGTTCTCGAGGTTGTAGATGTGGTAAGTGCGCTCGCCCTGCACGATGTCGACGTCGAGTCGTGCGACGAGTTCCTTGATGCGCGGCATGTCGTCCGGCATCGCCATGAGGAGCAGGGAGTTCGTCCGCGCGTCGACCATGATCTTCGACTCGGTCTGACCTGTCTGGAGCTGACCCGTCGCGCCCTGTTGCTGCGCGACTTGCGCTCCACGCGATTGAGCCGCGCGACGCGATGCATCGAGCAAGTCCGTCAGCGTGTCCGCGACCTCTTCGGCCGATGCGAACTCGAGCGGGATCATCTCGAACTCGGGCAGGATGATCGCTTGGTCCGCCGCGGCCTTGTCCACGAACTTCAGCATGCGGACCATGGCCGCGACGTCGCTGCCGAAGCCGGTCAAGATGAGGCTCGTACCCGACACCGGCAGGATCGACTGCGTCTGCTGATCCGGGAACATCTGTCGCAGCGACGTCGAGAGCTGACGCGCGTCGACGTGCGGGAGATCGACGACCGTGTGGATCAGGACGGCCGGTTGATCGGCGTAGCGATCGAGGTCCTCGGGCGTGACGTAGACCGCGTCCTTCTTGAGCGTTGCACCGCCGCCACGATTGTTCGGGGCCGAGCTCTGGATCAGCACGACGGCCAAGTGATCGGGGCCGATCTTCGTGCAGACGAACTCGTTGATGATCATCATGATCTGGAAGAACGAGTAGAAGTCGCTCTTCGGGATCGTCTTGGGGCCGAACATCTTGAGCTTCGCCGCCTTGAGCTGACCCGCGGTCGCGTCCGTGTAGGTGAAGTTGATGCCCGTGGCTTCCTGGCACAGCTTCACGAACTGCTCGAGCGTGAGCCCGGCGTCGCCTTCCGTCGTCTCCTCGAAGTACAGCTCGTAGAACGCCCCGTTGTCCTGGATCGGCGGCACTTTGCCCGGCGTGTTCGCCGCATTGGACTGGCCTTGCGCGCCGGGAGCCTGCCCTACGGGAGCCTGAGCCTGCCCTGCGGGAGCCTGAGCCTGCCCTGCGGGAGCTTGAGCCTGCCCAGGTCTCTGAGCTGCGCTCATGGGCGTGGCGAAGGGCAGAAACGTGAGCGCGGCGATGAGGGCGGCTGTCATGTCGGGTGGCAGGTCGTCTCGAGTCCGAACCGGGGAGTCCTAAGTCGTTCTGGGCCCCAGCTTTGGAGACCGGAACGCGCTCGCGAGGCGCGGAGCCTAACGAACGCGCGGGGCCGGTCCAAGGTCGAGCGGGGATCCTCGGAGCGTCCGTCGGACGCCGACGCACTCGCGTTCTTCCCCGGAGCGACGGAGTCGGCAATCGTTTCCGACTTTTCTCGAGCGACGTCGCTATCCTCCGGCGCCCATGCGTCTCCATGAGCTCTTCGCGGCCGAAGATGTGATCGTGTCCTTCGCGCCCGCCGACAAGTGGATCGCGATCCGCGAACTCGTGGGACACCTGGTACGCCGCGGTCGCCTCGAAGCCGGCCAGGAAGCGGCGGTGGTCGAAGCCGTGCAAGCGCGCGAGAAATCGATGTCGACCGGGATGGAGCACGGGATCGCGATCCCGCACGCCGCGGTCGAAGGCGTCGACGGCGTGCGCGCCGCGATGGGAATCGTGCCCGAGGGCGCGACATTGGCCTTCGACAGCATCGACGGTCGGCCGACTCGCATCGTCGTGCTGCTCGTGATCCCGCGGGCGCAAAAACTGCTGCACATCCGCACGCTGGCCGACATCGCGCGAGTGTTGGGCCGCGACGCCGACCGGGAGCGCCTGATCGCCGCGCGGTCGTCCGAAGAGGCCTGGGCCGCGCTCGCCGAGGGCGACGCGAGCCGGCGCTGACGACGCGCCCGATGTCGGCTACGAGCGCCGCCGCGCCGGACGACGCGCGTTCGATCTGGTTCCGACGCGTCGCCGCGTGGAGCTGCGCGGGTTCGAGCGCGTTCCTCGCCGGGGCCGCGGGGCTCGGCATCCAAGCGATCCTCGCGGCGAGCGCGTCGCTCGCGTTCGGCGCGGGAACGGGACCCGCTCTGGCGTTGGCCACGTTCCTGTCGTTCTGGTCGCTCGGTGCGTGGTTCGCGGGTCGTCCGTCGGTCGCGAACCAGCGGCGTCGAACACTGGGCCTCGCGTTGCTGCCCGTCGCGCCGGCTGCGACGTGGGCGACGATCTATGGCGGTCCACAGGCGTCGGTCCTCGGCATCGCGGCCGTCGCGTTCTCGCAGGGGCTCTTCCTCCCGATCCTCGCGCGCGGACTGACGAGCCGCGCCGTCGGCTTCCTGATCGCTTCGAACTTGGCCGGAGCCTGGTTCGGCGCATTCGGCATCGCCGACGCCGTCGTTCGTGAATCGGGATACATCGCGGCTTCGGTCGTGGCCTGGCTGTGCGCGGTGATCGCGGTCCTCTTCGGGGTCGTCGGTCCGTCCGGAGTCTTCGACGGCGAGAGCGCGCGTTCCGAGGCGCGGGTCGACCGCGAGGCTTCGAAATCGGGCGCGCACATCGGCGCGCTCGCAGGTGCACTCGTGATCGGACTCGGCACCGCGTGGATGGGCGGCGTCGAGTGGTCGCTCGTGCGGCTCGGATCGCTGTGGTTCGGCGGGATGCAGGACGCGTTGTCGGCCGTTCTCGCCGCGTCGATCGCGGCGCTCGCGCTCGGAGCTCTGATCCTGCCGCCGATCCTCCCGCGTGGAGCGCGCGGCATCGCGATCGGACTCGCGCTGTGCGCCGTGAGTTCGACGTGGATCCTCGCCGTGCATCTCGCGCTGCCGCACTTCGCGAGCGAGGCCATGTGGCTGCGCGCGTTGGTGCTCTGCGTCCCGGCACTCGCACCGTTCGGGGCACTCGTGCCGCTCGTCCACCGCGCGAGTCCGGGCGAGAGCGGCGCGCGACTCGGGCGGCTGTACCTGCACGAATCGTGGGGCGCGTGGATCGGGATCCCGCTCGTGCAGTTCGTGCTCACGCCGACGATCGGGCTCGCCGCGAGCGTCGGTTTCACGGCCGGGCTCGGCGCGATCGCAGCTGTGTTCCTCGGCAACCGCGCGCGTTTCGCCGCACCGTTCGCCGCGGCGTGCGCGCTCGCAGCGGCGTTCGTGCTCGCGCGTGCCGAGCCGCCCGCGTTGCGCACGCCCGCGCTGGCGAACCCCGCGTTCCAGATCCTCTCGTTCCTCGAGGATCGCGACTTCGCCGTCACCGTGGTGGACGACGGACTGCTCGGCGAGCGCACGTTGATGACGGACGGATTCCGCGCGGCGGGAACGGGCCGCGACTACCGCTACATGCGCGTGCTCGGGCATCTGCCGTTGCTGCTCCACCCGAATCCCGAGCGAGTGGCGGTTCTCGCGTTGGGCACGGGCACGACGGTCGGCGCGGTCTCGTTGCACCCGGAGGTGAAGCGCATCGACGTGCTCGAGATCTCGCGCGCCGTCGTCGAAGCCGCGCCGCTCTTCGCCGAGCACAACCGCGGCGCCCTCAGCGAAGGCTTGCCCGGTCTCCTCGATGCGAACGATGGAAAGGGGCGCGTCGTCCTTCGACTCGGCGACGGTCGCAAGACCTTGCGCGATTCGCCGGCAACGTACGACGTCGTGACGATGGAGCCGTTGCTGCCCGACTCGCCGTTCGGCGTGCATCTCTACACGCATGAGGCTTATGCCGACGTGAAGCGGTCGCTGAAACCCGGCGGCATCGCGTGTCAGTGGGTACCACCGCACGCGCTCCACCATCGAACGTTCGCGACGGTGGTCACGCAGTTCACGCTCTCGTTTCCGAGCGGTCTCCTCTTCGTCTCGGGAACCCAGGTCGTCCTCATCGGCTCCGAGGGTCCGCTAGCGCTCGATACGGCTCGCTTGGCGGGGTTCGCCGACCCGCCCTTGCGCGAAGAACTGGCGGGACTCGGCCTCGCCGACGCGAGATCGATCGCGGCACGCTGTCAGTCGACCTGGCCCGGTGATGCTCTTCCGGACGACAGCGACACGAAGCCGACCAAGGTCCTCGGCGATGCTCATCCGTGGATCGCGTATCGACCGCGACGCTCTGGACCGATCTTGCTTCTCGACCTGCGCGACAACTTGCCGCGGGCCCGCAATGTGTCCAAGCGGTCGGGATGGCTCGTCGAGGAGACGGATCTCGCACGCGGCCTCGTCGCGCTGCGCGCTGCGCGGCGGGCGAACGCCGAGTCCGAAGCGTACATGCGCGGCGTGCAAGGGATCTCCGCGCGTGCCGCGGACGAAGCGCGCGAGCAACTTGCGCGGGCTCGCGGGCTCGCACCGAACGATCGCGAAGTGCGCGAATTCAACGAGGAAATGAGCTTTTTCGACGACCTGCGCGCGGGAGTCGCCGCGCTCGCCGCGGACTCGTCACGCGAGTCGGCGATCGCGGCACTCGATCCGCTCACGCTCGCCGCGCAAGCTCGGTACGAGCGCGCGGACGTCCACGCCTACGTCGCCGTCGCCTTGTCGCGCATGGGCAGTCCCGCCGCCGAAAAGGCCTGGGATGTGGCGCTCGCGCGCTGTCCGCGGCTCGCGGAGACCGACGCTGGGCGACGCGCGCGCGACCTCGGCCTCGCACAGGATTTGTGGAAGCGCGCGACCAGCGGGGCGGTCGTCGACCACGCGGTGCGCGACCCGCGCTAGAGTCATCGATTCGCATCCGCGCGTCGGTCACTCCGGTGTTTCGGTTCGGTACGCACTTCCTGCCGACTTCCGCCGAGGCGACGAGTGCGTCACGATCTCCCGCCGTGGGCCTGCCCATCCTCGGGCTCCGATCCCGCCCGCGAACTCGATCCACAGGACGTGAAGCCCGTGCACATTCTCCCGACATGTCTCTTGGCGACGCTGCTCGCGCCTACGCTGCTGGCCGCGGGGGATTCGAAGCTCGATCACCAGCGCATCGCGAAGGATCTCGCGGTGCGGTGGGGCATCGACACGTCGCGGCCCGAGGAGGTCACGCTCGAGGCCGTCTTCGCCAAACAGTACGTGCACGTCGATCTCGGCGCGTTCCTCGTGCGTTGGCCGATCGCGCAGTTGCCGAGCCGCTCGAAAGAGTTCAAGGACTGCGCGACCGCGCTCGTCCGCTGCCAGGAGACGTGGCTCGACTGGGTGCAGCTCAAGGCCTCGGATCAGAAGGCCGTGCGCGCCGATCTCGCAGTCGTCCTGAAGTGGACTCAAGGGTGGAACACGCAGTTGCTCGCGAAGGGCAAAGGCGGCGAGGACATCGCGACGATCGTCGCGGAGCAACCGACCGCTGCTGAAGCACGCCAGCGTTTCACCGACGCCTTGCGACGCTTGACTCCGGTCGGCCCGGGTCGCGAACAACCTTCGGCGGTCCAAGTACTCTTCGCGCCCACGCGGCAGGACTTCACGGAGTTCATCTACTTCGCCGGCTGGGCGCTGCCCGACCTGCGCTCCGCGCTGTGGGTCGACAATGTCCCGGACTGGACGCAGGGTTTCGTGCAGGACATGCAGGTCGTCACGCTCCAGTACGCGACCAATGGTCGGCCGGCTGGCGACTACACGTCGGGCACGTGGATGAACGAGCGCGATCCGGACGTCATGCAGCAGCAGGTCACGCAGCTCGCCGTGAACGGTCTGTTCCTGGACCACTATCGCGACCGCGTGCCGGGTGCATTCGTGAGCGGGCTCTCGATGAACCTCGTCGTCGACACGTACGGCGTCGTGAACACACGCGTGGACGGTGACACGCGCTCCAAATTCACAGCGGCGCGCGAGATCTTCATTCCGGGCGGAGCGTCTCAGGGCGGGTCCTTGGGCAAGTCCTCGGCCGACACGCGCTGGCGCGAGAACCACGGCGCCGATCACTTCTTGCCGACGCTGCGATTGGCTCAGGAGGAGGGCGGGGGTGAAGCACGCAACGACAAGAACAAGGCCGCGTGTTTCTCCGTGCGCAACGACGCGGGCGGAGCGAAGCACGTCGTCCGCGCGCCGTTCCTCGGATCGGCCGCCATCGCCACGAAGGCGCCGCCCGCGGAGTTCTTGGGCGACTGGGGCGAATTCCTGCGTGCCTACAAGAGCGGCTTCATCTTCTGGATGCAGACCGCGGCCGCGGGCAACGAGAAGGTCTCGCACGAGCGCTTCGCGACGCTGTTGCGCAAGCTCGCGGATCCGAACCTCTCCTCCGACTTCGAGGCCGTTTTCCAAGAGGTCTACGAAGGCGCGCCGCTCTCGAACGCCGACGTGGACAAGAACTGCCTCGAGGGTCAGTTCCTGCGCTGGCTCGCGAAGTCGAAGTGAGGGCAGCGGACTGGGGACGCTCGAGTGGCCTTCGAAGGCCGGGAAAGAATTCACCCGTTCACGCGTCAGCGGCGAAGCGGCGCGACTCCTCCGAGTCCGGAAAGGCATCACGGACTCGAGGCCGACTCGAACAGATGATCCGCCGGACTGCGCTGGAGCAGGTCGAGCGGGTCGAGCAGGCGGTCGGTGGCGAAGCTTCAGCTCCTCGCCGCGGTCCGCGCCGCCCGGCCCAGGCCGGCACATGTCCGTCGCGCGGCGAAAGGCGGCCAGCGCGACCCCGGTTCGCTCGACGAGATGAGTGGGACGCTGCTCGCGCACGTGAAGTCGAACCCGGGTCAGCGCGGTGAGATCGCGGAAGCGCTCGGCACCGACGTTGGGACGATGCGGCTGCCGATGAAGAAGCAGGAGCGCGGCCGAGTCGCCGCTCGCCAAGACGATGTCGCGCAGAGCATGGCTGACCGCTGTCATGATCCTCGCTTCGATCGCGGCCGTGTCGCTGCCCAAGCGGCTCGTCAGTTCGCCGGTCGCGCGCTCGTCGAAGAAGGCCGTCTCCTGCTCGAGAATGTGGCTGAACACGTCGCGCCGCAGCTTCATGACGATGCGCTCGCCGGCGACCGCGAACAAGGAGTAGCGCAGCGCGAGCGCGCCGTTCTGCACCAAGAAGATCGCCGCCATCCACAGAGCCGCGCGATCGACCGACGCGAGCGCTGACGCGAGATCCGCGCCGTTTTCGAGGTGCGCGGGGTATCCGACCGTCGCGAACTCGCTCGCGGGCGGGCTCGAGTACGTGAACCTGGAAGACGTCGCCCCCGCGTCCGAAGTCGATTTCTCGACCGGAACGGGCCCGATCGCGCGCTTCCAGACGTTCGACGGGCTCGTGGTGACCGTCACGACGAAGGATCAGGACGGGAACTCCTACGCGAGCTTCGCCGCGAGCTACGAAGCGCCGCCGGCCGCGGCGACCGAAACTCCCGCGGCGCCTCCGGCGGAAGGCGAGGCGGCGACGCCGCCCCCCACCGCGACGAAGTCGGCCGAGCAGGTGACGAAAGAGGCGGCCGAACTGAACGCGCGCCTCTCGAAGTGGGCGTACGTGATCTCGGCGTACAGCCGATCGCAGCTCGGGAAGAAGCTCGGCGAGCTCGTCAAAGACAAGGCTCCGCCGCCGGACGCCACGATGCCCGACGGTTCCGCTCCGCCGGAAGGCCTCGACGGCGCGCCCGGCGACGAGAAGCCGATGGTCATCCCCGGCGACTTGCCGAAGGAGATCCAGGAACAGATCAAGGCGCATCAGGAATCGATCGGCAACAAGACCGTGATCGGTGAGCCGACGAAGAAACCGGAAGGCGACGTGCCGACTCCGGACGAGAAGCCGGCGGATGAGCCGGTGCCGCAGCGTTAGAGATCGTCGCTGGGGTGCCGGGCGCGCTGCGCTCTGTGGCCGAGTCCGAACGGAGGAGCAGCACGAGATGTCCCCGCGAGGAATGCCGAGTGGCCTCACTCTCGAGGCGAGAACCGGCGAGCCAGGCCGGCGCTCGCGCCAGCGCAGGAGCCTCCTCCTCCGTGCGCTTCAGCTACTCCAGGTGATCTGATAGCCGTTCGACAAGTTGAACGGGCTGACCGTGCAAAACGCGGCTGCGTTGCGGTACCACACTTGGTACGTGCGTGTGCCCGGGCTGCTCACCCCCCCACGCACGGAGATCGAAGGGTCGCCCACCGTCGGATAGGACGAAGTCCCAAGCACGTTCGTCTTCGTGCCCAGCCGGATGAGCGTTCCGGTGGCGCAACGCTTGCCGTCGCCAAAGGTTGTGCCCGCACCAGCCGGAGTGCCTGCTTGGAGCGTGCCCTGGAAGTAGAGTGCCGATGAATCCGGCATGTTCGTCCCGACCAATCGCACGGTGTCGTTCGAGATGAACGGGCCGCCGACAGCGATTCCGGGGTCTGGGCATCCGAGAGTGTTGCCGCTCAACTGGGCACCCAGGTTCAGCGAGTTCTTGCAGCCGGCGCACGAGCCCGAACTCACGAGGCTGTTGTTGCCGCACGGACAGGCCGCACCCGTTCCATCACCGCAACAGAAGACCACTCCAGGCGGTGTGCAGGGGCACGCATCTGCGAAGAGCTCGAGTGCGAAGGACTGGATCGAACAGCAGTTGAAGAAGTAGCAGCCCGGGGTGGAGGGCCCGCTCTCGACGCGAAAATGGTCGGTCGTGCTCATGCCCGTACCCTCTTCGAGGTAGTTGACCGGGCTATCCCAAACCGTGCTGTCCGGGCAGTTGTAGCCCCAGAAGCCGGCGAGCGTGGGGCCTTCCGCGAAGGTCGAGACGAGCGAAGAGGAGATGGACCAGCCGAAGCGGTCACCGGCGCCCGGCGCACCCGTGCCGCCTCCCGTGACCGTCCCGTTGAACGAGCCGTCGCCGTCTGCCAGTAGGACGAAGCCGTTTGCGGGGGCGAGGTCGACCGTGACGTTCCAGCAGTACGTCGTCCCGTTGGCAACGGTCGAAGGACCGTTGATCGCCACGGTACCTTGCGGCGTGACTCCGATGACAGTCGCGCACGGTGTGTACGACTGGAAGAAGGTCAGAGTGAAGTTGCCGCCCGTGATGTCCTGCGTGCAGTACGTGAAGGCAACGCCATCCACGGTGTACGAGTTGGCACAGCCGGGGCGCGAAAGGTTGATGCCTAGGCTCTGAGTCGGGCTGGTCGTGCTCGGGATGCGACCCTCGTCGATGAACGTGTCGCCGCTCAGCCAGTAGAAGTAGCCGCCGGGCAGCGTGTTGCTGTAGATGATGTCGGCGCCGATGTCGGCCTGCGCGGACTGGCGCGTCCACGTGTTCGACGCCTGGTGATAGATACCGGCGTCGCGAATTGGACCCGCGATCGCAATCTTCCTGGACGTGTGGAGAGTCAGTGCTTGCTGAGCCTGAGCGGCCGAGCCAAACGCAACGAGGCCAGCGAGCGTGAGCGCAGAACGAAGCATCACGAACTCCTGATGATGGTCGGGGGATAGGAACTCCAAGCGGATGACCCCCGACAGAGGGTAGCGGTTCGGGCCGATTCCCGGGAGGTCTCGAGCCCACGGACGAGTGGATCCGGTCCCTCGGAGCCCCGTTTCAGTGCTGCGGGCAGGCTCGGGAGCCGCGTCGAGCAGGACGGATGCGGTGGGCTTGCGGCGCGGGGCACGACGCCGCCACACCGTGCCTCTTTGGTGGTGCGCAGCTCGCTCGCGTCGCGGACTACCAGGCGAACTCGGGCTCGGGAGGCGCTCTGGCGGGAGCGATCGGCGGGGCTGTGCTGAGCAGCTCGAGGTGGTCGAGGATCCTGCGCCCGACGAGCCCGTCGGTGATCATCGCGATCTGTCTGCGCGCACCGCTGCAGTGGAGGCAGGTCAGGACGTCGACGGCGAAAACTCGGGCGTTGTGAGATCGGTCCAACGGAGCCTGCGGGTTCCGGCTGGGCTCGAGAGCGCACCGGGGCAGTCGGGAGAACCCGAGTCCGAGCGGCCGGCGTTGCGCTCCGTCGAACCGTGGTGCGACTCGGTCAGCGCGCGCGGCCCGGGCACGATGCGGTCGCGCCACTGCGCCGCGGGCGCTAGCACGCCGTAATACGTGAGCAGGTGCGCTCGCGGCCTGGGCACGAGCGCCGCGAGTCGCTCGAGGAAGGCCAACGGCTCGAAGTCGATCGCGCTGGTGCCGTCGCGCCAGGCGCGCCATAGCCGGTAGACCACGCCCCCGTCAGGATCGATCGAGATCCGCTCGCTGGCGATGGCGCGGCGGGCAATGGTGCGACACAGCCGCTCGAGTCCGGCGCGGTCGGCCCATCGGCGCCCACGCCTGCACCTCGGAGCGAGGTACCCCGCAGTAGCATAGAGTGGCCAGAGCTTTAACGCCGCCGAACCAGTGGCCAGCCCGCTTCGAAGGAGACCAGGATGAGGTACCGCGTGAGTGGTGTGGACAAGGACACGGGCGAGCTCCTGGAGATAACTCTGGAAGCCCCGAGCGAGTCGGCTGCTCGCGCGGCGGCGCAGAAGCGCGGGGTCAGCGCAACTGAGGTCGGACCCGCGGTGGCGACGCAAGCAAGCTCCGCGGCTTCTGGCCGAGGGCTTGAGCAGGGACACTTCGTCGGGGCACCGGTCGTTAACGTCGCCCTGCCGCGCCGAGGCTCGAGCCTCGGGATCGCCTCCCTCGTGCTCGGGGTTCTCGCGTTCATGATCTGCTGGATCCCGTTCCTCAACCTGCTCGGTGTGCCGCTCTCCGCTCTCGGACTTCTTCTCGGCCTCATCGGGGTGGTGGTGGCGCTGACGCGCAAAGGGTCGGGGATCGGCTTCCCGATCGCGGGGATCGTCGTGTGCGGGTTGGCGCTCGGAGTCGCCATCCTCATGACCACCGCAATCATGAGCGGCGTCGCAGCTGTGGGGGATGGCATCTTTGCTGAACAGAACGAGAGTCGGGCAACGAACCAGACGTCCGTGGGGGAGGGGCAGTCATCCGGAGTGAAGGCCGAGGCCGCGCCATCGAAATCGACGGACGCGCAGGTGACGTGGGCTCCGGCAGAGAGCCCTGTCCGTCAGGGAGATGTGCAGGTCCGCATCACGTCCGTGACGGTCAACAAGGTCAAGTTGCCCGACCGGTTCGGCCGCGAGCAGCGCGAGTCGCCCGAGCCAGGCCTTGTGGTCGCCTTGGAGATCGCGAACCTCAGTGAGACGAAAAAGGCGGACTACCGGACGTGGGGCGACGACACGTTCAGCTTCGGCGATAGCACCTCGCTCGCGGACAATTTCGGGAACAGCTACCGGCTCGTAACGTTCGGCCTGGGTGAACGCCCAGAGGGTGGCGTCCTCGCCGAGTCGCTCTATCCGGGGAAGTCGACGAGCGACGTAATCGTCTTTGAGGTGCCGGTCGAGAAGGCCAAGTTCCTTGACCTCACGCTGCCCGCTAAGAACTTCGGAGGGACCGGAATGATCCGTCTAAAGATCCCGGCGTCGATGGTTCGGCGGTAGCTCGCCCGCCCTGGAGATCGCCGATTTGGCTCGGTCGTGCTGACGCCCGCTCTACGAGCACGGGAATCAGCTCGTTGTCGAAACTGTCTCTGATGCGTTCGTCGAGGATCGTTGCGCGAAGTTCTACGCGGAGAAGATCGGTCGGCCAGTTCTGGCGCCGAGCATCTACGCGCGCATCGTCGTGGTCGGCTACTTCGAAGGCCTCGACTCCGAACGCGGCATCGCGTGGCGCCGCGCCGACTCCTTTGCTCTGCGAAGCTTCCTGGGTCCGACCTCGAGCGTGATTCCGGCCGACCATTCGACGGTGTCTCGCACGCGCCCCTTATCGATCTCGGCTCGAGTCCGCTGCGGGGCGGCGCCACTCGATTCTGCGAGCACGCGGGCCCGATTCCTCGAGGGCCATCAGGCCCAGTCTTCGAGCCGCGCCCGCACCGCTGCCGCGATGCGATCCGCCGCCGCGCGGTACTCGACACGACCGCCGCCGAACGGATCGGGCACGTCGCCGCCGCGCGGGTCGAGCAGTTCGACGTGCGCGCCCTTCTGCGGCGGGATCAGCGCGAGCAGTGCTTCACGATGCGACCGCGTCATGCAGTACACGCGGTCGTAGCGCGCGATTTCGTCCGGGATCGCCGGGCGTGAGCGATGGGCGTCGAGCTCGAGCCCGTCCTCGGCCATCGCAGCGAGAGCGCCTTTCGACGCGGGTTCGCCGACGTGCGCGAACACGCCCATCGATGCGAGTTCGAAACCCATGTCGCCGAGTCGGCCGGGCGTGGTCTCGAGACGCTCGCTCAACGCTTTGCGTGCCACCGCTTCCGCCATCGGGCTGCGGCACGTGTTGCCGGTGCAGACGAACGCGATGCGCAAGCCGGCTGCGGCGCGCAGCTGCTCGAGTGTGAAGAGCCCCTCGCGCACGAGGTCGAAGCGCCCGCGACCGATGCGCAGCACGCACGACGATTCGGCGAGACGCGACGGACCGCCGTCGACGACGAGCGCGAGCTTGCCGTCGAAACGCGCGAGCACGATGTCGGCTTCACTGGCCGGAGGCTCGCTCGGTCGTTGCGCGCCGGTCAGGACGACGGGAAACGGCGCGCTGGCGAGCAGCGACGAGGTGAACGGGTGCGCGGGGGCCCGGATCCCGGTCCAGCCGTCCCGCGCGGCGAGGTCGAGGCCCGGCGGCACCCCCGGCAGCACCAACGTGAGCGGGCCCGGCCAGTAGCGCTGCACGAGCCGTCGCGCTATCGGCGAAACGCGCGGGAACGTCTCGAGCGCCGCGCTGGAAGGCACGTGCCACGTGGGTCCGAGTTCCGCCGATCGACCTTTCGCGCGGGACAAATTCTCCATGGCGGTGCGCGAGTCCGCGCGCGCCGCGAGCCCGTACACGGTCTCGGTCGGCAACGCGACGACCTCGCCCGCCTCGAGCAGCTCGAGGGCACGCGTACGCGCCGCGCGCTCAGCGCGCGCGTCGATCAAGCTCTCGCGCTCCGTCGTCCGCAAAGCTCCGTGGCTCCGATCCGTTGGGCACACGACGTGGAAGGTCACCGCGCGCGCCGGTAGCCTACTGGCCCGCGCGACGCGGCGAAAGCGCGCTTCTCACTGCATGGAATCGTCTCCCGAGGCCTCGATCGAATCGCGCGGGCCCGAAGACGGTGCGCGCGCGGCCGGATCCGAGCCCAGGAGCCCGGAGCGCATGCGGATGCTCGCGCGGCTCGCAGCGGGACTCGCGCACGAGATCAAGAATCCGCTTTCCACCATGGCGATCAACTTGGCGCTTCTCGACGAGGAATGGAGCCGTGCCAAGGACGGCGCGGAGCCCAGCGCGCGCGACAAGCGTTGTCAGAAGCGCGTCCACACCCTGCAGCGCGAAGTGAAGCGTCTCGAGACGATCGTCGACGATTTCCTGCGCTATGCGCGCGGCGGCGAGATCAATCGAGCACCGCACGACCTCGTCGCACTCGTGCGCGACGTGCTCGATTTCGTCGAGCCGGAGGACACGTTGGCCGGAATCCGCCACCACGCCGAGCTGCCGTTCGGGTTGCCGCTCGTCATGCTCGACGCGGGTGCTTTCAAGCAGGCGCTCCTGAACCTCTTCGTGAACGCGCGCCAAGCGATGACCGCGGGCGGCGAGTTGATCGTTCGCATCCGACGCGAAGGCAACTGGGTCGACGTCTCGGTGACGGACACGGGCACCGGGATGACGCCCGACGCGCTCGAGCGTTGTTTCGACGTGTATTGGTCGACGAAGAAGGGCGGAACCGGGCTGGGCTTGCCCACGACGAAGCGCATCGTCGAGGAACACGGCGGTCGCATCGCGGTCGTCAGCGAACCCGCGCGCGGGACGTCGTTCTCGATCGTGTTGCCGCTGCTCGTCGAGATCCACGGTCGCACGGCCGACAACACGGGCGACCTCGAAGGCAACGCCACATGATCGGCACGCCGAACATCGAACGTCCGGTGCGCGTCCTCATCGTCGACGACGACGAAGGACACGCCGAGGCGCTCGCCGACGGGCTCGAGATGGACGGCGCGCGCTGCACTCTGGCGCACTCGGGCGCGGACGGGATCGCGCGACTCTCCGAGGTCACGTTCGACGCGGTGCTGACAGACCTCGTCATGCCGGATCGATCGGGGATGGAAGTCCTGCGCGAAGCGATACGACTTCAACCCGACTGCGCCGTGTTGCTCGTCACCGGGCACGAGTCGGTCCGCACAGCCGTCGAAGCGATGCGCGAAGGCGCGGCGGACTATCTCGCGAAGCCCGTCGATCTCGCCGAGCTGCGCACGCGACTCGCGCGAGCCGTGGAATCCGTGCGGCTGAAGCGCACGAACACCGAACTCCAGCGCCAGATCGACAAGCGTTTCGGCTTCGAGGGGATCATCGGGCAGTCGCCCGCGATGCAGCGCGTTTTCGACGTTCTGGGCCAGGTTTCCAGCACGAACGCGACGGTTCTGATCCTGGGCGAGAGCGGCACGGGCAAGGAACTCGCGGCGCGCGCGATCCACACGAACAGTCCGCGTGCGAAGCGGCCGTTCGTCGCGGTGAACTGCGCGGCGCTCAGCGAAGAGCTCATCGAGTCCGAACTCTTCGGGCACGTGAAAGGCGCCTTCACCGGCGCCATCGCGTCGAAGGAAGGACGCTTCGTCTATGCCGATCTCGGCACGCTCTTCCTCGACGAAGTCGGCGACATGCCGCTCGCGACGCAGGCGAAGCTCTTGCGCGTGCTCGAGACGCGCGAGGTCGTGCCCGTGGGCGGCAACGCGACCGTGAAGGTCGACGTGCGGCTCGTGTCCGCGACGAACCGCGACCTCGAGAAGATGGTGGCCGAGGGCACCTTCCGCGAGGATCTGCTCTACCGCTTGAAGGTCGTGACGCTGCGCATGCCGTCCTTGCGCGAGCGCAGCGCCGACCTGCCGTTGCTCATCGAGCACTTCGTGTCCGAGTTCGCGCGCTCGCACCAACGGACGATCCGCGGCATCACGCCCGAGGCGCGCACGATCCTCGTGCGCTACGACTGGCCCGGGAACGTGCGCGAACTGCGCAACGTGATCGAAAACATGGTCGTCCTGGCCCACGCGGACGTCCTCGGCGTCGAGGACATGCCCGACGCCGTGCACGCGGCGGATCGAGCCACGTCGAAGGGGCACGGCGGCGCGTTCGAGCTCGCCGGTCGCTCGTTGGCCGACGTCGAGAAGGCGCTGATCGAGGCCAACTTGACGTTGTGCGAGGGCAACCGGGAGAAGACTGCCAAGCTGCTGGGGATGGGGGAGCGGACGCTCTATCGAAAGCTCAAGGAGTACGGGCTCACCTGAGGTGTCAGGCTGGCAGGGCGTGGGTTCGACCGGGAACTCGCCTGCCAATGTGGCGGTGTGGTCCCTTCACGCAATCGGCATAAGCTCTCACATAGCATGAGTTTAGAGCCGGAGCTCTGTGGCACGGAACTTGTCCCCCCGGGGCGCGGCCGCCAGTTCACCCAGGCCTCGAGAAAGCAGCACCCATGAGCAACACAGGCAAGATCATCGGCATCGACCTGGGCACCACGAACTCCGTCGTCTGCGTGATGGAGGGCGGTGCCCCGGTGGTCATCCCGAACGCGGAGGGCGGGCGCACGACGCCGTCCGTCGTCGCCTTCCAGACCGACGGTTCCGTGCTCGTCGGAGCACCGGCGAAGCGCCAAGCGGTCACGAACCCGACGCGCACGATCGCTTCGATCAAGCGCTTCATGGGGCGCCGTCACCACGAGGTCGCGTCCGAGGAAAAGCTCGTCGCGTACAAGCTCTCGGGCGGTGCGGAAGAGCTGGTCAAGGTCGAGATCGACGGGAAGAAGCTGACCGCGCCCGAGATCAGCGCCAAGGTGCTCTCCTATCTCAAAGAGGCGGCCGAGGCTTACCTCGGTGAGAAGGTGAGCCGCGCCGTCATCACGGTGCCGGCGTACTTCAACGACGCGCAGCGCCAAGCCACGAAGGACGCGGGTTCGATCGCCGGCCTCACGGTCGAGCGCATCATCAACGAGCCGACGGCGTCGGCGCTCGCGTTCGGCCTGGACAAGAAGAAGAGCGGCGTCGTCGCGGTGTTCGACTTCGGCGGCGGCACGTTCGACATCTCGATCCTCGAGATCGGCGACGGCGTCTTCGAGGTCAAGGCCACGAACGGCGACACGCACCTCGGCGGCGACGACTTCGACAAGGCCCTGACCGATTTCGTGGCCGAGGAGTTCAAGAAGACGGCCGGAATCGACGTCCGACGTGATCCGATGGCCATGCAGCGTCTCAAGGAAGCCTGCGAAAAGGCCAAGATCGACCTCTCGAGCGTCACGCAGACCGACGTGAATCTGCCGTTCATCACGGCCGACGCGAACGGTCCCAAGCACCTGCAACAGACGATCACGCGCGCCAAGTTCGAGGGCCTCATCGAGTCGCTCGTCGATCGCGCGAAAGGACCGTGCCTGCAAGCTCTGAAGGACTCCGGTCTCGATCCGTCGAAGATCGACGACATCATCCTCGTCGGCGGCTCGACGCGCGTGCCGGCTGTCCAAGCCCTCGCGAAGAAGGTCTTCGGCAAGGACCCGAACAAGAGCGTCAACCCCGACGAAGTCGTGGCGATGGGCGCCGCGATCCAAGGCGCCGTCCTGTCGGGCGAAGTGCGCGACGTCGTCCTGCTCGACGTCACGCCGCTGTCGCTCGGCATCGAGACGCTCGGCGGCGTCTGCACGCGCCTCATCGAACGCAATACGACGATTCCGTCGAGCAAGAGCCAGACGTTCTCGACTGCGTCGGACAACCAACCGGCCGTGACCGTGCGCGTCTTCCAGGGCGAGCGTGAGTTCGCGCGCGACAACCGACTCCTCGGTGAGTTCAACCTCGAGGGCATCGCTCCCTCGCCACGCGGCATGCCCCAGATCGAGGTCACGTTCGACATCGACGCGAACGGCATCCTGAACGTGAAGGCGTCGGACAAGGGCACCGGTAAGGTGCAAACCATCCGCATCGAATCCTCGTCGGGCATCTCGAAGGACGAGATCGAGCGCATGCGCCGCGACGCCGAGGTCAACGCCGCGTCCGACAAGAAGAAGCGCGAGTTCGTCGATCTGAAGAACCAGGCCGATCACGCGATCTTCGAGATGGAGAAGCAGCTCGCCGAGCACCGCGCGAAGCTGGCGGAGTCCGACGTGCAGGAGATCGAGGCCGCGCGCGATGCGCTGAAGACCGCGAGCGGCGTCGAGGACGCCGAAGCCCTGCGCCGCGCGTTGAACGATTTCCAGGCGAAGGCACAGAAGCTCGGGGCCGCGGCTCATGCTCAGTCGACGGCGGGTCCCGGCTCGGCCGGCCCCGAGGCGGCTGGACCCGGCGCCGGAACGTCCGGAGCTCGCGCTCAAGGGGCCGACGAGCCGGTCGACGCGGACTTCGAGGTCAAGACGTGATCGGGCGGTCTCCCGCATGAATCGCGCGGGAGACCGGTCCTCCGATTCGGACCGAGCGTGGGCCTTCTTCGCGCCTCCCGAGTCGCCCGACCCGAGTCTCGCCACCCGAGTCGCCCGACTCGCTCGACCCGAGTCGCGCGACCCGAGTCGCCCGACTCGCCCGACCCGACTCGCCCGACCCGAGTCGCTCGACCCGAGTCGCTCGACCCGAGTCGCTCGACCCGAGTCGCCCCACCCGAGTCGCTCCACCCGACCGGCCTCGCAGACCGCCGAGGACCAGTTACCTGTGACCCGCCGACCCAAGCGCCGCACGCGTGCGGACCCGATCCCCGTTTCGAGCGCGGCCGCACGCTCTAGCGTCTGCGCCGCGCGTCGGAGCTCTCCCGGCCCCGGCGAGCACTGTGGTATGCGCCTTGCCTCTGCCAACGCGGGAAACCC
>Ga0163149_10002894_pt1 | contig 20099 bp, 12 predicted proteins | sample OliLakLV19MP5G1_FD_148604 | JGI IMG/M metagenome (GOLD analysis project Ga0163149, IMG submission 148604) | Freshwater microbial mat bacterial communities from Lake Vanda, McMurdo Dry Valleys, Antarctica - Oligotrophic Lake LV.19.MP5.G1 | ecosystem: Environmental > Aquatic > Freshwater > Lake >...
TATAAAAAATTGAATTTCATCAACATCAGCGATTACGATTACGAATTGCCCGATTCGAAAATCCCAAATAAACCATTGCCTAACCGTGGTGAAAGCAAATTGCTATTGTACAAAAATGAAAATATCACTACTAATATTTTCAACAATATAGATGCTCACGTTCCTGAAAATGCCCTTATGATTTTCAATAATACTAAGGTGTTTCCAGCACGGCTTCATTTTATAAAAGATACGGGGTCGCAAATCGAAGTATTTTGTTTGGAAAGTATTGGTGCAACAATTTCTATATTAACAAACTCATATACAGCCGTTTGGAAGGTAATGGTTGGAAATTTAAAAAGATGGAAATCGGGCAAATTAATTCATCTAAATAAAGATTTCGACCTCACTATCGAAATGATCAGTCGGCATAATGACACTTGCGAAGTAAAATTTGAATGGAAAAACGAACCTAATTTTTATGCTGTTCTAGAGCAAATTGCCGAATTGCCCTTGCCACCTTATATGAACCGAAAAGCTGATGAATCTGATAAAAACCGCTATCAAACTGTATATGCACAATATTTGGGTTCAGTAGCCGCGCCTACTGCTGGGTTGCATTTTACAACATCTATTTTACAAAATTTAAAATCAAAAGGTATACTTACGAATGAAATTACACTACATGTGGGTGCAGGCACATTCAAACCCGTAAAAACCGAAAATGCAGCAGAACATGAAATGCACTCAGAAAAATTTTCAATTACCATTGAAACGATTAAAAACATTATGAAAAGTGAGTTTGTGATTGCAGTAGGTACTACTTCTATGCGGCTGATTGAAAGCCTGTACTGGCTTGGAATTAAGAATAAAATTGCAGAAAATGAGTTGCAATCTATTGTAAATCAGTGGGATGCATACCAATTGCCCAATCACTATTCTACACAAGAAGGATTACAATATTTAATAGATACTATGAAAAAACATAAGTTGTCTATTTTACATGGAGCAACCCAAATATATATTTTACCAGGCTATAATTTCAAAATTTGCAAAGGAATTGTCACTAATTTTCATCAACCCAAAAGCACGCTATTGTTGTTGATTTCTGCATTTATAGGTAAAAATTGGAAAAAAGTATATCAATATGCCCTTGAAAATAACTTCAGATTTTTAAGCTATGGCGATAGTAGTTTATTGTTGCCAGACTTCCCGAAAGTTTAAAACTTTCAGGAAGTTTCAATCGGAAAGTTAAATAAATATTTAGCTTTGTTTTGACAGTATTTAAAAACGCTTGTATGGTTGCAGAGATAAATTTAGAAGGTCTAGAATTTTTTGCCTACCATGGCGTGTATAGCGAAGAACGAAAAATTGGCAATAAATACGGCATTGACATTTCCATTACTGCTAATGTAGGCGATTCGGCAGCTACTGACGATTTGGCAAAAACTATCGATTATGAAATAGTATATAAAATAATAAAAGAGGTGGTGGAAATGCCAACTAAGTTGCTCGAAACCATATCAAAACGTATAATAGAGCGTATTTTAATAGAATTTCCTGAGGTATTGGCAGTAAAAGTAAGTGCTGCCAAGTTCAACCCACCAGTAGGCGGAATATGCCAAAAAGCAAAAGTGACGATGGAAAAACGCAGATAGCAACATTTTTTGTATCTATTGAACCATTGAATTGGTATTATTGTAATTATATTTGAAATTAAACTTAAAAAGAAAATGACAACCGAAACACATAAAGCAGTAGAAATAACTGATGCGAATTTTGAAGAAATAATAGGCTCAGGCAAACCAATTTTAGTTGATTTTTGGGCAGAATGGTGTGGTCCTTGTAAAATGATTGGGCCTGCTGTAGAAGAATTGGCAGGCGATTATGAAGGCAAAGCCATAGTAGGTAAAGTAAATGTAGATTTGAACCCAAATACTGCCGCTAAATTTGGCATTCGCTCAATTCCAACATTATTATTTTTCAAAAACGGAGAAATTGTAGATAAACAAGTAGGAGCGGTAGCAAAATCGGCACTGGCTAAGAAATTAGATGCTGTGTTGCTGTAAAAAAATAATTCGAACATATAATTAGGGGAATCTCAAAAGGATTCCCTTTTTTTGTTTTAAATCCGACCATTCGTATATGCCAAAAAGCATTTTTAGAAAATTATTCTACCTTTTAATAGCAATCTATAGTTTTAGTTCAGTTGCAATTGCCCAACTCAAAAAGCTAACGTTAGAAGATATTTGGACCAAAAATACCTTTCAAATAAGATCTTTTGATGGATTTCAATGGATGAAGTTGGGAAACACTTATTCAAAATTAATAGAAACCAAGTCGGGATATGAGATAAACCAATATCATATTGTAACTGGAAAAAAACTGAAAACGATAGTAAAATCTTTACAGTTAATTTCAGAAAATGGCAGCCAACCACTAGATATAGATGATTACAGTTTTTCAAGCGATGAATCAAAATTGTTGATTAAAACGAATACAACATCTATTTATCGGTATTCTCAATTGGCTGTGTATTATATGTTCGACATTGGCACCCAAAAGCTTATTCCCATTTCCAATTATGAAAAAATTGGAAATGCCACATTTTCGCCTGACAGCAAAAAAATAGCTTTTACAAAAGCTAACAACCTCTATTACACCAAATTACTAAGCTTAGAAGAAGTAGCCATCACCGCTACTGGAGAGAAAAATAAAATTATTCATGGCCATAGCGATTGGGTGTATGAAGAAGAATTGGAGCTAATTAGGGCGTATGAGTGGAGTCGCGATAGCCGAAAAATTGCTTTTTTAACTTTCGATGAATCGGAAGTAAAGCAATACAATATTCAAAAATGGGGCGATTTGTACCCGAAAGATTATACATTCAAATACCCTAAAGCAGGAGAGAAAAATGCCGAGGTATCGGTATCGGTTTATGATTTAGAAGAAAGGAACACAAAGTTGGTATTAGATGGCAAAGGAAAAGACCAATATATACCACATATTTATTGGACGCAAGATGTTGATATACTGTCAATTAGATTGCTAAATAGAAATCAAGACAGTCTTAGTATTTTTCATTTTAATGTTAATTCTTTTGTAGGAAAAGTATTTAAAACTTTTTCTTCAAAAGATTATGTGGAAGTAGACGATAATTTAAAGTATTTGAAGTCAGACAATTCATTAATTACAACCAATGAAAATGATGGATTTAGACATATATATAGGTATGGAATTGATGGCAAGCTTGTAATTCAAATTACTAAAGGCGAATGGGAAGTAACCGAAATTGTAGGAATAGATGAATTGAATAAATTAATTTTCTACACTTCTAATGAAACTTCAAGTTTGGATAATCAACTCTATGTAATTGATTATGAAGGAAATAATAAAAAGAAACTCACCACTATTTCAGGCACACACCATATTGACTTAAATGAAAATTGCAGCTATTATGTAGATTATTTTTCAAATATTAATATTATAGAAACTGCCCTTTTTAAAATTGATGGAAGGAAAATAAAAGATTTGGAAACCAATAAGGAATTTCAATCCAAATGGGCTATGTATGATAAAGCCAAGTTTGAGTTTGGCATATATTCTACATCCATTACAAGCCTCAATTTTTGGACAATGAAGCCTTCTAATTTCGATAGCACTAAAAAATATCCGGTTTTCATGTTTCTCTATGGCGGTCCGGGTTCGCAACAAGTATTAAATAGCTGGAATGGCAAAAACAGGCTTTGGTTTGAAATGCTGACTCAAAAAGGCTACATCGTTGCTTGTGTAGATAACCGAGGTACGGGTGGGAAAGGAACTGCATTTAGAAATTGTACTACACGCCAATTGGGGAAACTAGAAACAGAAGACCAAATTAATTTTGCTCGTTATTTAGGCTCAAAATCGTATGTAGATAGTGCCAGAATTGGTGTCTTTGGTTGGAGCTATGGCGGCTATATGTCGAGTTTGTGTTTATTACTTGGTGCGGAAGTCTTTAAAATGGCCATTGCAGTTGCCCCTGTTACCAGCTGGCGTTTTTATGATACTATTTATACTGAGCGTTTTTTAAAAAATCCTAGCGATAATGCCAAAGGCTATGATGCGTATTCCCCGCTAAAAAATGCCGAAAAGCTGAAAGGCAAATACTTGCTCGTTCACGGCACGGGCGATGACAATGTCCATTTTCAAAATGCTATGGAGATGCAGAACGAGCTCATAAAAGCAGGTAAACAATTCGATAGTTTTTATTATCCCAATAAAAACCACGGTATATCAGGAGGCCATAGTCGACTTCATTTGTACCAACTCATGACAAATTTTATTGAAGAAAATTTGTAACCACCTAGCTAGTCAAGTAGCTTTTAAAGATTTAAAATTTTACGTTATTGTAATTATTATATAGATTAGGATAATTATAACCATTTTTAAAAAATATTGTATAATACCCATATCAACAGCATCGGCATTAAAACCTTATTAACATGGATTTTACAAGAGTTTTCGATATACTTCCTTATCAATTAGCCAAATTTCCACAAGACGATGCTTTGGCAAGCAAAGTAAATGGTGCTTGGGTAAAATATAGCACAGCCGAATATTTCAAAATCGCCAATCAGCTGAGCGTAGGGCTGCACCACCTTGGCATTAGAAAAGACGATAAAGTAGCTATTGTATCGTCCAATAGACCGGAATGGAACTTTTTAGACATGGCCATTCAGCAATTAGGTGCAGTAAGTGTGCCTCTATATCCCAACATTACGGTAGAAGACTACAAGTTTATTTTTAACGATTCGGAAGCTAAAATAATATTTGTAGCCAATGAGGAGCTATACTTCAAAGCCAAAGAAGCTACAGCGGGAAAAGACATTGAAATTTATACCTTAGAGGTTGTAGCAGGTGCAAAACATTGGAAGTCAATAATTGAGCATGTGAAAGACGAGGAGTTTTCTATTTTGGATTCGTACAAAAATGCAGTTTCACCACAAGATTTGCTCACCATCATTTACACTTCGGGTACTACAGGAATACCTAAAGGTGTAATGCTGTCACATTATAATTTAGTGAGCCAATGCAAGGCTGCCGCCCAACTGATGCCAGTGGACGACAAATGTCGTGCTTTCAGTTTTTTGCCATTGTGCCATGTGTACGAACGCATGTTGAGTTATGTATATCAATCATCAGGCCTTTCAATTTACTATGCAGAAAGCCTCGAAACCATTTCCGACAATTTGAAAGAAGTGCATCCCCACATGTTTGTAACCGTGCCTCGATTGCTCGAAAAAGTATATGATAAAATAATGGCGAAAGGAACTGAGCTTACTGGCATTAAAAAATTGCTTTTCTTTTGGGCTCATGGCTTGGGTATGAAATATGAACTCAATACAAATTTAGGATGGTGGTATAATTTGCAGCTGAAAGTGGCAAATAAATTAATTTTTAAAAAATGGCGAGAAGCATTGGGCGGCAATCTTAAAGTGGTTGTTTCGGGTGGTGCTGCGTTGCAACCCAGATTGGCAAGGGTGTTTTCAGCCGCTCAAATAATAATAATGGAAGGCTACGGACTTACCGAAACCAGCCCAGTAATAGCAGTAAACCATTGGGAAGAGGAAAACAGGAAGATTGGAACAGTAGGGCCGATATTTCCAGGGGTAGAAGTTAAGATTGCCGAAGATGGAGAAATACTATCTCGTGGACCGCACATAATGATGGGCTACTACAAACGCCCCGACCTGACAGCCGAGGCGATCGATCAAGATGGTTGGTTTCACACGGGGGATATTGGCGAAATGACCGATATTGGCAAATACCTCAAAATTACTGATCGTAAAAAAGAGATTTTTAAAACTTCTGGTGGCAAATATATTGCCCCAGGAAACATGGAAAATAAATTTAAAGAAAGCAGATTTATAGAGCAAATAATGGTGATTGGAGAGTTTCAAAGATTTCCTGCTGCTATTATCGTTCCTGCATTTGCCTTTGTAAAAGATTGGTGCGAATTGAAAGCCATAGAATGCAAAACGCATGAAGAAATGATAAGCAATCCGCAGGTAATAGCCCGAATTCAACAGGAAATTGATACTTTTAATGTCGGCTATGCTAATTATGAGAAAATCAAAAAGATAGCTCTCGTGAAAGATGAATGGGCGATTCAGACAGGTGAGTTAACTCCTAAACTCAGCCTTAAACGCAGAAATATAATGGTAAAATATAGAGACTTAGTAGAGAAATTATATGCCGAAGGCGAAAGAGAAATCGCTTAACATTGAAGTGGGCTAATTTCTATATTTTTCTATGAATTTGGAGCTATTTGTGAAGTTTTATCCGCTAAATGCTGCTAATATGATTATTGGAGAAAAACTTCTTGGAGGAGGTAATAGTAAAGCGCTATAACTAATGAAGCAGAAGAGCCTTACACTAAATGTGGCTTTTTTTTATGGACGATTATCAAATGATGCTATCCGACCATTAACACATGGCTTAGTTAGTGCGTAGCGAATCGTGACCAACAAATTATAATCTGCTTAATAGAAAAATTGGGGATAGTTGCAAAAGATTAAGCTAAATCATATCTGATATTCGCTGGTGAAGAACACCAGCGAGGGCTAGAAATTAGTTCTATAATGGCACTGAATAACAAAACGTTGGCTTATTTTTCTTTAATAGCCATCTGCTTTATATGGGGAACCACCTTTTTAGCTATAGGCTATGGAATCGAAAGTATGCCACCTCTATTTCTGGCTGGTTTCCGCCAGGTAATATCAGGGTTTGTGCTACTGATGTATTCATTTGGCTATAAAAAAGAGCGGGTTGGCGCTCATGACCTACTACCAATAATCATTTCTGGTGGCCTTATTCTATTTATTTCCAACAGCTTAGTCACCTGGTCTCTTCAATATGTGCCTAGTGGATTAGGGACATTGCTTTTTACGAGCATCCCTATTTGGGTGGTAATTTTGAACCTGGTTTTGCGTACAGAAGCCTATGATAAGTTTGTAATTATAGGCACCGCTATTGGTTTTATAGGAATGATTGTAATTTTCTTGCCAGACATTCAAGGTGTTTCATCGATTGGAGATTTAAAAGGCGAATTTGTACTACTTGCAGGTTGTTTCTTTTGGGCAATAGGCACAGTATTAAGTCGCAAATTTCAATTTAAATCAAGTGCTGTACTTATTTCAGGAATTCAGTTGTTGTTCTTTGGATTATTGATATTAGTGGGAAGCTATTTTATAGAATCATGGCAAAACATTCATTTTTCCAACCAAGCATTAATAGCGATCGGATATTTGGTTGTATTTGATCAAATTATTGGATACACATGCTATATTTATTCACTTAAACACTTGCCATCAAGTGTGGTTTCGGTGTTTGCCTATGTGAATCCTGTAGTTGCCATTTCACTTTCTTGGCTTTTGCGTAGCGAACCTATTACAAGCTATATGATCGCAGGGGGATTGATATTATTTGTAGGGGTTTATTTTATCAATAAAAAAATTGCAGTATGAGAATAGGCATGGTATTTGGAAATGGATTGATACCTCAAGGTTCTGTTACGGAACAAAACTTATTGTTTTCCAAACAGCTGGGCGTCAACGACATCATTATTCATCTTCCTGAAGAAGAAACTTTTCCCTCAACTTTCAAACAAGGTTATTGGGAGCTAGATGAAATAATGCACATCAAGAAATACATTGAAAGCTTTGGCCTTCGATTGGCAGGAATAGAAAACTTTCATCCTTGTCATTGGCACGATATATTGTTGGACGGGCCAAAGAAACAGCAACAAATGGAAAATTTAAAGAGATCTGTAGTAAACCTTGGCAAATGTGGCATTCCGATGATGGGATATTATTTTAGTATCGCAGGTGTTTGGGGTCGCACCTATGGCCCATTTGCAAGAGGAAATGCGCTTTGCGATGCATTCACTACAGATCAAGAATTAAACCTTCAACAACCTATACCCAAAGGTGAAGTATGGGGAATGACATACGATAAATCGCTTCTAGGCACAGGATTTATTGATCCAGTAAGCGAAGAAGAAATGTGGAGTAGATTGGAATATTTCTTGAAAGAATTGGTGCCTGTAGCCGAGCAAGCAGGTGTATACCTGGCCGCACATCCCGATGACCCGCCCCTACCGGTTTTGCGTCAGACTGCTCGATTGATCACCCATCCTGATAAATATCAACGCTTGTTGGATATTGTGCCAAGCAAAAGCAATGGATTGGAATTCTGTCAAGGAACTTTGTCTTACATGCCCAATGGGAATATTTATGAAGCCATTAAAAAGTATGCCTCGCAAGACCGCATTACTTATATCCATTTCAGAAATAACGTAGGTACACTTCCTACCTATTATGAAACCTTTATGGATGATGGCGATTGGGATATGATTAAGTGTATTAAACTGTATCATGAAAATGGATTTGATGGAATCATTATTCCCGACCATACACCTGAAGTGGCAAGTGCAGCACCCTTTCATGTGGGTATGGCACACGCCATCGGCTACATGAAGGCAGCAATAACAATGGTAGAAAATGGATATTAGATTTGACAATAAGATTGTAATTGTAACAGGAGGCTCCAACGGGATAGGGAAAGCCACTATACTAGAGTTTCAAACCGCTGGTGCAACCACCATTTGCTTAGATATCAAAAAACCCAACTTCAATACCGACAACGAAATATGCGACATTTCCAACCGTGAAGCTGTGCAAACTGCTATTCAAAATATCATCAATAAACATCAAGATATTCATGTTCTAGTCAATAACGCTGGTATTCAAACCTATGGTACCGTCACAGAAACATCGGAAGAAACGTGGGACAACACACTGAACATTAACCTAAAAGGATATTTTTTGTGTTGCAAATATGCAATCCCTTATTTACTAAAAGTTATCGACCCAGTAATTATCAATATTTCAAGTGTGAATGGAGTGGGAAGCACCCCGAATGCAGCTGCTTATGTAGCCTCAAAGGCGGGGATTATCGGACTCACTAAAAGCATTGCTGTAGATTATGCACCCCAATTGCGATGCGTAGCCATTTGCCCAGCAGCGGTAGATACCCCCATGATGCAATATGAGATTGACCAACTTCCAACTACTGCTGAAAAAGAAAAGTATATGAACGACATCAATTCAATTCATTTGTTGAATAGAGTGGCAAAGGCAGAAGAAATAGCCAATATGACCCTATTCTTGGCAAGCAATAAAGCCAGCTTTACCAACGGACATTATTTCAGAGTTGACGGAGGACTTGGAATTAAGATATGAAAATAGAAACGCTCCATACGCCCCTATTTGCTTGTGCCGAAGTACCATTTGCAGATGCTTTCACTAATGATTTATTCTTTGTTGAAGCGGCAGGAAAAGGCTTTTATCGCTATCAGAATAACAAGCTTACTGTATTGCTGGCTGAATTCGAATCAACATCAATGGTAAAAAATAGCAATGATTCGTTTGTATTAAGTAGTTTAGATGGTCTTTACCATTATCAAAATAATTCTGTTATTAAACTCAAAACAGACATTGCAATCACTCAAATAAATGAAATATGTGCTGATGCACAAGGGAACATCTGGGCGGGCCAAGCTACCTACGATGAGCACCAGCATTTTTCAACTGGTTATCTTTACAAAATAAATTCAGAAGGAAAAGTCACCACTGAAGACGACTCAATTGTGATGGGAAATGGCATGGATTTTTCACCTGATAACACCATTTTCTATTTGGCTGAAACATCAAAAAAGGCAATTTATAAATACACATATAATGTAGCTACTGCTTTGCTGACCAATAAAAAAATATTTGCCAACATTCCCTCCGATAGAGGCATACCGGATGGACTTTGTGTCGATTCTGAAGGATTTGTATGGGTGGCTTGTTTTTTTGGAAGTTGCGTCATGCGTTTCGATCCCGATGGTAAAGTAGAGCAAATCGTTGAGTTGCCTGTGGAGCAAATCACCTCGCTATGCTTTGGAGGGATGGATTTAAATGAAATATATATCACTTCTGGCAATGTGCAGTGGCCAACTAAATTATATCCCCCTAGTTTTCATTTGAAGGGGAATAAAGGAGGGCAGATTTTTAAAATAAAAACTGACATTCGGGGCAAAATTAAGCATTCGTCAAACATAACTTGATAGTAAGAAGCTACCTAAGAATTAGATTTGCCGTTAATATAGATAATATTTTTGTTAATTATTGACAAAGTGTTACCAACAATTAATAAAGCAATATCAACAAGTGACAAAGTAATACCTACAAATGATAAAATGAGGTCAACAAATAACCAAAAAATAACCGAAAATGACTAAGTAATGCCTACAAATGATAAGGTAACAGCTACAAATGCCAAAAATAAATCAACAAATTACTGAGCAACAAAAACAAATGACTGAGCAACGTTACTCTATCATTTATGGATAATATTTTTCCATTTACTTCACAATCTTCCCTAATATTTGAAATTTTAGAAAAGTTAACTGCTTAAGATTAGCTCAATAAAGATAAATATCAAAGACTCAACACTATATACTATGTAATTTCTGAATAAAATTATTTAATATACTTGACATTACAATTACTTTGTTATAGATTTAGTACTTCATTCATATAAAAACCTTAAACAATGAGCACAGAAATTGCAAGTTCTCCCGCACCTGAAAATGGCGGAAATAGTTATGTTCGTTTATCGATTGAAGAACAACTAAAAATGATAGGAGTTGCTATTCAAAATACAGTCGATAATGTCGATATTCAAGCTGCCCTAGCAAAACGAGGCTACGACTCTGTCGCTATGGGCGAAGCCAAGCTATTGCTACAAGGTGCGAATAAATTTTACATCAGTCAGAAAGATAAGTATGGCAATAAATATGGAGCAAAGGACGATTTTGATCAATTGAAAGAAGAAATTGAAGATGAATATACCGACCATATAGCACTTGCCCGCGTAGCACTTAAAAACAACAGAGGCGAATTAGAAAAATTGCAGCTTAATAGCAGAAGAGAGAAATCGATCAGTGGTTGGCTCAGTCAGGCTAAAACTTTTTATAAAAATGCCATAGATTCAGCTACCATTAAAGCCGCTTTATTGAAAAAGGGCATTACTGAGGTCGAAATGAAAGCAGTGCTAGATAAAATAGGCAGTTTAGAACAAAAAGAGGCTAATAAATTCAGCACCAGAGGCGATGCACAAAACGCCACAGCCGATAGAAACAATGCGATTGATGAACTTACCGATTGGTATCGTGATTTTAGAGATACGGCTAAGGTAGCTTTAAAAAAAACACCACAATTGCTGGAAAATTTGGGTATAATAGCAAAAGATTAAGCTAAATCATATCTGATATGCTCGATGGTGAAGAACACCAACGAGGGCTAGAGAATTGATAACAATTTTTAATTATGGTTTTTATGCAACCTATCTTCCAACTAAACCAACACAATCAATAGAGGCATTTTATATAACCGGGTATTTATATGAAGATGGAGATGGTTCATTTACTATTCCAAATTTTAATTTGGTTTACGTTTATGGTTATCAAAGCTTCATATTTTTCTACTCTAAATCCAAAAATGTAAGCTTTGATAACTATATGTTTGCCCCAAGAGACTACATCAACAAGCTTTCTTTGGGTTTAAATTCAGCTGTATCGTCCGATACTTTGTTGTTTTTAGACATGAGTAAAGACATTGAAAGTCTTCCTGCTGATTTTAAGTCAGGTGATACAGTGTATGTAGCAGGTTATGGCTGCAACTATTATAGATTTCGTGGAGATTACTACGATTTCAACCAAAACAAAGAGGTTTACACCTCTTTAAACCCAAATAAATCAACTACCGTTTGGTTTATAAAGGAGTAAATATTTTACAATAAAAGCCATCCAAGTTTTGAAAACTTGGATGGCTTTTTTATAGGTTGTCATCAAATCAGGTACAGGGGCTTCGGCTCTATTATTTTTTTCTATGCCATTGCAGTTGTTCTTCAACTCAAAGCATTATAAAGTGAAATGTTTAGCAGCCATCTTTTCCAAAGTTTTAAATTTTGGAAAAGATTTTTATAGAAAACTCGCCCCCTCCTATACCTATTCTATTACTAACTTTTTCATAAACACATCTCCACCTTTGGTTACGCTCACTACATAAATTCCTTTGCTAAATGAGCTGGAATTAAATGAAGTAGTTCCCGTAATCACGCTCGATTCTATCAATTTGCCTTGCAGATCGAAAATGTCGACATTCGCTACGCCATTTACAGAAATAAAGAATAAGCCCAAGGTTGGATTTGGATAAACCGATACCAATTGCTCAATACCTGATTGTGTGGCCAATGTTTGACTAGTTATTGAAATAGTAAGTGACCCAATTATTGTTGTATTGGTTGATAGTTTTCCAGTTACTATTACAGTTCCATCAGCTAAAGCTGTCAACAAGCCTGATACAGTATTAATAGAAGCGATGGAATTGTCAGATACGCTATAGACAACAGTGGATGAAGAACCAGTAACTGAAGCTGTAATCTGCAACGTTCCATTTGGTGTATTGATCTTATTTGCAGGAGCAATCAAAACAATAGAAGGAACAATTGTTACACTATTAGCCTTGAAAGCAACTTCATACATGCCTGATATTCCTGTTGTGCTTATTGACGTAGCCGTAATGGTTACCGTGCCTAATGATAGAGCTCTAACAACACCAGAACCAGATACTGTAGCTATAGCGGTGTTTGAAGAACTCCATTTAACAGCTTGAAAAGAAGCATTGGCGGGAAGCACAGCAGCAGAAAGTGTAGCAGTTCCCAAACCTAAAACTGAAGTAGGACCAGAGATAATAATGCTTGTAACATCTATTGGCAATATCTGAATCACCAAAGTTCCTTTTACTGAAGGGTTGCTAACTGAAGTGGCCGTAATAGTGACTATGCCTAAATTGATGGCAGAAACAACACCTGCACTGTTTACTGTTGCAAATGAACTGTTAGAAGTACTCCAAGTCAATGAACCATCGCTTGGGCTGCTTGGTGATACTATTCCTGTAAGTGTTGCGGTATTGCCTTTGATAATACTGCTTACTCCTGATACACTCACACCAGTCACAGGTACAATTACGGTGATTACTTTGGTCGCCTTCACCGCACTATTTAAACCATAAGTAGCGGTAATGGTAACAGTGCCTAACGCAATACCTGATAGAGTTCCATTGGTTACAGAAGCAACAGCTGCGTTTGAAGAGCTCCAATTAACGCCAAATTGATTGGTTGCCAATGGTGCATAAGTAACTGAAAGCACGGTTGACTCTGAAATATTTACACTGCCAGAAGTTGCTCCAGTAATGGCTAAGCCTGTAGCTGTAACCGCAGCAGGAATTATAGTAAGTACATAATTGCTACTCAATGCAATGGGTAATGATATAGACCCTGTGATTGTAACTGTTCCAGATTGATTTCCACCAACGGTCAATAAACCCGATGTTGGATCAATAGAAGCGTTTCCATCAGGAATCGAAACTGAGCTCCAAGAGACATTGCCTGCATTGGCAGAAGTAATCATACTTTTAAATTGAACTGTAGAACCGTTTCCTAAAATAGTGGTGATATTGCCCACCGGATTAATAGCAACTTTAACTCCTGGAACAGCTGCCTGATAGGTAGTTGCAATACGTATTTCATCAATTGCTCCGCTACCTTCAAAACTGGCATCACCATTTGCATCATTACCCGTACTCCATGCTAAATTTGAAAATCCACTTGTGTTGGCATCAAATCCACTGAATAATATAGGGCCTATAGCGGGTGTAGAAGGTTCAATTCCATCAACAGTAGGATTAACATAACCAGTGAAAGTATGTTCAGTTGTTCCGAATTCTATCTTTAGTACCAAAAGATTAGCAGTATTTCCTGATATTGCAACTACATTTCCAGTGTAGCTATTACTTGAGCCTGCCCTAATTTGAATTGGATATGGCCCTCCGAAAACACTGCTGGAATTAACAAAATAGCCAAATTCTACTAGCTTTTTGCCGCTATTGTTAAATGGATCTGTTCCGTTGAATAAGCTTAGCGTTACTTCATGATTCTCATAAGGGGCAGTTTTAGCCAATACAAAACCTGTGTATAGTGTTTTACCTGATTTACCTATGGTATTATCTGTATTGATAAATGAAGCTATTTTAGGGTCATTCAAATCAATAGAGCGAACTACGGGTAAGCCACCTTCATTACTCTGACCACCAACGAAATAATTACCCCTAGATGCTAACCCAGCATAATCTAATACGGGTGAATTTTTAATGCTAAATTTGTTGGCATTGCTATTCGAACCACCATTATCACCCAATGAAATATTTCCAGTGAAACCTATGCCTCCTGCAATTTTTGATAGCACAACTTTCCCTTCTTCATAGTCGAAAGGTTCGTAAACCAATAATTCGTTTGGAATATTTCCTGTAAATTGATCAAGAGTGTAATCGATTTTTTTGGAAGTATTACCTGCATTAAAGTTTATTTGTCCATAAACTGTGGCATATTTTGTATTAGTTAAAGCAGTAACTGTAATTACAGAAACGCCTGATAAAATAGAAGAGGGCAAAACAGAAGCATTTGCATCACCCACAGCATTCATCGGTACATTGGAAGTAACTGTAACTAATTGTGAGCCTCCAGCCACTGGGAATGCTAACATTGCAGGATTAGAAGAAAAAACAATGTTGTAACTGGCCGAAATTAAAGCACTGTAGTTTGTACCTGAAATTGAGATCTCGCTTGAAACAGGAATGCTATTATTAAAAACAGAAGCGGTGAAAGTAACTACAGTAACGCCAATGTTAATAGTGGCGGGAGAAGCCGTAATGTGCGATGGTGTAGCCACTTCTAAGCCGATGGTAGAAGTTACTGTTAAAACACTTTTACTTCCTGCAATATCAAAATTTAATTGATTTGTTGAAATAAAGGTGGAAGGATTGTAGTTGAAAATACTAGACACCTCTACAGCAGATAGCGCCTTGTCGGTGTAGAACAATAGTTCATCAAGCTGACCTTCGAAGTAACTATTAGTGGAGTTTCCCCAACTATCTCCATTTCCAACTACCAAATATCCATTTGCACCGTCCCCTGAAATGGCTGTTGAAGTTGCCTCTTGCACCCCATCTATATACAATTTAAACCCTGAAGCCGCAGCATGAGTAGCTACTAAATGATGCCAATTCCCGTCATTCACAGAAGTAATTGAACTTTCTACTACTACGCCTCCTCCATCAAACACACCAAATGCTACCTTTCCATCGTCTTTTAAAACAAATTTTCTGTCGTGGCTTCCTCCTCCTTGTTGGTTGCCTCTGGTAAATAAAACGCCACCTACTGATGAGGTTGTTTTTATCCAAAAACTAACTGTAAAATCAGGGGTAAAGGTTACCTCATTATCTGATCTGAAATATTGATCTGTTCCGTTCAAAACAATGGCAGAATTAGCTGAGCTAAATCGGTCGGCAGCATAGGTAGGTGTACCATAAGTAAAAGTAGCAGTACCTCCAACAGCATCATTAATATTTCCCTCAAAATCATATCTGAGAAATAAATTGCCTGTTGGTATTTGAGCAAATGCCGATAAGCTTAAAATTAAAACAAGTAAAACATTAAAAACATAATTTTTAATAGTGGCAAATCCATGTTTAAAGTGTTTTGAAACATAGAAATAAGGAAATGTTTTTTTCATAAAATAATAATTAGAAGTTAACAAAAGATAGATTGAATTTTATTAAGAATAAATTGAATTTTTTGAACCCAAATGTAAATACTTTGACAAAGCTAGACCTTCGCTATTTGTTCAATAAAGTGTGTCAAATGTTCAAAATGAGCTTTGGGAATAATAGCAATCAACTTTTCCAAAGGTTTAAACTTCGGAAAAGATTTGGAGAGGAATCACCGCTCCTCCTATACCTATTCTCTTATTAACTTTTTCATTATCACCTCTGCCTCTTTGGTTACTCTCACTATGTAAATTCCTTTGCTATATAAGTTGGAATTAAATGGGGTAGTTCCCGTAATCACGCTCGATTCTATCAATTTGCCTTGCAGATCGAATATGTCGACATTCGCTACGCCATTTACAGAAATAAAGAATAAGCCCAAGGTTGGATTTGGATAAATGCTGATTTCAGATGTGGCTGATTCGAAGGTAGATGTCTTAGTACTGCCGGTTACAGTCAGTAAAAACGATCCTGAGACACCAAGTGAATTCAAACTTGAAGCTGAAATGGTGACTATACCATTATTTAAGGCAGTCACTATACCCGTTGCGCTGGTTACCGAAGCAACAGATTCATCGGAGCTTGTCCACAACAAAGATTTGTCTGTAGCATTGGCTGGCAAAACTGTGGTGGTAAGTGTAGTTACACTCCCAACTGCCAATATTTTACTTCCATTGATTCCTACCGAGGTTACGCTGATGGGCAAAATATGTATTTCATAAATTGTTGAGATTGTAGGTGTGCCCACTGAGGTGGCTGTGATGCTTACCATTCCCACATTTAACGCTTTGAGCAAACCTCCTGAGCCTGATATGCTGGCAATGGAAATGTTTGATGATTTCCAAGTAACGGCTTTGTTTGTAGCAGTAGATGGAAGTATAGATGCCGATAATTGGCTACTTGCACCTTTGTAAACAAAAGCATTGCCAAAAATAGAAATTGAAATTGCAGGAATTGGACTGATAATCAATACAATCTGACCGCTAGGACCATCAAGAGATGTTGCCGTAATGGTAACGGTGCCTACCATGAGTGCAGATACAACACCCGAACTATTAACCGTAGCAAAAGTGGAATTGGAAGATTGCCAATTAAGAGTTGCATTTGAAGCATCTAGCGGCTGAACTATTCCTAATAATGTGGTGGTTTGTCTTACCATTAATGACGCTTGTCCGGTAACAGATACTGCCGAAACGGGCACAACCACAGTAATGGCTTTAGTAGCCATTATTTCATTATTCAATACATACAATGCTGTTATGGTTACGTTTCCCAATGATAAGCCAGACACTGTTCCGTTATTTACAGAAGCAATAGCAGGATTGGAAGAAGACCATTCTACCCCGAATTGGTTTGCTGATAGAGGTGAATAGGCTATAGAGTATACAGCCGATTGGTTGATATTTACATTAGCCGCTCCATTGATGGTTATTCCAGTTGCTGAAATATCTCCCATAGGTTCTGAGCTTACAGAGCCTACTGAAATATAATCAATATTGGGACCTCCGGTGTCTCCTGCATCCCATTTGAGTGCAATGGTGTTGTTCCCTACATCGAAACTTAATGATTCATTTACATTCAGCCAGGTGTCCCAGCCGGAAGTAGGGAAGGAAATTTGCTTTACCTTTTGGCCATTAAAATATAGACTTGTTGCAATAGTAGATCCCGGACCAGCATATCGTATTTCTACGGGGCGACTTCCTGCAATTGTTGTGTTGACTGTAAATGTAACTGTTGCTCCTTCGCCTGGTAAACCTGCAAATCCTGCCCCCAAATAGCCTGAATGATCGCTCCATACATCTGCACCACCAGTTAATGCGGCATTTTCGCCTTGGTAAATTAAGGTGGGGCCGCCTAGGCAACCGGATGTGGTGATATTGGAAATCAAGCTGGCTGCAGATGAATTGCCATCAGCATCTTTCGCTTTTACCGTGATGTCATAATCGGTATCGCACTTTAATCCTTTAATATTTATTGAAGTTGTGGTAGTGCTGCCCGCAAAGCTTTGGTCTTTATAAACATAGTATTTTGTCACGCCTACATTGTCAGTAGCAGCCATCCATGACAATGAAAAAGATTTATCATCAATGTTTGTAATAATAAGGTCAGTTGGTGAAGTGGGTGCTTCCGTGTCGCCTCCGCCACCTCCTACACCTTGTATCACTTCTTTGACAGCCTCATATTTATATCTGGTAGCCACTGGTTGATTGTAGCTTTCGATCAATCCCCAAGAACCGTATTTGCTATTTGGACCGCAAGAGGAATAAAGCATCATCAGCCCTCCAACATTGTCTTTCCAATAGTTCAAGTATTCTAGGTAAAGTGTTTTCATTCGCTCGTCTCTGTTGGCGGGTATCAACACTGCCAAATCCAATGGTTCATTTTGTGCATAAGAACTATAATGTTGACCAGCTTCATAAGTACCATACTCCAAACCGTTAGCTGTGGCATAAGCCTTTTGAGAACTCATGATATCTTTGTCTCGTTGCAAATCTTCACCAAATGCACCATCGAAAAGCTCGTCAACCGAGGTAGGATCAGTAGCACTTTGGTCCCATATATAAGGTGCGTTGGCGTAAAATTCTGGTTTTACACCTGCCGGGTTGTATTGAGAACTATTGAACCAAGTGTTGATAGCAAGGTTTATCCAATATTCAGGATTGATGCTGGTAGTTTGCCAAGCGAAAACATTAATTACCCGGTCTTTTCCTGTTCCATACACATCTTCCCATAGTTTGTATATTTCCCCACTTCTGTAAACATAGTATTCCAAAGCACCATCAGTAGTTAAGCCTAAAGCCTCACCTTGATCTCTGCTATAGCTGGCTTGCGGAAAAGCCCAGTTCCATACTTCGTTGGAGTATTCAAGATATACTTTCAATGCTGGTTTCAATCTCATTTTTACCCGCTGTGCAATCTTGGTAACGCATTCATCAGATGCCTTATGTGGCAATGAAATCCACATGTCTTTATTCATTTGATTGCAAAGATCAATGGCCAAATCTAAAGAGCCGCCAGATGCATCAGAAGAAAACACAACTCCAGCCTCGTTATATCCTGATTGTGAAATATAGCCTGCAGGTTTTACTTGCGAATAATTAACTATAGGAGAAGCATTAATGCCCATCCAATCCATAAACCGAAAGGTTGAGAACATAGACCAATTTTCTATGTAGGTGGGATGCAAAGGTTCGGCTGCGTAATTGTCCTCAAATCCCGGCATTATTATTCTTAGATTTTTCAAATAATTGGAAGAATTGGTAGTGGTAATTTCAAATCCAAACCATTCGTAGTTTCCATGGCTAATAGTCCATATCTGATGGCCATTTCCTAAATTCTGCTTCAATGTTTCATTATCTGTTCTGCCAACCAAAGTGCCTTCGCCATCGAAAAAAATATGATAATCGCCAGTGGGCCATATTTGACCTGTACCGGATCCAAAACCTAATTTGATAGTTTGCCCAGCATTCAAATATTTAGCATAGCCATTGGTATCAAACTGAGCCTCTAAAAAACCAACACCATTTCGCTCGGCTTGCATAAGCTTGGCGATGTCTTTATAGGTAAATTCTGTAGTATTTGGCGTAAATGTGGAAACGTTGATACCAAAACTAGCTGGTTGAGCGAAAGAGAGCGTTGAATGTAAAAGAAACAATGTAAAGACTAAATATGTGCTTTTTCCTGATAGGAATTGTACAAACTGTGGTTGATGCTTAGTGTTCATTATGTAGTACTTCGTTAAGATAAAATTGAATTATTCGTATGCAAATTTAGCGTAATCAAATAGCCGACACATTCTATATAAGTTCAATAGTATTCGACAGTTGTTCAAAGTATGGTTTTTTGCTTGAATAAAGCGCTCTTCGGGCTTGTCGAATATCATCCTAAGCTTGTTGAAAGACAGCTTGACAATAAATTTGCATTGGCTTGGATACAAAAAAAATCCGATGCCAAAGGCACCGGATTTTCTACTCTTATTATTACTATAACTACTATTCTATTACTAACTTTTTCATAACCACATCTCCATCTTTGGTTACTCTCACTACATAAATTCCTTTGCTAAATGAGCTGGAATTAAATGAGGTAGATCCTGAAATCATTGCAGATTCCAACATCTTACCTTGCAAATCAAATATATCAACAAGTGCAGCTCCGTCAGTTGAAACGAAGAATGTACCAGATGCTGGATTTGGGTAAATGCCAATGGCACTATTTAAATTTTCAGCAGCCTCTCTTGCGCCCACTCCAGTTACAGAAATATTATCAATATTGATTCCGCCAGTATCTCCAGCATCCCATTTGAAAGCAATGGTATTGCTACCATTATTCAGAGTCAATGCTTCAGAAGTTACTACCCAAGTG
>Ga0163149_10002899_pt1 | contig 20069 bp, 20 predicted proteins | sample OliLakLV19MP5G1_FD_148604 | JGI IMG/M metagenome (GOLD analysis project Ga0163149, IMG submission 148604) | Freshwater microbial mat bacterial communities from Lake Vanda, McMurdo Dry Valleys, Antarctica - Oligotrophic Lake LV.19.MP5.G1 | ecosystem: Environmental > Aquatic > Freshwater > Lake >...
CGATGCGTGGGTTGGCGCTTTCTATATCGATGTCGCCAGCGCCCTGGTCGCCAACACGCGCCTGCTCAATGCGCAAAATTCTGTTCGGCAGCCTGCGAGCGCCGCGCCGCCAGCCGCGAGCGCCGCTGCACGAGCGGCCACCGCGGCGCCAGTTCAAGCTGCCCAAACCCCCGATGTCGCGCCGATCGCGGTCGATGGCTACCGCGTACTACGCAAGATCGGCGAAGGCGGCATGGCACAGGTGTATCTGGCGCAGCACCTCGCATCGGACCACCCACGTGTGCTCAAGCTGATGCGCTTGACCGCAGAACATGAAAGCGAAGCCAGCAAGCGCTTCGTCCGGGAATATGCGCTTTTGATGCAGAGTTCGCACCCGAACGTTGCACGGGTCTACCAGCACGGACATGAGGGCGGTTATGCCTACATGGCAATGGAGTATTTTCCCGGCGGGGATTTGCGCGGCCTGATGCGGGCGCAGTGCGCGCCGGATATGGCCGTCGCGGTGCTGATGCAGATCGCCGGCGGCATCACCGCCGTCCACCGGTTGGGGGTGGTTCACCGCGACCTCAAGCCCGACAACATCATGATCCGCGACGACGGCAGCATGGCGATCGCCGACTTTGGCATCGCCAAAAAAGTCGGCGATGCGCATGGGCCGACCCGGCATGGCGACATCCTCGGCACGCCGCACTATGTATCTCCCGAGCAGGTGCTGGGCATTCCTGCCGACCATCGGGCTGACATCTATAGCCTGGGCGTGATTTTCTTTGAAATACTGTCAGGCAAGCGCGCCTATGTGGCCGTTCTTTGAAATGCTGTCAGGCAAGCGCGCCTATGTGGCCGATACGGCTCTGGGCCTGATGCACCAGCATGCACATAGTCCGGTGCCGCAATTGCCGGACGATCTCAAGCGCTATCAGCTACTGCTCGAGCGCATGATGGACAAGGACAAGCACCGACGCTTCGGCGGCGCTTGCGAGATCATCGACTTCATCACGCACTATCACCTGGCATAGCCGGACCCGAGCGCAACAGCCGGGGCGGCTAAGGCCGGTTCGCGCCGCCCTTGCCGGAACACGCGTGAAATGCTGTGCGCAGCGCCAGCGCGGAGCCCGCAAGCGGCCACCCACATGCATTAGAGCCCCCGCTCTAATTCGCTGCAATTTCCGATGTTATTGATTTTGTGGACATTTTTGTTGAAACGCGTTGCGATCTTGCGGCGCACAACGAAAATCGCTTGACCGCTATGGCTCTCATCTGAGAAAAAGCACGACCGTTCGTATTAATTTGAGCGCCATGGCCAAAGCTGGCAGCAACATTTCCAAAGGTTCACAAACCCGCAGCGCGATTCTCGACGCGGCCCTGGGCATCGCCAGCCGCGACGGGCTCGAAGGGCTGTCAATCGGCATGCTGGCTGAGGCGCTCGGCATGTCGAAATCCGGCGTATTCGCGCACTTCGGCAGCCGCGAAGAATTGCAGATCGCGCTGATCGACGAGTACGCGCGGCGCTTCCTGGAAGCGGTGTTCCATCCGGCGATCAGGCTTCCGCGCGGCCTGCCGCGCTTGAAGGCGATGTTCGAAAACTGGCTGCATCGTGTGCAGACGATAGAAATTCCCAACGGCTGCGTGTTCATTTCCGGCGCGGTGGAGTTTGATGACCGGCCCGGCCCGGTGCGCGACCGCATGGTCGAAGTCAATCGCGGCTGGCAGGGCGAAATGCGCAAGGCCGCCCGCCAGGCGATCGACTGCGGACACCTGGCCGCCGGATGCGATCCGGAACAATTGGTATTCGAACTTTATGGCGTCATGCTCGCTCTGCATCATGATGCCAGGCTGTTGCGCGACAGCCGCGCGGTCGAACGCGCGCGCCGCGCCTTCGACCGCAGCGCTGCTTTCTACGCCACCGGCACGAATGTGGCACGCACGGCGAGCGGCCGGACCACCGAAACAATCGCGGCGTAAGCAAAGACACGGCGCTGCGACCAACCATTCACCAATAGACTTACGAAGAAGGCACACCATGGCTCAATACACTGCCCCACTGCGCGACATCCAGTTCGTACTGCACGAACTTCTTGATGTCGGCAGCACCTTGAAAGACCTGCCGGCGCAGGCCGAAGTTACCCGCGAACTGGTAGACCAGGTAGTGGAGGAAGGCGGCAAATTCTGCGCCGAAGTACTGTTCCCCTTGAACCAGGTGGGTGACCGCGAAGGCTGCGTGCTCGACCAGGCAACCCATGAAGTCAAGACACCCACCGGTTTCAAGGATGCGTTCCGGCAGTTTGCCCAGGCCGGCTGGCCGGCGCTCTCGTGCGACCCGGAATACGGCGGCCAGGGCCTGCCCCATGTGGTGCAGACGGCGTTCCAGGAAATGATGAACTCGGCCAACCAGGCCTGGGCCATGTACCCGGGCCTGACCCACGGCGCCTATGGCGCGCTGATCAAGCATGGCACCGACTACCAGAAGAAGACCTATCTGCCGAAATTCGTCTCCGGCGAATGGACCGGCACCATGTGCCTGACCGAGCCGCATTGCGGTACCGACCTGGGCCTTCTGCGCAGCAAGGCAGAACCGCAAGGCGACGGCACCTACAAGATCAGCGGCGGCAAGATTTTCATTTCGTCCGGCGAACACGACATGGCCGCAAACATCATCCACCTTGTGCTGGCGCGCCTGCCGGACGCTCCCGCCGGCACCAAGGGAATTTCCCTGTTCATCGTGCCCAAGTTCCTGGTCAACGCGGACGCCAGCCTGGGGGCGCGCAACAGCATCACGTGCGGCGCGCTCGAACACAAGATGGGCATCCACGGCAACTCCACCTGCCAGATGAATCTGGACGGCGCCATCGGCACCCTGGTGGGTGAACCCAACAAGGGGCTCAACGCCATGTTCGTGATGATGAACGGGGCGCGCCTGGGCGTGGGCATGCAGTCGTTGGGCCTGATGGAAGTGGCCTACCAAAGCTCGGCCGCCTATGCCAAGGACCGCCTGCAAATGCGCTCGCTGTCGGGCCCGAAGGCGCCGGAAAAAGCCGCCGACCCGATCATCGTGCATCCGGATGTGCGACGCATGCTGCTCACCCAGCGCGCCTATGTCGAGGGCAGCCGCGCCTTCGCCTACTGGATTGCGCTGCAGGCCGACATCGCACACTATTCCTCGGACGAGGACGAACGCGCCGATGCCGAAGACATGCTGGCGCTCCTGACGCCGATCATCAAGGCCTTCATCACCGATGCCGGCAGCGAATGCACCAACCTGGCGCTGCAGGTGTTCGGCGGTCACGGCTTCATCACCGAGTGGGGCATGGAGCAATTCGTGCGCGATGCGCGCATCAACCAGATCTACGAGGGCACCAACGGCATCCAGTCGCTGGATTTCCTCGGCCGCAAGGTGCTGGGCGACGGTGGCAAGAAAATGAAGAAGTTCGGCGCCATGGTCGAAGCGCTGGCCGAAGAGCATGCCGCCGATGCGGCGCTGAAGGAATTTATCGAGCCCTTGGTCGCGATCGGCGAACGCTTGGCCGAGGTGTCGATGTGGGTCGGCATGCAGGGCTTCAAGAACCCGGATGAAGTCGGCGCTGCGGCGGTGGACTACCTGCGCCTGGCCGGGCATCTGGTCTATGCCTACTTCTGGGCGCGCATGGCCGTAGTCGCATTGCCCAAGGCTGACAGCGATCCCTTCTACAAGGCCAAGATCGCGACCGCGCGCTTTTACTTCAGCCGCCTCCTGCCCGAAACCGAAATGCTGGCCACGCGCATCAAGAGCGGCTCGAAAGTGCTGCTCGCGCTTGAGGCAGAGCATTTTTGAGCGCTCAAAAGTAAACACCTGCTTTTGAGCGGACTGATTTGCCATTGAAGCGCCGGCAAAGCCGGACGAATCAAGGTGTGACACAACAAGGAAACCGAATATGGCAAATTTCATCGTGAACAAAGTGGCGGTGCTGGGCGCCGGCGTGATGGGGGCGCAGATCGCCGCGCACCTGGTCAATGCCCGAGTGCCGGCGATCCTGTTCGATCTGGCGGCAAAGGAAGGGCCGAAAAGCGGCGTTGCGATAAAGGCGATCGAGGCACTCAGGAAACAGAATCCGGCGCCGCTTGGGTTGCCGCAACTGGCAGATTTCATTGTGCCTGCCAACTACGACGATGACCTCGAAAAACTCGCCGACTGCGACCTGATCATCGAGGCGATCGCAGAGCGCATCGAATGGAAGCACGACCTGTACCGCAGAATCGCGCCGCATGTGGGTGCCCGCGCCATCCTTGCTTCGAACACATCGGGCATCCCGATCCACAGCCTGGCCGAAGCATTGCCGGCTAAGTTGAAAGCGCGCTTTTGCGGCGTGCACTTCTTCAACCCACCGCGCTACATGCACTTGGTCGAGTTGATTCCGATCGCCACCACCGAGCCTGCGATCATGGACGACCTCGAGGGCTTTCTCACCAGCACGCTCGGCAAGGGCGTGCTGCGCGCCAACGATACGCCCAACTTCATCGCCAATCGCGTCGGCACCGCCGGCATGGCCATGGCCCTGTACAACGCCGAGCGCCTGGGCCTGCCCTTCGACGTGGTCGACGACTTGACCGGGGCCAAAATCGGGCGCGCCAAATCAGCCACCTTCGGCACCGCCGACGTGGTGGGCTTGGACACGATGGCGAGCGTCATCAACACGCTCAAGAACACCCTTGCGGCCGATCCCTGGCACAAGTATTTCGACCATCCGGCCTGGCTTGCGACGCTGCTGGAAAAAGGCGCGCTGGGCCGCAAGACAAAGGGCGGCGTGTTCAAGAAGGTCGGCAAAGACATCCTGATGTTCGACCCCAAGAGCGGCGACTATGTTGCGAGCAAGGGCAAGGCCGCGCCCGAGGTCGACAAAATCCTGAAGAAGAAGGATTGGGGCGAACGTTTCAAGCTGCTGCGCGAATCGGCGCATCCGCAGGCGCAATTCCTTTGGGGCATGTATCGCGACAGCTTTCACTACATCGCGGTGCACCTGGCGGAAATCGCCGACACCGCGCGCGACGTCGATCTGGCGATGCGCTGGGGCTTCGCCAACAAGCAGGGGCCGTTCGAACTTTGGCAGCAGGCCGGCTGGGAGCAGGTCGCCAACTGGGTTCGTGAAGACATCGAGCAAGGCAAAACGCTGACCAGCGTTCCGCTGCCGGCCTGGGTGTTCGCCAACAAGGATGGTGTGCACAGCGCAGCCGGTTCCTGGTCGGCGAAAGAAGGCCGCTTCAAGCCGCTTTCCACACACCCGGTCTATGCGCGCCAGGCGTTTCGCGCCAACGTCTTTGGTGCCGGCGCCACCAACCCGGCCGCGGGCGGCACCACCGTGCATGAAGATGAAGGTGCACGCCTGTGGCACCTGGGCGACGGCGTCCTGATCGTATCGTTCAAGTCAAAACTCAACGTGCTGGGCGCCTTGCAGATCGCTGCCCTGCACCAGGCGCTGGACCTGGCGGCAGCCGACTACAAGGCGGTGGTGGTGTACCAGACCGGCGCCCCGGACGGCGCAGCGTTCTCGGCCGGCGCCGACCTGCAGTCGATGCAGCCGATGATCCAGGAGCATGGCCTGGCCATCGTCGAGCCCGAAATCAGGAAGCTGCAGCAGGCCTTCATGCGCATGAAGTATTCGCCGGTGCCGGTGGTGGCCGCGGTCGCGGGCCTGGCCTTGGGCGGCGGCAATGAACTGCAGTTGCATGCAACCAAACGAGTCGCGGCTCTGGAGAGTTACATCGGGCTGGTTGAAGTCGGCGTGGGCTTGATCCCGGCCGGCGGCGGGCTCAAGGAAGCCGCCATGCAAGGGGCGCTGCAGGCCCAGGCGATCGGCTCGACCAATCTGCTGGATTTCATCAAGAACCGCTTCCAGACCATCGCCACGGCGACGGTTGCCAAGAGCGCGCTCGAAGCGCGCGCGCTGGGTTTCCTGCAGGCGACCGACACCATCGTCTTCAATCTCTACGAGTTGCTGCATGTGGCGCGTGCGGAGGCGCTGGCGCTGGCCGATGCCGGCTACCGGCCGCCGCAGAAGACGAAGTTTCCGGTGGCCGGTCGCGCCGGTATCGCCACCATCAAGGCCTCGCTGGTGGGCATGCGTGACGGCGGCTTCATCAGCGAGTACGACATGCTGTTGGGTGAGCGCATCGCCAGCGCGATCTGTGGCGGCGACGTCGAACCCGGCAGCCTGGTCGACGAGGAATGGATTCTCGGGCTGGAACGGCGCGGCTTCATGGATTCGCTCAAGGATGAACGCACTCAGGAGCGCATCTACACCATGCTGACCACCGGCAAGCCGCTGCGCAACTGATACTCCCTCCTCTTGAAGGGCAAGGGGTTGATGAAACAAGGAGAATGAAAATGAGCAAGCAAGTACAAGACGCCTATATCGTCGCCGCCGTGCGCACCCCGATCGGCAAGGCGCCGCGCGGCATGTTCCGCAACACCCGCCCCGACGACCTGCTGGTGACCGCGATTCGCGCCGCCCTGGCCAAGGTGCCCTCGCTCGACCCCAACGCGATCGAGGACGCGATCATCGGCTGCGCCATTCCCGAGGGCCCGCAGGGCTTGAACGTCGGGCGCATCGCGGTGCTGCTGGCCGGCCTGCCGCAATCGGTGGGCGGGGTCACGGTCAACCGCTTTTGCGCCTCCGGGCTCACCACCATCGCAATGGCGGCCGACCGCATCCGCGTCGGCGAGGCCGACGTAATGCTGGCAGGCGGCTGCGAATCGATGAGCATGGTGCCGATGATGGGCAACACACCCTCGATCAACGACCGCGTCTTCTCCGACGAGAACATCGGCATCGCCTACGGCATGGGATTGACCGCCGAGAAAGTGGCGCAGCAATGGAAGATCTCGCGCGAGGCGCAGGACGCCTTTGCGGTCAAATCGCACCAGAAGGCAATAGCCGCGATCGCAAGCGGCGCTTTCGCCGATGAACTCACGCCGATGGCGGTAAGCGAGCGCACGCCCGATCTGGCAAGCGGCGAGATCGTGGTGAAGAACCGCACTGCCGATACCGACGAAGGTCCGCGTGCCGAAACCACCATGGAAGCCCTGGCCAAGCTGCGCGCGGTGTTCGCCGCCGGGGGCAGCGTCACCGCCGGCAACAGTTCGCAAACTTCCGACGGTGCCGGCGCACTCTTGATCGTCTCCGAACGGGCCCTGAAGCAGTACGAACTGACACCGCTTGCGCGCTTTGTTTCCTTTGCGGTCAAGGGCGTGGACCCGAAGATCATGGGCATCGGACCGAAGGAAGCGATTCCGCTGGCGCTCAAGCATGCGGGCTTGTCGCAGGACGACATCGGCTGGATAGAACTCAACGAGGCCTTCGCCGCGCAATCACTGGCGGTGATCGGTGACCTGGGCCTCAACCTCGACCGCATCAACCCGAACGGCGGCGCCATCGCGCTGGGCCATCCGCTGGGCGCCACCGGTGCCATGCGCGCGGCCACCGCGATCCACGGCGCGCGCCGCACCAAACAAAAATACAGCATGGTCACCATGTGCGTCGGCACCGGCATGGGTGCGGCCGGCATTTTCGAAACGCTCTAGTGTGGTGCCCCGCAGAATGCAACGTCGTGCGTTTCTGATTCTGGCGGCGGCAGCGCCGCTGTCAGGATGCGCGGAAGCCGGGATCAAGACCTTCGCCAACCTGGACGCGGCCGATCGCGGCCTGGTTGAACTGCTGAAGCACCCGCATGGCACCACCGGCGCGTGGACGCTTGGCCGGATTCTCGAACACGCCACTCAAAGCGTCGAGTACTCGATGACGGGCTATCCGCAGAAGAAGTCCGCTTTGTTCCGCGCCACCGTCGGCGCGGCCGCGTTCGCCGTTTTCGATGCACGCGGCAGCATGAGCCATGCGCTAGACGAGCCGATCCCCGGCGCCCCGGCGCTCAAGGATGCGAAGCTTGGGCCAGCCGTCGCCCGCCTCAGGGATGCGCTCGGCCGCTTCGCCGCCCGCAAACGAGGTTTGCAAGCGCACTTCGCCTACGGCGAACTCACCCACGCGCAGTACACGCGCGCGCACCTGATGCACCTGGCCAATCACTGGTCTACAGTGGTGCGCGCCTGACCCAAGGAGTCACGATGTCGATCTATCTGCCAAGCTTCGATGCGGCGTATTTCGTATTTCAACGGCCGCAGCCCCGGCCACCTGCCTGGCTTGTTGGGCGTGCGCATTGTCGAGCTTGGTCAGGATTTCATCCGCGCCGAGTTGCCGGTGCGTCGCGAACTCTTCGCACCCAACGGCTTCCTGCACGCCGGCAGTGTGGTGACCCTGGCCGATACCGCGTGCGGCTATGCCTGTGTGGCCCATTTGCCCGACGGCGCCGGCGGCTTCACCACCCTCGAACTGAAAAGCAACCACCTGGGTACAGCCCGCGACGGCACAATCGAAGTGCTGGCCAAGGCGGCGCACCTGGGCCGCACAACGCAAGTGTGGGATGCCACGGTCTCGCATCGCGAAACAACCAAAACCATCGCGCTGTTCCGCTGCACGCAGATGGTGCTGTGGCCGAAGTGAGCGCAGCGCAAGCGCTGACCCTGACCACACGCGGCGGGGCCAAGCTCGCGGCGTGGCGCTCGATAGCTACAGCGCCGCACGGCGCCGGCACACCCGGGTTGCGCCCGCCGACTGGGGCACGAAGCGCATCGGCCACATGGGACTGTTCCGCAAGGAGATGGCCGCGCATCGGCCGCGCATCGGCCGCATGCTGGATGAATTGCCCGTCACCGGCACACAAGGGAGCACGAAATGAGTATTGAAACAAGCATTGCCGATTCGATCATGCGCATCCGCTTCGATCGCGCGGAGAAAAAGAACGCGATCACCGCAGCCATGTACCAGACCATGGCCGAGGCACTGCTTGCGGCCGAGGCCGACGCCGCGGTACGGGTGGTGCTGTTCGAAGGCAGCCCGGCAATCTTCACCGCCGGCAACGACCTCGAAGATTTTCTCAAGAACCCGCCCTCCGGTAGCGACAGTCCGGTGTTTCGTTTCCTTACGGCGATTTCCCACGCCAGGAAGCCGCTGATCGCCGCGGTGGCCGGCGCGGCAGTCGGCATCGGCACCACCATGCTCCTGCATTGCGATGCGGTATATGCCGCCGACAACGCCAGGTTCAGCCTGCCTTTCGCCAGCCTGGGCCTATGCCCGGAAGCCGCGTCCAGCTTGTTGTTGCCGTCCCTTGCCGGCTACCAGCGCGCGGCGGAAAAGCTCATGTTCGGCGAGCCCTTTGACGCCGCCGAGGCGCGCGAGATGGGCCTTGTCAATCAGATCCTGCCGGCTGCCGAACTGGCGGCCTTCGCGTATGAGCGCGCCTCGCGCAAGCTGGCCGCGCTGCCAGCGGCTGCGCTGCGCACCACCAAAGCCTTGATGCGCGGCGCCCATTTGAAGGCGGTCGAGGCGCAGATGGCCGAAGAAGGCACGCAGTTCCGCAAGCTGCTCGCCTCCCCTGCGGCCAAGGAGGCCTTCAGCGCGTTTTTTGAACGGCGCAAGCCGGATTTCTCGACGTTTTCCTGAGAAGCACGATGCGCGGTCTGGCACTTTCGCTGGCCTTCGCGCCGCTCTCGCCCTGGCTCTTGCTGCAAGGCCTGCGCGTGCGCCGCGACACACCGCGTCTGGACCCCGCCGGCGGGCCGGCCAAAGGCACATGCGGCACATGCGGCACATGCGCCGGCCCGGCGCATGTGCTCGCGGCCGTTGCGCCTGCTGGCCATCGGCGAATCCACTGTTGCCGGGGTTGGAGCGGCGCATCATGACGAGGCGCTCACCGGCCAGCTCGCCAGGCAACTGGCCAGGCTGACCGGGCGCAGCGTCGCCTGGGTCGCATGCGGGTTGTCGGGTGCCTCCGTGGCGACAGCGCGCACGGCCTTGTTGCCGCAGGTCGCAGCCGAACCGGCGGACCTGCTGCTGGTGGTCTTTGGTGTCAATGACGTGCTCGAACATACCCGCCCCGCGCGCTACGCCAGGGATTTGCAGGCCCTGATCGGCGCGCTGCGCGAGCGTGTGGGCAATGCGCCGGTGCTGATCGCCGCAGCACCGCCGATGGGCCGCTTTCCTGCGCTACCGCGGCCCCTGAACGCCTATCTCGGTGCGCGCGCCGCGCTGCTCAATGCCGCCACCCGCAAACTGGCTGTCGGGCGCGCGGCACAGGTGGCGCCGCCGGCAAGCATCGAGCCGACCCTGTTCGCCAGCGATGGCTTCCATCCGTCCGCAGCCGGCTACGCCGTGTGGGCCGAATCGCTTGCGCACGCCGCACTGAATCACCAGTTTGTCGCCTGAGTCACGTCCATCGCGCATGTTCGAACGCCTGCGAAACCTCTTGCGCAACAACACACCGGCGGTAACAGAACGCACGGTCAGCGACAACCCGGTCGCCAGCGCACGCACCCTTCTGGCAGAGGGCCGCAACGACGCCGCGCGCGCCCTGCTTGAAAAGCACATCGCCACGCAAAGCGCCGATGCGGACGCGCTCGCGCTCCTGGGCTGGTTGCTGTTCGACGCCGGCCAAGCTGTGGCTGCGCGTGCCTGCCTGGAGCGTGCACTGCTACGCGATCCCGCCCACATCGAGGCACTCAACGCAATGGGTGCCCTGAGCAGTGACGACGCCGACCCCGAGGCCTCGATCGGCTGGTTTCGCGCAGTGCTGCGCCATGATCCCGACAACGCCGCCGCCAGCTACAACCTGGGCCAGCGCCTGTTTTTCCGCGGCGACTACGCGGAAGGCTTTCGCATGCTCGGTGCCCGCCATCGCCTGCATCACGGCCGCGACAATCCGCTGGCACCGCTGCCGGCCTGGCAGGGCGAATCGCTGGCGGGCAAGACCGTTTTCGTCTGGTGCGACTGGGGCGGGCTGGGCGATCACCTGCTGTTCTCCCGCTATGTACGCCGCCTGCGTGCCGGCGCACGACCGGCACGCCTGGTGTTGGGCGCGCGCCCCGAGTGCACGCGCCTGTTCGCCGGCATGGAAGGTGTCGATCAGGTGTCAGCCCCCGGCGTGGTACCGCCAGCCGACGTGCATGCACCACTTCTCGACCTGCCGCAACGCCTGGGTCTGGCACAGGACGGCGTGCCCTATCTGCAAGGCGATGCCGCGCTGGTGGCACTGTGGGCGCAGCGCATGCGTGCCGCGGGACTGGGCGGCAGCGGCAGACTGGCCGGACTGGTATGGCGCACCGATCAGCGCAGCAGCGCCGGCGCCCACGATCGCTCGCGCCTCGCCAAGAGCATCGCGCCAGGCGCGCTGGCCCCTTTGGGCAAGCCCGGAATGCGCTTTGTAAGCCTGCAGCCGGACGCGGATGCCGACGAACTCGCCGCCATGCCGCTCGACCTCTACTCGCCGGGCGGCCCGATCGACGACTTCGCCGACACCGCCGCCATCATCACGCATCTCGACCTTGTGATCAGCATCGACAGTGCGGTCGCCCATCTGGCCGCAGCAATGGGCAAGCCGGTGCTGCTGTTGCTGCGCCACGCCGGCGGCATGTTCTGGCCGCGCAGTGGCGCAGCAAGCGCCTGGTATCCGACCTTGCGCATCCTGCGCCAGCAAAGCGAAGGCGACTGGGGCGTGCCGGTAAGCGCCGCAGCCGGCAAGATTCACGCGCCGGAGTAAGCACGATACAGCGGGTGCTGCGTGCGCTGGGCGTGATGCGCCACGCTGTTGGCCAGGGCCCAGAAGCAGCCGTGAAGTGGCTCCGCCGCATCGGCGGCGGCACCCGGCATCTCGCCACTGTCGAGCAATGCGGTCGGCAACAACGCCAGCCGCGTGGCAGCGCTGGCGCGCCCGTGCGCATACGCCGCCAGCAGCGCGATCTGGTCGATGAACCATTCGGCGTGACCTGCGGCAATGGCGTCCGCGATGTAATTCGCAGCCAGCGTGGCAAGCGCCTGGCCGGCAGGCGTAGGCGCGAACCAGACCAGTGATGCCCACAACAGTTCCGCGGGCTCGCGATGGCCGGCGCCGCCCAAGGGAATCGCGAAATCCGCCGTCGCGAGAGTTTCGAACAAGGGAACCAGCGGGCGCAGCACCAGCAGGTCCGCATCCAGCACCAGCACCGGCAAGCCGTCACGCGCAAGCAGGGCCGGCACCAGGAGGAAACGGGTGCATGCGTACGCCAGGCGCCGGTTGGCGACCGAGTAGTCATCCGGCCCGATGCTGATTTCAATTTCAATATCGCTGCGCGCCAGCAGTTGCGCACGCAAGGCGTCGCACGACACATCGGCATCGAGCAGATGGATATGCAAACGCAGCGCCAGCCCGGCATTGCGCGTCAGTGAATTCACCAAGGCCGGAATGAAGGTTTTGAAATATGCGCCATCGCAGCCGACCAGCAGCGTCGCCCGCGCCGCGCCGCCATGGGCGCGTGGCGCCAATGCCGTCTGGTAGTCACACCAGCGGTGGCCCGTCGCGCAGGCTTCAAGCCTGCTCGCGCGCAGGTCGACCATGTGATGCAGTGGCCAGCCGAGGTGAGGTGCGCGGCCGCGCGCAGGGATTCATCGGCTTCGGTGAAGCGCTGCAGATTGCACAGTGCGACCCCGATGCGATCGAACCCCACCGCACTCCCCGGCGCCTGCAACTGCGCGCAGCGATACTCCTCGAGCGCGGCGTCGAAGCGGCCGCCATCGAGCAGGCGATTGCCGCGCGCGATCGCCGCCCAGAACGGGTCTTCCCCCGGCCCGCTCTGCAAACCGATATTGACCGTGATGAAACGCAGACAGGCGGCATGATCCGCATTGCGTGGCCCGGATTCGAACACGCGCGCCGCAAGCGGCGCCGCCGCGTTCAAATCGCCGGCGGCTGCCAGCGCGCTTGCCAGATGGTAAATGCCCACGCTGTCGGCGGGGCGGGCGCCATGCACGGTGCGGAAGTGTTTAACGGCTGCAGCGTAGTGGCCGGCATGAAACGCGGCCAGTCCGGCGGCGAACGCGCCATGTGGGTCGAGCGCGGGCACGGCGTGCGGCGCCGGGCCTGGCGCGCTACCGGTACCGAACCAGCGTCTGAGCAATGCTCCCAGCAAGGCGATCGATCAAGACGGAACAGGCGAACGAGCTTAGCACGCAAGTTTTCCCCTAAACTTGAATTTCGGTCTGGTCGCGGGAGGTATCTTTCTAAAACTCAATATCAACGGCACCGAACGCTCAGTCGAGGCAGCGCCCGACACCCCGCTCCTGTGGGTGCTGCGCGATCACCTTAATCTGACCGGCACCAAGTTCGGCTGCGGCATAGCCGCCTGCGGCGCCTGCGCGGTGCCTGCGCGGTGCATGTCGACGGTGCGGCGGTGCGCTCCTGCGTGGTTGCGCTGGCAAGTGTGGCCGGCAAGAAGATACGCACCATCGAAGACCTCGGGCGCGATCAACTCACCAAGCTGCAACAGGCCTGGATCCGCCACCAGGTACCGCAGTGCGGCTACTGCCAGTCCGGCATGCTGATGGCGGCCAGAGCGCTGCTCGACAAAATCCCGACGCCAACCGATGCCGATATCGATCGCGAGATCACCAACATTTGCCGTTGCGGCACCTACCAGCGGATTCGCGCCGCCATCAAGGACGCATCGACTGCGGCACCCGGCCGCGCGCGCGGCATCGCCTTGCACCAGTCATTCGGCTCGATCGTAGCGCAGGTGGCCGAGGTGGCGCTGGTAAAAGGCGACAAGGGCCTTGCGCCCAAGGTACATCGGGTGATGTGCGCCATCGACTGCGGCACGGTGATCAACCCCGACATCGTGGCCGCACAAATGGAGTTCGGCATCGTCTTCGGCCTGACTGCGGCCTTGTATGGCGAGATCACCATCAAGGGCGGCGCGGTCGAACAGAAGAACTTTCCCGACTACGAGATGCTGCGCATGGCCGACATGCCGCGCATCGAGACCCACATCGTTGCATCGGCCGCGTTCCCGGGCGGGGTCGGCGAAGCGGGCACGCCGCCGCTGGCGCCGGCACTGGCCAATGCCTTGTACAAGCTGACCGGCAAGCCGGTGCGCTCGCTGCCGATCCGGCTGACGTAAGCGTGCCCGCGCCGGTGGCCACATCTGGCGTTGCGGGCTTGGCCGCGATGCGGTGGCGCCAGGCAGCAGCGTTGCGGACTCGATTGCGGCGCGTTCGCGGATTGCTCGCGGGATGAATCCAGGCACGCCATATATGCCTATAATGACTGCCAAATGGCATATTCCGGAGAGTGGTCATGAACTCGACAATCGCGCTTTCCAATACGGCCCTGTCGATTGAAGCGCTGCTCGGTGGCAGAAAAGTGCTGCAAGTCAAGCAACGCAGCGCAATGGACTGGATCAGCGTTGTGCGCAAAGGCTTGTCAGCGGCGGCGATCGACGCGATGGCAAAAGCGATTCGCGTCACGCAGTCCGAATTGGCCACCACCCTGGCCATACCGGAGCGCACGCTGGCGCGACGCAAGAAGGAAGGCCGGCTCAACAGCGAGGAGTCGGCCAAGCTGGTGCGTCTGGCGCGAGTAATCGGCCGCGCGGCGGAGACTTTTGAAGATCTCGACGCCGCGCTCGATTGGTTGAAGTCACCCAATGCAGCGCTCTCCGGCGCAAGCCCGCTTTCGCTGCTGGACACCGAAATCGGTGCGCAAAGCGTCACCGACACGCTCGGGCGCATCGCGCATGGCGTCTTTGCCTGATGCCTACGGCATGGCGGCTTATCACTGCCCGCTTTGCCGATTCCGCGTTCTCGGGTGAAGGTGCACGCCTGTTTGGCGGGCGCTGGAATCGCAAAGGCACAGCAATGGTATACAGCGCCGGCAGCCAGTCACTGGCGATGCTGGAAATGCTTGTTCAGGACGAACCGCTGCGTGCCCGTTACGTGATGTTGTCGGCCACGTTGCCGAAGAATCTGAAGATCGAGAGTGTCACACCGGCGCAACTACCCACTGATTGGCGTGATCCGCAGGCGCGTGATCAACTTCAGGCGATCGGTACCGAGTGGGTAAAGCGTGGATCGAGCGCGGTGCTGGCGGTCCCGAGCGTGGTGATCCCGAACGAAATCAACTACCTGCTCAATCCGCGACACCCGTCAATGGCCAGAATAGTCATTGGCAAGCCGCAGGAGTTCATCACCGATTTGCGCTTGAGGCGTGAATATCGATCGTTGGCAAAAACATGACGGCCTCGTCAGAGACATGTTTTTGTCATGAATAGTGTAGTGCTCAACAAGAAACGCTCTCGTACCGATCTCGAAGTATGGTGCAGGACGAATGTCGGTCAGGCCGATTTTCTGGCTGGTCCATGTGGTTCGCCTTATTTCGGCGGCTTCGCCAGCGCCGGGCGGTTGAATATCTCGCCAAGCGCGGCATAGTAGGGCCCGCCCAGGCGCGCGATCGCAAGAAACGCTCTCGTACCGGTCTCGAAGTATGGTGCAGGACGAATGTCGGTCAGGCCGATTTTCTGGCTGGTCCATGTGGTTCGCCTTATTTCGGCGGCTTCGCCAGCGCCGGGCGGTTGAATATTTCGCCAAGCGCGGCATAGTAAGGCCCGCCCAGGCGCGCGATCGGGCGCATTTTCGCACTGTCGACCTGGCGCCCGTCGTAGATCTCGGGCGACAGATGAAAGGCCAGGATCTCACCGATATAGAGCGTGTTGAGCCCGCGCCCGAGCGCAATGGTGTGTTCGAGGCGGCATTCCATGTGGATCGGCGAGCAGGCGATGCGCGGTGCACGCACCTTCACCCCCGGCAGGAACTCGATGCCCAGCGCTTCCAGTTCGCTCACACCAGGCGGATATTCGGCGCTGGTCCGGTGCATGAGTTCCATGTTGGCTTCGGTCGACACATTGACCGTGAACTCGCCCGTGGCGATGATGTTGGCTGCGGTGTCCTTCAATTCATCTTCGCGCGAGCCGATGTTGACCCCCAGCATCGGCGGGCTGTGCGCAACATAGTTGAACGAAGAGAAGGGCGCGGCGTTCACACGACCTTCGCCATCCACGGTGGTGATCCATGCAACCGGCCGCGGCGTCACGCAACCAATCAGCAGGCGGTAGCCCTCGGCGGTGGCCAGGCCATGTGTATCGACAGTGATGAAATCGTTCATGTGGCGAAGGTTTCTCGAAATTCAGTCGAGGGTGATCCTGGCGGCTTCGATCACGCGCTTCCACTTGGCGGCGTCGGTCGCCATCAACTGGCCCATGCGCTCCGGCGGTCCGCCGGCCACCAGGGCGGCGTACCTGGTCAATTGGGCACGCCCTTCAGCAGATGCAAGCAGGCGATTGATCTCGACGTTGAGGCGATCAACCACCGGCTTGGCCATGCCGGCCGGGCCGACCACGCCAAACCACACCGCGGCATCGAGCTCGATGCCTTGTTCGGCCGCGGTCGGCACATCCGGCAAGCCGGGCACGCGGGCTCGGGAGGTCACCGCCAGGGCGCGCATCTTGCCGGCCTGGATATTCGCAATGAAGGCTGCGACCGGTGCGGCGAAGCCCTGGATCGCGCCACCGATAAGGTCGGTCATGCCCGGCGTATCGCCCTTGTAGGGCACGGCCAGCACATCGATCTTCGCGGTGTTCTTGAGTAGTTCCAGTGCCAGGTGTCCAATGGTGCCGTTACCCGGATGACCGATGCTCTGCTTGCCCGGCTCCCTGCGTGCGAGTTCAACGAACTCCTTGAGGTTTTTCGCCGGCACCGCCGGGTTGACCACGATCACCAGCGGTATTTCGCCCACCAGCACCACCGGGGTGAATGCCTTCTCGGAGTCATACGGCATGGCCTTGTAGAGAAACTTGTTGTTGGCCAGCGGGCCCGAGGTGGATAGCCCCAGTGTATAGCCGTCCGGCGCGGCACGGGCCACGGCATCGGTGCCGAGGTTGCCGGCAGCGCCGGCGCGATTCTCCACCACGAACTGCTGACCCATTTTCTCCGACAGGCCCTGCGCGATGAAGCGCGCCACTACGTCGCTGCTGCCGCCGGCCGGAAAAGGCACGATCAGCCTGACCGGCTTGGTCGGGTAGTCCTGCGCGCCGGTGTGGCCCGCGCAAAGCGAGCCTGCCAGCAATGCCAGTACCAGATGGCGTCGATTCATGCTGTCTCCTTGGGAATGGTCAAGTGCGGTGCTTCAGGCTGCCGCATCACGCGCCTGTTTCAGTTGCTGCAGAATATCCGGCATGCGCGCATTGGCGCGATCTCTAAGTTGCTCGTAAACGCTGTTGCCATTGGCATCGATGGCAACAGTGGCCGGCGCCAGACCATCGACGTCCAGGGTGATCAGGCGAAATTGCGAAATGTATTCGTTCCAGTGTACCGAGGCGACGCCGCGAATCGCGTGCGACAACAGGGTGCATCCGCCGCCCAGGAAAGACAGGTACACACAGCCGGCATCCTTGAGCGCCTGCACGCACTGGGCTGACAAGCCGCCCTTGCCGCCCACTACCCGCACCCCGCTCTTGCGGATGATCGAGGGCATGCTCTCGTCATAGCGGGTGCTGGTGGAAGGGTTCAGGTACAAGGCCTCGAAGCCGCCCGCAGTTTCGCGGTTGAACGAACTCAGGTGCACGAACGCACCGCCGCGCAGGTCCTGCGGCAAGGCCTCGCCGCGCTCGAGCATGGCCGCCATGCGCTTGTGGGTGGGCAGGCCGATCGACATGGTCACCGGCCCGGTAAGCCTGACCTGGTCGCCTATGACCAGTGAACGCGCATCCGCCTCGGTGAGCGGCAGGCGCAATTCGCGCACACCGTCGCTGCCTGCGATCACACTCATTCGAGGCGCTCGACGCGACCGTCGTTGTAAATGCGGGCCCGGGTACGCCGATTGATCCAGCAATTGAAGCTCACCGCCACCGGCATGAAGCCGTGGCTGGCGGCGTAGTCGATGTGCACCGCCATCGCGCTGCTGTCGCCGCCGGTGCCCATCGGCCCGAAACCGGTGGCGTTGATCGCATCCAGGAGGCGCGTTTCCATCGCCGCCAGGATCGGCTCGGGATTGATCAGGCCGAACGGCCGCAGCACCTGCTCCTTGGCCATTTTCGCCGCATAATCGAAGGTGCCGCCGATACCCACGCCCACCACGATCGGCGGGCAGGGCTGGCTGCCGGCGGTGAGCACGGTGTCAAGCACGAATTTCTCGATGGTTTCGTGGGTTGGGTAGACGTCACGATCGGCGGGCAGGGCTGGCTGCCGGCGGTGAGCACGGTGTCAAGCACGAATTTCTCGATGGTTTCGTGGGTCGGGTAGACGAAGGTCTCGATCGCCTCCCAGCGCCCGGTGCCCATGGCCTTGGGCGCGCAGGCGATCTCGACATGGTCGGCGTCGTCGATCAGGTCGAAACTCACGATCGGCATGTTGCGCCCGGCGTAGCTGCGCTCATGGGTCAAGGGGTTGGTCACCATCTTGAGGATCGGCGGGTCGATGCGCGCCACCAGGTCGGCAAAGCCGTCGACGATGGCCTGACGTACCGGCCCGTCGAATTGCACGCGGGTGCCGATCTTCACCGAGTAGGTCGGGATGCCGACATCGGTACATACCAGATGGCTTTCACGCGCGGCGGCGTCGGCGCTTTGCAGCATGATGGTGAGAGTCTTCTTGCCGACTGCGTCGCGCTCGCGCCCCTGGGCACGCCGCAGCGCCGCCAGGGTATCGTCCGGCACCTTCTTGAGCGACCATTCGTACAAGCTTGACGTCAGCTCGCGGATTTGTTGGCTGGTGATTGGCATCGACAGTGGCGGGGGGCGCGCGCAAAACGCGCAGCAGCTTGAGGTTACGCTACATTGCGTTGCAGGCTCCGCGGCGAAGCTGTGCGCAAACGGATTGTTGCAGCTTTTTGCCAAGCGGAAGAATTGCCCGCCGGCACCATGCCTGCTTCAGTCGCGCCATTCGCGCCATTCGCGCGCGCTTTAATCGGCAATAATCAAGCATTCCCGACGGCCCGCAGCAGCTTTGTGGGGCCCGCACAAGCATCGAAGGAACCTGCCGTGACGTCCACTCGCCCGCTGCTATTCGATTCACACGCCCATCTGGTGGCCGACGACCAGGTGCGCTATGCGCGCTGCATCGGGTATTCGCGCCATTCGCGCGCGCTTTAATCGGCAATAATCAAGCATTCCCGACGGCTCCGCAGCAGCTTTGTGGGGCCCGCACAAGCATCGAAGGAACCTGCCGTGACATCCACTCGCCCGCTGCTATTCGATTCACACGCCCATCTGGTGGCCGACGACCAGGTGCGCTATGCGCGCAACCCGATGCAGCGCGCCGCCGATGCCCCCTACCGCGCGCCCGGCGTGATCGGCAAGCCGGGCGGCCACCATGGTCCCAAGCCGATCAACGAGGTGCCGGACGCGCAGCGCATGCTGCAATGGATGAAGGAAGAGAATGTCGATGGCATCGTGGCGGTGCAAAAGCGCATGATCTATCGCTACGACAACAGCTACATCCTCGACTCGTCCGACAAGTACCCCGGGCTTTTCAGCGCGGTGGTGATCCTGGATGCCGAGGACGCCGGTACGCCGGCACTGGTGCGGCAGTACGCGCGCGAGAACGGCCTGGCGGGGGTGCGCCTGTTCGGCGGGCGCAAGCCCGACGGCAGCATGCCCTGGCTCAATTCGCCCAACGCCCTCAAGACCTGGGACGTGGCCCAGGAGCTGGGCCTGGTGATGGATCTGGAAGTGCTGTCTGAAGGCGGCGGCGGGCCGTCGATTCCGGCAATCATCGAACTGACGCGCAAGTATCCCGACATCCGACTCGTCCTGGATCACCTGCTGGAACCGGAAATGGAAGAAGGCGAGCATTTCGGACTGGATCATCGCTACGAGACGCTGGCGGGCCTGAAGAACATCTATTTCAAGTTCACCTCGATCAATCTGGACATCTGCCGCGAAGCCGGCATACCTGCCGACAAGGTGTTGCGCCGCGCCGCCGACATGTTCGGCGCCGACCATCTGATGTGGGGTTCCGACATCGGCACCTCGTCGGGCACCTACAAGGACATGGTGCAACGCTTTCTCGATGCGGCCGTGGTGTTGAGCCCGCTGGAACTGCGCGCGGTCGCCCATGACACTGGCAAGCGGGTGTTCGTCAAGGGCGGCGTCAAGGGCGGCGTCAAGGCCTGAAGCCAGGTGCAGGCGC
>Ga0163149_10002901_pt1 | contig 20058 bp, 15 predicted proteins | sample OliLakLV19MP5G1_FD_148604 | JGI IMG/M metagenome (GOLD analysis project Ga0163149, IMG submission 148604) | Freshwater microbial mat bacterial communities from Lake Vanda, McMurdo Dry Valleys, Antarctica - Oligotrophic Lake LV.19.MP5.G1 | ecosystem: Environmental > Aquatic > Freshwater > Lake >...
TGTTGGTGGCCGTTGCGGTGTAGGTCACGTTGGCACCGGCATTCACCGGATCCGGGGTATCACTCAGGACCAGCACCACATCGGTGCCCGCGCTCAAGTTGCTGCCGGTCAGCGAATCAATCTGAACCACGCCGCTCGCGACCGAGCTGTCCGTCGCCATGCGCCAGCGGAATTGCACCGTGTTGCCGACCGTGGCACTGGCCGGCAGCAGGTAAACCGACTGGATGAATGCAGCCTGCGTGCCAGTCCAGGCAGCGCGACCCGCGATCGGGCTCATAAAGGCGGCGCTGATGGTACCGTTGTAGCCACCTGCTAAGAATGAGCCGCCAGCGGTGACGGCATCGGCGAAGGCACCACCGTTGACCGACACTTCCAGCACCATGCCGTCAAAGCCAGTTTCCATACCCGGCGCAGCGGCCGACCGCCAGAAGCCAAGCTGTGCCGGCAGCGCGAGCACGGTGAAGGTGCCGGAGGTCAGCACGGCGTCGGTGATGATGACATTGCCGGTGACCGCTTCGACGTTCGGTGCGGACACTGCAGCCGGGGTACCCGGCATTGCGGTCGCCCAGTTGGCCGCCGTGGTGCTGGTCGCCGTCCAGCCGGTCGGCTGTGCGGGCGCAGTAACGCCGTCAAAGTTCTGCAGCGGCGTGGTTGGCGGCGGCAGCACGGCATCGTTGTAGCTGAAGCTGTCGATGCCGATGTAGCTGGAATTGGCGCCAGCGGGGCCGCCACTGGTGACGAAGTAACGCAAGGCAATGCGACCCGCGCCAGTTACTGGGATGCCCTGCACATTGGTCAGGACAATTTCGCACCAAGCCTCCGGATAGCCACCGGCGGCCGGCGGGCAGGTGCCTGCGCCAACAGTCAGCGACGGATTGATGGTGGCGATAACGGTGGTGAAGTCAGCCGGATTTACGCTGGCACCATTGGTGCTGATGCGCACTTCCAGGCGATCCGCGTAAGTCGAAAGTGTCGGCCCGCGAGTCCAGAAGCGCAGCTCGGCGGTGCTGGTGAAGTTCACTTGCGGCGTGATCAGGTAGTTGCTGATCGTATTGTCGCCGCCAACGTTATTGAAATTGGCACCAATGTAGCCGGTGACCGGACCCGCTTGGGCTGGGAACACGGTCGAATTGCCCTGGAACCAGTTGCTGACGCCCAGCGGCAAGCTGGTGTTGGTGCAGGTCCAGCTGGCCGGGCATTGGTTGGGAGCGACACCGCCGAGCACATCAAAGTTCTCAGTCAGCGTGGCCCGCGCAGCAAACGGCGCGACCGTCATTGGGGCCATCGGGCCCTTGGCAGGGACGACGGCGGGTGTGCGGCTACCAGTCTGAGCGCCCGCCGCGAGGGGCAGGATCAGAGCGGATGACAGCAACAACCCGAGGGTGTTGCGCAGATTACGTTTCATAGGTTGACCCCCATTGGTCTGTTATTAGGTTCCTGGGACACGGCGAGGCGCGACGCCGGACACAGCACCGCAAATGTTAGTCCCATGTGACTCCATTGACAACGTCTGTGACGACCCCTGGTGCGATTCCAATTGATTCGGTGCTCCATGGTCGTTGTCTTACCTATCCTTCGATTGCTCAACGAATGATCTGGTTCATCTCAAAGATGGGTAACAAGATGGCTAACACCATAAACAGCACGATGCCGCCCATCACCACAATCAACAACGGCTCCAACACCGCAACCAGCGCGCTCACCGCGCCTTGCACCTGCTTTTCCTGCAGTTCGGCGGCGTGATCCAGCATCGGTTCCAATTCGCCACTTTTTTCGCCGCTGCCGACCAAGCGCGTCAACAAGGGCGGAAATCGGCCGCTCTCGGCCAAGGCGCGGCTCAGCGTGCCACCTTCACGAACCCGCGCGATCGCGGCAACCACGGCTTCGCGCAGCGGCAGCAAACTCAAGGTTGCGGCGGCTAATCGCAGCGCCTCCAATAAAGGTACCGAGGCTGCGGTGGCGATCGATAAAGTGCGCGCAAATCGCGCCGTGTCTTGCGCTTTCAATAGCTTTCCAATCAATGGGATACGCATCAATAATGCGTGCCAACGGCTACGAAAGGCCGGTCGTGACAGCGCCAATCGAAAAGCAATCGCGGCGCCAATCAGTGCAATCAGCGCCCAAACGCCGCCAAAACGTAGCGCGGCGCTCATCGCCAGCAGCATGCGCGTCGGCCAGGGCAGGGTTTGCTGCAATTGTTCAAACACGCCGACCACTTGCGGCACCACATAGCCCAACAAGCCGGAAATGATGCCAAAGGCGACCAGCGACAACAGCACCGGATAGATCAACGCCGCTATGACGCGCTGCCCAAGCTCGCGGCGCTCTTCCAAGAATCCCGCCAGACGCTCCAGTACGCGACTGAGCTTGCCGGATTGCTCGCCGGCCGATACCGCTGAGCGATACAACTCCGGAAAGCTTTCCGGAAACTCGCCCAGGCAATCGGCCAGCGTGCGGCCTTCCATCAATTTGGAACGCACCGCCACCAACATGCGCCGGGCGCGCGCATCACCGCTTTGTTCAGCCAGTGCGGACAGGGCTTCGTCCAGGGGTAATCCAGCGCGCACCAGCGTGGCCCATTGCCGGGTCAAGATGGACAAGTCGGCCGATGAAATGCCGCGCCCGAAGATCTCTTTGAACTCACGGCGCGGCGCCTGCTCATGCACCTCCGACACTTCCAACGGCACCCAGCCTTGATCACGCAGGCTCTGCCGAACAGCTTTGGGCGTATCGCCTTGCAGTACCCCTTTATGCGTTCGACCATTTTGGTCAAGCGCTTGGTATTCGAAGGCGGGCATGGATGGGCGGCCGTGGTTCTACGGGCGGTCGAGCATAACCGGGCCGGCGCAGGCGTGCTGGGATGTTGCTGGTTGCGGGTGCGAGCCAACCTGCTTTGGTGATTGTGGGTTCGATCTGTGATCGAACGCTTTTCCCCACCATGCAGGAAAAGCGTCAGCGCATAGCGCCGACCCAGAGCCTGAGCATTGGGTGGGTTCGATCTGTGATCGAACGCTTTTCCCCAACGCATAGGGTCCGCGTCGTGCGCACTCTTGCGCGCTCTAGCGCTAGCGGCCAAAAGCGTTCGACCGATAAAGCGCAGGTCGAACCCACCACGGCTCAATCCATGCCATGAGGCTCATGACTCTACTCGCGCTGCAGTCGAACCTCGTCACGATACGGTGAGATATCGAAAAAATGCCCGACTTTCAGCTTGCTTTGCATTTCATGCCACCAGGGTACCGTGAAAATGTCGCCATGGCGGGCGATCAGGGATTCGCGAAAGCGTCTGGGCAGGCCCAGGAATTCGGTGAATTGCTCGGGGAACACGTCGGCATCGCCGACGTAATACCAGGCGCCTTGGTGCATTTCTTCGTCATCGTCGCGGGCCGTGGGCAATTCGCGGAAGTGGCATTCGGTGACCAGACAAAGTTCGTCGTAGTCGTAGAAAATCACCCGGCCGTGGCGAGTAACGCCAAAATTCTTCAGCAGCAAATCGCCGGGGAAGATATTGCTCGCGGTCAAGTCCTTGATTGCCAGGCCATAATCGAGTATCGCGCGTTCCACCAAAGCGGGCGCCGATTCTTTTAGAAACAGGTTGAGCGGGCGCAAGCGGCGCTCTACATACATATGCGAAATGATCACGTCATCGCCATCGTCGATGACGCTTGAGCGACAGCTATCAATCAACTCCGCTAACAATTCCGGCGCGAAACGCGCTCTGGGGAAGCGCAAAAATCGAAACTCCTGGGCGTCGATCAGCCGTCCGGCGCGGTCATGTTTGAACACCAATTGATATTTATCCATGACATCTTGCCGCGCCATCAGTTTGGACGGCGCAAATCGATCGCGAATGATCTTGAATACCAGTGGATAACTGGGCAGCGTAAATACCGCCATCACCAGCCCTTTTTCGCCGTCAGCCAGCACTAAGGGCTCATCGCAGTCTTCGAAGTGGCGGAAAAAGTGCCGATAACGTTCGGTTTTGCCCTGTTTGGCTCGGCCGAGTACGGTGTAAAACTCGTCGACGCGTTTGCGCGGCAGCAGTGTGCGCAGAAACACCACGGCATCGCCAACGGTTTCCAAATCGGCTTGGAAATAACTCCGCGTGATACCAAACAGCGCTGATACATCGTCGCGCTGCACCAACACCGCATCCGCGCGCAGGCCCGGTTCGTCATGTACTAAGGCAATGACCAAGGGCGCGAACTCACGTTCGCCAAAAATGCGGCCTACCAGATAGGCGCGGCGTTCGCGGTAAAACACCGTTTCCAGCATTTCTACTGCCCGCAATTGCGGTTCACCTTCCCAGTTCAGTTGATGGGCGACGGAATCGGCGATGCGTCGCGCGGACAGTGCGATATCGGCATACGGCACTTCGAATCGGAAACCCGCCAACACGCGTTGAAACAGTTCCGCCGGAGATCGCGTGGCGCTGTAATTCAGGCGGGCCACCGGGTGTGTCAGTCGATCGGTGGGTTCGATATCCAGCGCGACAAACTCGCTGGCCGCATCGACGCCACGCGTTTTGAAAAAACGACGCGTCAGCGTGTTGAAGAAAGTCTTGTTGAGTTCCTGGTCCAACAAAGGGGCGATCAGTGCAGCGTAGCGATCGCGCACTTTTGACCACAAGACCCGATCGCCGACCCGCTCTCCCAATTCAGAATCAAGTCGCCGGGAGGTCTCCGCCACGCACACATCGTAGAGTTCGATGCGCTCGATGGCATCCAGTCGTGCCGCGGTCCATTCGCTGCGCTCGAATCGGCGTTTGGCGCGCTGCGTGATGGCTCGGAACCGTTGATTGTATTCAGCGAATGCATCGCGAAGATCAGTGGCGCAGGCATCGGCGAGCTGTGAATCGGACAGTTTACGCACAGGGGGAACGGTGGACATGGGAATAGACTCCGGCAGACCGACTGCCTGAGTCTGGCGCGGCGCAGGTGAGCCTGCAAATAGTGAGTTTGCGCTTGACTTCTATACAATGCGCGCCCACTGAAGTTATCTAGGCAGAACAAATGCGCCGTTTTATGCATGGGTTGGTGGGATTGGTGATTCTGGCGTTACCGGCTGTGGCGGCCGCGATGCTGTCCGGGCAGTTCAAGAATCGCTATGGCGGACTGGAAATTTACGACGCGCAAAGCAAACTGTCGTTCCGGGTCAATACGCCGCGCTTGTCCGAGCGGCTACCACCGTGTTCCACCTACTTGCTGCCGCATTTCGCGATTGCGCTGGGCACCGGGGTACTCAAAGACGCCGACAGCCGGATTGCGTTTGATGCGAGCAAACATCCAGGTTGGGAGACTTGGCCGCGCGCCTGGCAGCGCGATCAAACTTACGACAGTGCGCTGAAAGATTCGGTGCAATGGTATGCGCAGGAGTTGTCGACTCGTCTGGGCAGCGCGCGCCTTACGCAGAATTTGAAACGCATTAAATATGGAAATGCAGATATCAGTGGCGGCCTCGACAAGTTTTGGATGTCGAGCAGCTTGCGAGTGACTTCTTTTGAGCAGTTGGATTTCCTGCGCGCTTTCCGTGATGGCAAGCTAGGTTTCAATCCGCGCATCACCAAGATCTTGCAAGAAGCACTGGTGGTTGAGCGCACCGTGGATTACACCATCTACGGCAAATACGGCTCCTGCCCGATGCCGGATGGCAGTTATCTGGGCTGGCTAGTCGGCTACGTCGAACGGCCCGGTAAAGTCTGGTACTACACGTTGAATCTGGATGGCAAATCGCTGGTTGACTTCTCTGGAGTGCGCTTGGCGATTGTCAAAGGTTCCATGCAGGAATTGGGCTTCATTCCGGCGCCGCCAGAGCCCCTTGTGCCGCCCACACCAGGCGCTCCGCCGGCACAAACCGCGCCGCTGGCGGAACCTGAAGCCGGCTAGGAGTAAGCTGCGTCTTAACGCGCAGCAAAGCTTCGCTTAACTTCATTCTAACGAGCACTTCGCTAGGGTTGTCCATTCAGCAGTGCAAGCGGCGAAACCGCCTGTTTGTAAGGCTCAATCGGGGTTGCACTTGAGGCCCGGGCTGGCGAATTCCCCCATGAAGCGCCGCCCGGGCTTTCTTTTTTGCAGGCACTGGAACTTAGGTCCACGCGCCCCCATCCAACTAGCGCAGCGCACCCGCTAGAATCTAGTCAGAGCCCTCCTATGCGCATTTTGGTCATTGAAGATAATCCGGATATCGCCAGCAACATTGGCGACTATCTATCTGATCGTGGCAATGTCATTGATTTCGCCGGCGATGGCATCACCGGTTTGCATCTCGCTGTGGTCAATGACTACGAAGTGATCGTTTTAGATCTCATGTTGCCAGGCATGGATGGCTTGGAGGTCTGCCGTAAGCTGCGCCAGGAAGCGCGCAAGCACACGCCCGTGTTGATGTTGACCGCGCGTGACGCATTGCCGCAAAAGCTCGCGGGTTTTGAAACCGGCGCTGACGATTACATGGTCAAGCCTTTTGCGCTGCAAGAACTGGAAGCGCGCATTTTAGTTTTAGTGCGGCGCAGCAAACCGCAACAAGCGCGCGTTTTGCAAGTTGCCGATCTGGCCTACAACCTTGATACCTTGGTTGTGGTTCGCCAGAGCAAGAACATCCAACTGAATCCGATTGCGCTGAAAATTCTGCAATGTCTAATGGAGGCCAGTCCGTCGGTAGTCACTCGGCAGGAATTGGAAATGCGGGTGTGGGGCGAAGAATTGCCCGATAGCGACAGCTTGCGCGTGCATATTCATACGCTGCGCGCAGCGGTCGACAAACCCTTCGATAAGCCGCTGATCCAGACTCGCCACGGCATTGGCTACCGCCTCGTCGATTCCGAAGCGGCATCGTAAGCGTTTACGCAGCCGTATCATTATTTCCTTTGCGCTGTTTGGAACGGCGCTAACGGCGCTGTTTGCGGTCGCCGCGATCTTCTTGCGAGCAAACCTTGAAGATGGCTTGATCGGCGACACGCTGGAACGTGAGCTGGATGGATATGCCAACGCTTGGTATCAGGCGCGTGATGGCAATGCGCCGCTGCTCTTTGAATTCTCCAAGATCAAGGGACGCGTGGTCGGCCCGGCACGCTTTAAGCAGCAGTCGTTTCAGCGGCAAAGCCTGCCGAATGGCGTGCATCGCGTTACCGAAACCTCATCCACCGGCCCATTGACTTATAAGCTGGCTGTAAGAAAAGACGCCAACGTCTGGTTTTTTCTTGAATACGATGTGACCGAGGAAGAACGCGGGCGCACGCTGTTGATTGGCATGCTGCTCATCACCGTCGTGTTTTTCTCGATTTTGGCGCTGATCATTGGATTTTGGTCGTCCTCAAGAATCATGGCGCCGGTAGCCGAATTGGCGCGCCGACTGGAGAGTATTAGTCGTCGCGGCCGGCACGAGCCGTTGGCGCCCCACTTCGCTGACGACGAAGTGGGCCAGTTGGCGATCGCGCTGGATGATTACGCAGGTCAGTTAACCGCGTTGGTCGAACGCGATCGCGAGTTCAACTCCGATGTCAGTCACGAGCTGCGCACGCCGCTAGCGGTGATCCAATCGACCACCGAATTGGTCATGGGTAGCCCCGATCTGACGCCCAAACTACGCGAACGCTTAGCGCGCATTGAACGCGCGTCCAAACAATCGACCGAGTTGATCGCCGCGCTGTTACTGCTATCGCGTAGCGAACGGCAAGGGCCGCAAGACGGCGACGTGATCGATGTGGCCAAGGTTGCCGCCGATGTCGTCGACGCGCATCGCCCACAGATTGGCAATCGGCCGATCGCACTAACTTTGCAGATTGAAGCGCATCCCGAGGTGGCCGCGCCGGTCGCCGTGCTGGCAGTGGTGCTGAACAATCTGGTTGGCAATGCGGTGAAATACACCAAAGAAGGCGAGATCCGCGTCTGCGTGGTCGCCGACGGCGTGATTGTCGAAGACAGCGGGGCGGGCATCAAAGCCAGCGAAGCGGCCCAACTATTTGATCGGCATGTGCGTGGCAGCAGTGCCGGCACCACCAGCGGCGCCGGCTTAGGTTTAGCGATCGTCAAGCGCTTGTGCGCGCTATATGGATGGAGCGCGGGTTTGGAGCCGCGCCCTGAAGGCGGTGCGCGGGCTTCGGTGCGCTTTACGGTGTAGCTCGCAACCCCAAACTCAGCAGCGTTTATGGTCGAGTACAAGCGTCCTTTTTCGTTTCGGCCCGAATATGCACGCGGATGAACCCCATAAGACTCGTCTTTGCGAGGGAGCTTAAGGCGACCGCGGCAAGCCAGGGACGTCAGCCGCCATCCCTGAGTTGCCACGGCCGTCGCCGTCGGCGCGTCGAAGACCTCGCAACTCGCAACGACGAATTAATGACTTACGATTTCCGTTCATGGAGCAGAGAGCAGCGCAGCCTGTGGGAGCGAGCTTGCTCGCGGTCAGTGGCCCAGGTGTTCTCATCAGCGCCGCGCGCAAGCGCACTCCCACAACCGCTTAAGTCAGCGTCTCGCCGCCCTGCCGGAGCCCTGACCGGCGACTGGATCACCACATCACTTTGACTTCCGCACGAGATCAAAACGTTGCGGTCGCCAGCCGTACAAGCAAAGCGACCTCCAATAAAAACTCAGCGCGTCAGCGGCTTGTACTTCAAACGATGCGGTTTGGCGCCTTCTTCGCCCAAACGACGCTTTTTGTCGGCTTCGTATTCGGTGTAATTGCCGGGGAAAAATTCGACGTGCGAATTGCCTTCAAAGCTCAAAATGTGGGTGGCGATGCGATCGAGGAACCAGCGGTCATGGGAAATCACCAACACACAGCCGGGGAATTCCAAAATGGCATCTTCCAGCGCGCGCAGGGTTTCGATGTCCAGATCATTGGATGGTTCATCAAGCAGCAGCAGATTGCCGCCCTGTAATAAGGTCGACGCCAGATGCAAACGCCCGCGCTCACCGCCGGATAATGAGCCGACCAGTTTTTGCTGATCCTGACCGCGGAAATTGAAGCGACCAATATAAGCGCGCGATTGAATTTCGATCTTGCCGATAGTCAGGATGTCACTGCCGCCAGAAATCGCCTGCCAGACGTTTTTGTCGGCATCGAGCGCGTCCCTAGACTGGTCCACATAAGCCAGTTTGACGGTTTGACCGATGACTACTTCGCCAGAATCCGGCTTTTCCTTGCCGATAATCATCTTGAAAAGGGTCGATTTACCGGCGCCGTTCGGGCCGATGATGCCGACGATCGATCCTGGCGGCATGCGGAAATCCAGATTATCGATTAATAAACGGTCGCCGAAGGCTTTGGAGACATTACGGAATTCCACCACCACATCACCCAGGCGCTCGCCGGGTGGGATGTAGATTTCATTGGTTTCATTACGTTGCTGGTATTCGACTGAGTTCAATTCTTCAAACTTGGCAAGCCGTGATTTGCTCTTTGCCTGGCGGCCCTTGGCGTTTTGGCGCACCCATTCCAACTCGCGCGCCAATGCCTTCTGGCGCGCTTTTTCACCTTGCGTTTCTTGGCGCAAGCGCTCTTCTTTCTGACTCAACCAGGACGAATAATTGCCCTTCCACGGAATTCCGCGACCGCGATCAAGCTCCAGAATCCATTCGGCAGCGTTATCAAGGAAATAACGATCGTGGGTCACCGCGACCACGGTGCCAGGGAAACGGGCGAGAAACAGTTCCAGCCATTCGACCGATTCGGCGTCCAAATGATTGGTTGGTTCGTCGAGCAGCAACATATCCGGACGTTGCAGCAATAACCTACACAATGCGACGCGGCGTTTTTCGCCGCCGGACAGCGTGGAAACTTTGGCATCCCAGGGCGGCAAACGGAGCGCATCAGCGGCTTGCTCGAACTGCTGTTCCATCGTATGCGCATCGCCGGCGGCCAAGATGGCTTCCAAGCGCGCTTGTTTTTCAGCCAAGGCGTCAAAATCGGCGTCTGGATCGCCGTAGGCCTCGTACACTTTGTCGAGTTCGGCCTGAGCGGTAAAGATTTCGCCCAAACCTTCTTCAACACATTCACGCACCGTGCGTTCGGGGTCAAGCTTAGGCTCCTGCTCCAAGTAGCCAACCTTGATACCCGGCTGCGGGCGCGCTTCACCGACGAAATCTTTGTCGATACCGGCCATGATTTTCAGCACGGTCGACTTGCCGGAACCATTCAAGCCCAGCAAGCCAATCTTGGCGCCGGGGAAGAACGACAGCGAAATATCCTTGATGATTTCGCGCTTCGGCGGCACCGTCTTACTGACGCCGCTCATCGTGTAGATGTAATTCATATGCGCTCCTTGCGGGCGATGCGTAAAACTCATCGCCGATGGGCCAAATTAGTGACCGCGTATGCTGCCAGTCGCGCGCGGCAGCGGCAAACGATTGCGTCGGTCAGTTCGAGTTTTTGTAGGCCCGACTATGCGTCACGATGGCGCTGTCACCAAACATACCTAACGCGTTGATTCGTAGGTCACGTTGGCCGCAGGCCTACGTGACATCGGAGCACCGTCACGTAGCCCTGCGGGCAACGTGACCTACGACCTTAAGCTTTGCTGCGCGAGCGCGCCGGCTTGAACGAGCGGCTGTGCCGCCAGAACGGGGCGGCCGGGACTCTCACCAAACATACCGCAAGCAAATGATTTTAATGCATTTTTTTCAGCGGGCTAGATTTTTTGCTGCCGACCCGTGCGCAGCATCGGTCACGGCAACCCAGGGACGTTGGAGGTGGCTGGAGCGAATGTCCCTGGATTGCCGCGGTCGCTTAAGGTTTCCTCGCAATGACGAGTCTTGTGGGTTCAGGTGCGCAGTTTCCGACGGGAAATGGGGTCTCGCACTGATGAATTAACCAGGAGGTTGCTCGCCGCCATCAGGCGCTGAAATGCAGATCCTGCAAGGGTGCTCGCGCGTACGCGGATTCGTAACTTTTCGCATCCCAGATACAAAAGTCCGGTTGCCAGCCCGCCAGGCTATCGATATCAATTGGGCACAGCCGTGAATCCGCGCTTGGGCGCTGCCGGCCCAGTTCCGATTCAATGGCGCGCAACGCGGATTTGAGCTCTGACCTTTGCAGGTCCGTAACAATGATCACCGCCTGATTCAGATAAGCGGGGGCATCCATGCCACCCGCTGCCGCGCTTTGGTGGACTGCGGAGCAGGCGAGCACGACAAAGCGTGCGCGCAATACCTCCAGCGCCGTGGCGAGCTGGCGTTCGGCATTTTGATTACTGCCCAGCATCAATAAGGCCCGCATCTTGGCTGGTCCGAATCAGTCGTTCAAGCGATCTTCATCGGCCTGCGCCTGTTCCAGCGCGGCGCGATCGATATCCACACGTACGGCAATTTCGGCTGGTAACAGCCCGGCAATCGATTTCCACGCGGTTAGGCTCAAGCTGCGCAACGGGAAGCGCCGCATCAAATCGCCGGCCAGTTCGTGGGTAAAACGTTCCAGCAACTCATGTTGATGGGTGCGTCCGTAGTCGCGCACGCAGGCGCAGACTTCGTCGTAGTCGATGGTATCGATCAGCGCATCGCTGTGCGCGGCGCGACGTGCGTCTAGGCGCAGTTCAAGATCCAGTTTTAGCGCCTGTGGTGCTTGTTTTTCGTGTTCATACACGCCGATTAGCGTTTCGACGCGCAAGTTCTTGATCAAAATGGTGGTCAGGCTCATGTCGTGCTCGGCATCGGTGGTGTCAGGGTGGACAATTCGCGACGCGGCGTGGCGCGGATCGCCGCATCTTCACGTTCGCCAGCGGCCAGTCGTAGCGCGCCAGCCAACGCGATCATCGCGCCATTGTCAGTGCAGAAAGCGGGTCGTGGAAAATAAACTGTCGCGTTGCGCTTGGCCACGCCTGCGCTCAAACGTTCACGCAGGCGCAGGTTAGCGCCGACGCCGCCGGCGACCACCAGTCTTGATCGCTGGGTCAAATCAAGCGCGCGTAAACACTTCCATAGCAGGGTGTCGACCACTGCTTCTTCAAATCCGCGCGCGATGTCAGCGCGCTGTTCGGCGCTACTGCGCTGCGTTGCCAGCAGCACCTGGGTCTTCAGGCCACTGAAGCTGAAATCCAGCGTCGGCCGATCGGTCATCGGTCGCGCGAAGCGAAACGCCAGCGGATCGCCACTTTCCGCCAGTTTGGCGAGCGCCGGACCGCCCGGATAACCAAGCCCCAAAAGTTTGGCGGTTTTATCGAAAGCCTCGCCAGCGGCATCATCCAGTGTATCGCCGAGCAGCTGATACTGACCAATGCCAATCACATCCATCAGCAGGCTATGGCCGCCCGATACGATCAGCGCGACAAACGGAAACGCCGGCGCTGGTTGTTCCAGCAAAGGCGCTAGCAGATGGCCTTCCAGGTGGTGTACACCGAGCGCCGGGATATCCAGCGTCCAGGCGAGCGTTTTCGCCAGCGTGGCGCCGGTGAGCAACGCGCCAATCAGCCCGGGGCCTTCGGTGTACGCAATGCCGTCCAGATCGCGGCGCGTCAGGTGCGCCTGCGCAAGCACCTGATCGATCAACGGCAACAAGCGCAGAATGTGATCACGCGACGCCAATTCCGGCACCACGCCGCCATAGTCCTGGTGCAGTGCGGCTTGCGTGTGCAAAGCATGCGACAGCAAGCCCCGTGCGGTGTCATAAACCGCAACGCCGGTTTCATCACAACTGGTTTCGATACCAAGTACGCGCATGGAGCCTTAGGCCTTTGCTCGTTTCGTAAAGTTCAGGTTATCATTGTGGGCTCGCTCGGCGCTCAGCGCCAGTTAGTGACACTACGGAGTATTCATGCCCAACGTTAAAGTCCGCGAAAACGAACCTTTTGAATTTGCATTGCGCCGTTTCAAGCGCTCCTGCGAAAAAGCCGGTGTACTCAGCGAAGTACGTCGTCGTGAGTTTTACGAAAAGCCGACTCAGGAACGCAAGCGCAAGCTCGCGGCTGCCGTCAAGCGCAATTTGCGTCGCGTCTCACGCGACGTGACCAAGCGTCAACGGATGTACTAATTCACGCGGGAGCGCCTCGCGCTCGTCGCGTTTTTTGGATACTCCTGATGCCGTCGGCGTTTACGCCGGCGGCATTTGTCGTGTTTGTTCGTCAGATTGATATCGCAGATTCTGGCATTTTCTGTCGCATAACGTCGGCTCACGATGTCATGACCGAGTAGTTCCGTGCCGCTTTGCCGTCTGCTGGCTGATTGGCGCACATCGAAACTTGTGGAGACTCAAATGACTTTGAAAGCTCAGTTGATGGATGACGTGAAAACCGCGATGAAAGGCGGTGAAAAAGCGCGCCTGGCTACGTTGCGCTTGATCCAGGCAGCAATCAAGCAGGTTGAAATCGACACGCGCAGCACCGGCGAGCGCCTGGAATTGGGTGACGCCGAGGTGCTAGTGGTGCTCGAAAAGATGCTCAAACAACGCCGTGACTCGATTCAGCAGTTCGAAAGCGCCGCGCGCCAGGATCTGGCCGACCAGGAGAAATCCGAAATCCTCATTATTGAGCACTACATGCCAGCGCGTTTGGCTGAGGCCGAGTTAGACGAGCTGATCCGCGCCGCCATCGTCGAAAGCGGCGCGAGCAGCGCCAAGGACATGGGTAGAGTGATGGCGGCGATGAAGGGCAAGGCGGCTGGTCGCGCCGACATGCAAGTGGTCAGCGCGCGGGTCAAGACGCTGTTGGTGTAAGCGTAGCCGATTGGTGAAGCTCGGGCGGGTTTGCAACCCGCCCGACCATACGCCAGCGTCCAGACGCCTATCGGTAGTGCGGTGTTATTCTCCCCGGCTCTTTGAACTTCGCCTGCTGATGAATCCAGCCTTCCTCGACTTCGAACAGCCGATTGCCGAACTGGAGGCCAAAATCCAGGAGTTGCGCTTTGCCGGGCAGGGCAACGCAATGAATATCGAAGAGGAAATCGGCAAGCTTAAAGATAAATGCCGGGTCAAAACCCAGGCGATTTTTGCCAGTTTGTCACCCTGGCAGATCGCCCAGCTGGCGCGCCATCCGCAGCGTCCGCACACCATCGATTACCTGAGCACGGTATTCGACGAATTCCACGAATTGAAGGGCGATCGGCACTACGGTGACGATCCGGCCATTATCGGCGGTTTGGCGCGTATCGCTGGGCGCCCGGTGATGTTCATCGGCCAGGAAAAGGGCCGCGATACCAAAGACAAAGTGCGCCGCAACTTTGGCATGCCGCGTCCGGAAGGCTATCGCAAGGCCATGCGTTTGATGCAAATGGCCGAGCGTTTTGGCTTGCCGTTGCTGACCTTTATTGATACGCCGGGCGCGTATCCGGGCGTCGGCGCTGAAGAACGTGGCCAATCAGAGGCGATTGCCAAAAATCTGCAAGTGATGTCGGAATTGCGCGTGCCGATCATTTGCACGGTGATCGGCGAGGGCGGCTCGGGTGGTGCATTGGCCATTGGCGTCGGCGATCGCACCTTGATGCTGGAGTACGCGATTTATTCGGTTATTTCGCCAGAAGGTTGCGCTTCGATTTTGTGGAAAAGCGCCGATCGCGCGCGGGAAGCGGCCGACGCGCTTGGCATTACGTCCACCCGCTTGCTGCAATTGGGTTTGGTCGATCAGGTGATCGATGAACCACTGGGCGGCGCCCATCGTGATGCCGCGGCGATGGCCAAGGTGTTGAAAGACACGCTGTTGCGGCAGCTGGATGGCTTAGAACGCATCGAAGCGGGCAGTCTGGTCGAATCACGCTACAAACGATTGCGCGCATACGGCTCGCAACGGGTCGAATAGACACGCGCATGGACCGCGCGGCCGCAGCGCAGATCGGCTCCAGTGGCGACATCAGCTTGCTGATCGAAGCCATCGAAGGCACTGTCAGCGCCGCCCAAACAGCGCCGGTCTGGGTGGCCTTCAGCGCCGGCATGGACTCGTCGACTTTGCTGGCCTGCGCCGCCCGCAGCGCGCGGCTGCGCGAATGCGGCTTGCGCGCGCTGCACGTTCATCATGGCTTACACGCCGATGCGGACGCTTGGGCCGCGCACGCCGTGGCATATGCCGCGCAACTGGATGTGCCGTGTGAGGTGCTGCGGGTGCGCGTGGATGCACGTGGGCAAGGTATTGAGGCCGCTGCGCGAAGCGCGCGCCACGCAGCCTTTCAACAAGTGTTGACGCCCGACGCCTGCATGTTGTTGGCCCACCATCAAGAAGATCAGGCGGAAACCTTGTTGCTGCGTGTGCTGCGCGGCGCCGCTGTGGATGGCCTAGGCGCGATGCGTGCGCGGCGCGCATTTGGCCTTGGGACTTTATTACGACCGTGGCTGGATCAACCGCGTGCGCGGCTGGCGAAGGTAGCCGCGCTGCTGAATCTGCGGTGGATTGAGGATCCCGCCAACGCCGATCTGCGCCACGACCGCTGCTACCTGCGCCAGCAGGTTTGGCCACTATTGGTGCATCGGTTCCCGGCGCTCGGCGCGCGGCTGGCGCGGTTGGCCGAGCATGCGGCATCGGTCAGTGACGAGTTGGAGCAGGCTGCGCAAGCCACGTTAACCCGGCTGGCCGGCCCAGCGAACGCCTTGCAAATCGAAGGACTTCTGGCGCTTTCAGACGCGCTGTTTGGTGCGACGCTGCGGCGCTTCGCGCTGCTGCGGGGCGTAACACCGCCCGGATTTCATGAACTGGCTAGGTTGCGAGCGCAAGTGTTGCTCGCCGCAAACGATGCCAATCCGATCCAGCGCAGCGGCGCGCATGAGTTTCGACGCTATCGCGCGCATCTTTTCCTGCTGCCGCAAGCACAGACCAAGGCGGCGCAGCTGGGCGAAGTGCTGTGGGCGGCTGGCAGCCACACGCTGCATTTGCCTGAGGATTTAGGAGATTGGCAGGCGCTGGATAGCCAAGGTCAGCCGACCGCAGTGCCCTGCACTTTGAGCGTGCGCTGGCGGCGCGGCGGCGAGCGCTTGCGCCCCAGCGGCGGCGCGCATACCCGCGACCTGCGCCTGATCTTTCAGGAACGTGGCATCCCACCGTGGCAGCGCGAGCGCATAGCGCTGCTATTTGACGGGAAAACGCTGCTCGCCGCGCTTGGCGTGGTGCATAGCGACGAGCTAGCTGTGCGCTGGCCGGGCATTGTGGTCGCGCCAGCCGGATTGTCGAACTCTCCATGAACCCCTCAAAACACCACGTATCGCGACCAGAAATCGCAATACGACTGGCGATAGTTTTGGATTAGCAGGAAAAGCGTCAGCGCACAGCGCCAGCCCAGAGCCTGGATTTGGGGGGGCGATCTATGATCGAACGCTTCACCGCAGCATGCAGCAACAGCGTCCTTTCCGTCGCAGAATCCATAATCTTGCCTTTGAGTCGCACCCGTTCCGCGCAAGCGCCATCCATTAAAAGCACCGCAATTCACCCGCTTTCACATCCTCATGCTTGCCCAAGGCGCGCAGCTTGCCTAGACTTCGCGGTCCGCCGTATTGCGGGTCGTTAGCTCAGAGGTAGAGCAGGAGACTTTTAATCTCTTGGTCGTAGGTTCGATCCCTACACGACCCACCAACTCGATAGCCCATGACCATCCGCGTCCTTACTGGCATCAAGCCGACCGGCACCGTGCATCTGGGCAATTACGTCGGCGCCATTCGGCCGGCCATCAGCGCCAGTTTGCAGCCCGGCATCGAGTCTTATTATTTTCTCGCCGATTACCACGCGCTGTCGGGTAGCGCCGATGCTGATCGCGTGCATCGTTCCACGCTGGAGATCGCCGCGACTTGGCTGGCCTTGGGGCTTGATCCGGTGAAGGTGCATTTCTACCGGCAATCCGATCTGCCCGAAGTCACCGAACTCACGTGGTTGTTGTCCTGTGTGACCGCCAAGGGTTTGCTGAACCGTGCGCATGCCTACAAGGCGGCGGTAGACGCCAATGTGGCCCAAGCGCTGGATGCCGACCACGGCATCGGCATGGGTTTGTATTTGTACCCGGTGCTGATGGCGGCGGATATTTTGCTGTTCAATGCGCATCGCGTGCCGGTTGGCCGCGATCAGATTCAACACATTGAAATTGCGCGTGATTTGGCGCAACGCTTTAATCATCTGCAGGGCGGCGACTACTTCACGCTGCCCGAGGCCGCGGTCGATGCAAACAGCGCAGTGCTGCCGGGTTTAGACGGCCGCAAGATGAGCAAGAGCTACGACAATGTGATTCCGCTGTGGGGCACGAGTAAGTCCTTACGCGATTCGATTTATTCGGTGGTGACCAATTCACTGTTGCCGGGCGAGCCGAAAAATCCAGATGAATCGACCTTGTTTGCGCTGTACCAGGCTTTCGCCAGTGCCGACGAAAGCACGGACCTGCGCCAAGCCTATGCAGATGGCATCGCCTGGGGCGAGGCCAAACGCATCGTGCACCAGCGCATCGATAGCGAGCTCTGCGCCGCGCGCGAGCGTTACCACGCGCTGATCGGCCGTCCGCAGGAAATCGAAAGTACCCTTCAGGCTGGCGCGGAGCGCTTGCGTCCGAAAGCGCGCGCACTGTTGGATGGTTTGCGCGAAGCGGTCGGTTTACGGTCTTTGGCGCGCTTGGCAGCGCCGGTTGTGGTGAGCGACAAAGCGCCAAAGAAGGCCAAACTGCCGCGTTTTGTGCAATTCAAAGGCGTAGACGGCCTTTTGAATTTCAAATTTTTCGCGGCAAACGGCGAGTTGCTGTTGACCGGCCTTGGTTATGCCGATGCCAAATCCAGCGCCAGCGCGATGCAGGTGTTGCAAGTGGCCACAGATTTACAGCTCAAGGATGCGCAAGTGCTGATCGATGCGCAGCCGGTGGGCACCTTGGCGGCGACGCCTGCACAGCTTGATCAGGCCTACTCGCAGTTGCTTGACGCGCTCGCCAGCTTGCGAGCTGTGGCCGGCTGAGATGGGCAGTGTGGTTGGCATTTTGCTGCTGTTGCCGTTGTTGGCGGTACTGGTGGGCATTTATCAATTTGCCGCGACCCGCATGCCGCGCAACGCAGCATTGCAGCGTTACGACCGAGTGGCCTTGGTGACCTGCTGCCTGTTGACGCTAATGGCAACCGTGCTTGCCCAGCACTACGCGCCAGCCGCTCGCGGACCGATCTGGCCGCATGTTTTTGCGGCGCTCGGTGGGTTCTTTGCGATGGTGCTGTCGCTGGCACTGGCTTGGCTGGGGCGCCGTTGATTTGTAGCGCAGCTTGCTCCGTCGTTTTTTGGCGCAGCTGCCGCAATTCGCCCTAATCGATCCGCATTTGGTCACGGTTGTGCCCGCTGCCAGCGTAGTGTTAAGACGATGCTGTGATACGCCGCAATGCCCTTGTGCCGCGGCCATCTTTGGGGACCACACCGCTATGGAAACGATCGAAAGTGCCGCTACCGAGTCGGCCCCGCCTGCGCCCGCGCGCGGCTGGGTCGATACGCTGTTCGGTCGTTGGGATCCGCCGCCCTGGTGTCGCTGGTTGTATCGCAAACGCGGGCCGGTGCTGCTCAGCTTGGCGGCGTTGGCGCTGCTCGTTTACGGCATTTGGTGGTGGGTCACACGTCCGCCACCGGTGATCCCGAACGCGTTGGAACTGTCGATTAGCGCGCCAGAGCGCACCGATTACGAGCACTCGCCGATCATCGTGCATCCCTTGCGTGTGCATTTTTCTGGCTCGGCGGCCAATTTGCAGAGCGTGGGCAAAGCCGCAACCGGGATTGAACTCTTGCCGCCATTGGCGGGCAGCTGGACTTGGGAAGACGATCAGACCCTGTATTTTCTGCCCAGTAACGATTGGCCAGTGGGCCAGCACTTTGAGATTAATCTTGACCCGAAACTGGCCGTCGCAGACACGGTGATTCTGGCGCCATTCGAACTTGAATTTGATTCCAAACCGTTTGTCGCCGAGTGGGCAAGTAACGAGTTTTATCAAGATCCACAAGACGCCAAACTTAAAAAAGCGGTTTGGGGCTTAAGTTTTAGCCATCCGGTGGACGCCGCCAAATTGGAATCGGCGTTACGGGTCAGCATGGTGGATGGCGCTGGGCGGGTGTTGCCCAAGCCCGCGCTCAGCACGCAGTACCACGCAAACAAACTGAAGGCCTGGGTGCATTCCGCGCCGTTGGAATTGCCGCCCAATGGCGGTACCGCAAAGCTGGATATTGGCAAAGGCTTGCAAAGTGCGCTCGGCGGGCCCGGCACGCTGAGTGAAATGAATAGCAGCGTCAAACTTCCAGCGCTGTACAGCGTGAGCGTCAGCGAGCTATCGCCCACCTTGGTCGATAACGCGCAGTTTGAGCCAGAGCAAGTATTGGTTCTCGCCTTCAATATGGCGCTGCGCGACCGCGAAGTGGCCGCCGGCACACGCGCTTGGTTGTTACCGCTCAAAAATCCAAAGCTGAAAGATGACCAGCAGACGCTGCCGTATTCGTGGTCAGAAAACGAGATTGACGAAGCGCTGCTGAAACAGTCGGAAGTGGTGCAATTGAAAGCCGATCCAGCCGAGCGCGAGTTCATCGAAGTTCACAGCTTCAAATATCAGGCGCCGGTCGGTCGGCGTCTGTATGTGCGTATCGATAAAGGCCTGAAGTCCTTTGGTGGCTTCATTCTCGGCAAGCCCTACAAGCGCCTGTTTACGGTGCCGCAATACCCACGATTGCTGAAGTTTGTCGGCGAGGGTTCGCTGCTTTCGCTAAAAGGTGAGCGCCGCGTAACCGCGGTGACCCGCAATCTGCCGGCGCTGCGCTTGGAACTGGGCCGCGTACTGCCCGAACAATTGCATCATTTGGTGCAGTTCAACCAAGGCAGCTTCGGCAACCCGGAATTGTGGAATATCGGCGAAGACAGCTTGGTCGAGCGCATGGAGAAGCGCGTCGTGCTGCCCAACGCTGATCCCGCCAAAACCCACTACGAAGGCATCGACCTCGGCGAGTTTTTCAGTGATGGCCGGCACGGCGTGTTTTTGTTGTCCTTGCGGACACTGAGCGATAGCGATGCGGCTTTGTCGCCGGAGCAGAGCATTGCCCAAGACGCCGGCGAGGTGATGGATGCGCGCTTAGTGGTACTGACCGATCTGGGCATCGTCTCCAAGCGCACGCTGGATGGCTCGCGCGAGGTGTTCGTGCAGTCTTTGGCGACCGGTCAACCGCTGCCGGGC
>Ga0163149_10002905_pt1 | contig 20056 bp, 15 predicted proteins | sample OliLakLV19MP5G1_FD_148604 | JGI IMG/M metagenome (GOLD analysis project Ga0163149, IMG submission 148604) | Freshwater microbial mat bacterial communities from Lake Vanda, McMurdo Dry Valleys, Antarctica - Oligotrophic Lake LV.19.MP5.G1 | ecosystem: Environmental > Aquatic > Freshwater > Lake >...
GGCTCATGCATGTGGTAGAACGCTCAATGCTGCAACCATGGCAGCGGCAGGTTATTCCGAATGGAATCGACCCAACTATATACACTCCTGGTGATCAGCAAGCAGCACGGGCAGCATTGGGGCTATCACAGGATGCATTTATCTGCATGTTTATTGCCAATAGTATCAGTACGACAAATATCTATAAGGATGTGACGACTGTTGATCGCGCTGTTCGCCAGGTGATGCAGAAGATGCCAGATGCGCCACTGCTGTTTCTGTGCGTTGGCTCGGGTGGCACTCCATCGAATGAGCCAGCCGATGATCGTGTGCGCTACACTGGATATGTATCCGACCCAGTGCAGGTGGCGCTGCACTATCGCGCGGCGGATGTGTTGCTACACGCCGCCAATGCCGAGAATTACCCCTGCGTTGTATTGGAGGCAATGGCCTGCGGTACACCAGTGATTGCCACGGCTGTCGGCGGGATCCCCGAGCAAATCACCGATGGGCAAACCGGTTTCCTGGTGCCACGTGGCGATGGAGATGCCATGGCACAGCGGCTCATACAGTTACTGGAAGGCCGTGAGATGCTGCACACCATCTCCACTGCTGCGGCACAAAAGATCACAAGCGCGCAGCATCTGGAGCAGCAGGCGCAGACATATATCAGCTGGTTTGAGCAGCTTCGGGCCGAGGATAGCAGTATGGCGACCAAAGCCTTGAGCGCTGGGAGAAGATAATGGAAGAACAGATCAGATTCGCGCCGGAATGGCTTGCACTGATTGGCGCAGTCCTTGGATATACAATCTTCTCAGGGCGGCCCGAATGGGGGCTGGGGATGTATTTTTCGCTGACCTACTGGACCCGTACGGTTATGTTCGGTTCAGTAGCTCATACATGGGTTATTCTCGCTGCAACGGTTGCAGCTGTCGTGGTAGCACTCTTCCGTAATAAACTCTCGGTCCGTGACATGTTACCACAGAGGCATCAGTGGATTATCCTATGGATGCTCACATGGTGGGCATGGATATTTCTTATTCTGATCATGTTCGACTCCTATAATAAGATCGACTTCTTCCGAACGCTCATTTTGTATGTGATTGTTCCACTACCGATTGTGCTGTTCTTTGGCCGCGATCTGCAACGGGTCAAGGGTTTTGCCTTCGCCTTTATGATCACAACAATGATTGGTGGCTGGCAGGCTATTTCCATCCTCAAGATCTCACTTGTTTACCTGATTCAGGATCCAACACTCACCAAAATTGGTGTTATTCGGCTTGGATTGGGCAACTATCACTGGTTTGCCTATGGATTCGCGATCACACTCCTGATGACAATCGCGCTCTATCTGCAAGCAAAAAACCCATTCAAGGCAACACTGTTGCTTGGGGTCGCTGCCTATTGTATCTACTTCCTGTTCATGGCCGGCTCGCGCCAATCGCTGAATGGCGGCGGTATCGCGGCACTGATACTCGCAGCCTGGTCGATCCGCCATAAGGGCATGCCAACAACCCGTGTCGGAATTATTGCAGGGCTGGTCGTGTTTCTAGGCCTGACGCTGTATGCTATCGCGCCAGAACTGATTCTACGAACAAATGAAGCCGATTATGGGAATACCTTCGATGTGTTAAGCGACCGTGGCGGCCTGTGGTTGAAGGGCTGGAGTATCTTCCTCACATCACCAATCTGGGGTACTGGCTTTGAATTCTCCGTCTATGCGCATAATATATTCCTCTCCACGCTTGCCGATCAGGGCTTAGTTGGATTCGCTCTCCTGATCGGCTTTTTGCTGTTCTTCATTCGGCGCGGCCGCGATGTTTGGACAGGCCCTGGCCCACGGGATCTGGCAATCTGGCGGATGTGTTTCACCTGCATCGGGATTTTTGCACTGATTCATGCACAGGCATCAAACGACTCGATCAGTGTCTGGCATCTGTATTTCTCTACCGCATTCCTGTGGGTATTGAGCGACAAGATCGAAGATGCCTCGCACGAAATTCCAACCATTCGGCAACGTGTGCGCGAGCAGCGGCGTATTCGCCGCTCAGCGCCATCTCCACAGATTGAGGGTGCCGCGTGAATGAACCACTCTTCAGCATTGTCACCGTCACACTTAATTGTGCCGAGGATGCCACCCGCACCGCGCAGAGTATCCTGGCGCAATCCTTTGGCGATTACCAGTATGTCGTCAAGGATGGCGGCTCAACCGATGGCACGCCAGAGCGGGTTCGTGAGCTTGGCGTGGCCGTTCATGAATCCGCCGACCATGGAGTCTATAACGCCATGAACCAGGCGTTGCGGCTGTGTACTGGGCGCTATATCTGTTTCATGAATGCTGGCGATCTGTTCCCCAGTTCGGAGACACTGGCACAGGTGGCGCAGACGCTTAGCATGGCGAATGATCCCGACTTTGCCTATGGAGATGTGCAATCATACACCAACCATCCACTGCTGCAAGCCGGCCAGGAACCAGATGGCATGCGCGAGATTCAGTATCCAGATCGGCTCAATCGCTTCTACCTCTTTCGGAAAATGATCTGCCACCAGGCATGGTTTGTTCGTCGGACACTATATGTGGAACGGGGCGGACTCGATGAGCACTATAAGCTGCTTGCGGACTATGCGTTTCTGATGGATATGGTTGCCGGCAAGGATCTACGTTATGTTCATATCCCAGCAGTGACGGCTATCTTTCAGGGTGGTGGGCTTTCCGAACGACAGACGACCATCGCAACAGCGGAGCGCACGGTCATCCAGCGGCGGGCATTCAATCGGATGGAACGGTTATTCTATGGGACAGCCTACTATGGCGCACGTGGGCTTGTCCATAAGATCCTGTATGATTATCTCTATCCCCGGCTCTCACCAGCGCTTCGGAGGCGGATCAATGGCTCCTGAATGGGTGAGCGATGGCCCACTTGCCAAGACATTCCATCTCGCACCGGGCCATTGGGCCGGACACATGCGCATCTATCATCGGATCTGCCTCTCGCTCATTCAGGCAGGCTATTCCGTTGACCTTGCGGCGCACCCGGCCAGCTATGATCACCTTGACCAACGGGTGCAGTTCCATTCACTTGGTGCGCAAGGCCCACTGAATCTCAACTGGCGATTGAGGCAACGCCTGCGGCGCAGCAAAGCTGCCTTCGAACTAGCGATGCACTCAGACGCACAGATCTTCAGCTTCTATGCACCTGAGTTTATTACCTGGGCCGTGCGGATCAAACGAGCGAAGGGGCTACCAATCATTTTCGATTGTATGGAGGATTTTGAGGGCTATGCACTCCAGCGCAGCGGAATTCCGAGTTGGATGCGCAAACCGCTGGCGCGTGTTGTTCGAGCGCAACTCAACTATGCTGCCCGCAATGTCGATGCAATTGTCACATCGGATGTCGGGACAGCACGGATGCTTGCGGCTCAGGCACGCCAGATATTGGTGGTGCATAACTTCCCGCAACTCGAACTTTTTCCAGATGCACCGAATAACGAACCCGAGAAGCGCTATGATCTGACATACCACGGCAGTATTCCGCGCTACCATCTGCAGGTGTGTTTTGCCGTCGATGATGCGTTAACCGCCCGAGGACGCAGGGTCAGTTGGCGCTTTATTGGCCGCCTACCCGAAATCGATTGGTTCAATGAACAGGTTCGCCGCCGTAATGCACCGGATCGCATTCATTTCACTGGGCAAATCCCGCACGACCAGATCGCCGCTGAAGTTCGCAAGGCGCGCATTGGAATTATTCCACTGCCAGATCGACCGAAATTCCATAATAACATCCCGCAGAAGTTGTTCGAGTTCATGGCATTACGCATGCCGGTTGTGCTCAGTGATCTGCCACCCAGCAGGCCATTTGTTGGCGATGGAGCCTGTGGCTATATGGTGCAACCAAACGACCCGCATGCATATGCTAATGCGATCATCCGGCTGCTTGATGATCCACAGCTGCGGCGCACGCTCGGCAACGAGGGGCGTCGGCGCGTTGAGCGTGAGTACAATTGGGAGATGGAATCACACAAATACCTGGATTTGTATGCCGATTTAGTGCGAGCACCGAAACACACACTATGACACACCAGCTTATTATTACCGCAGATGACTATGGCATGTGTGCGCCGGTCAACACTGCAATCGAGGATTGCCTGGCTGCTGGCGCAATGCGTGCAACATGCGTGATGGCGAATATGCCATTGTGGCGCGATGCAGCCCAACTGCGCCAGCGCTTTCCAGATGCCTCAATTGGCCTGCATTGGACGCTGACGCAAGGATCGCCAGTGCTGCCGGCAGAAAAAGTCCCGAGTTTAGTTGATAACACTGGCAACTTTCGATCATTTGCTGCACTCCGAAGCCGAGCACTACGCCAGCAGGTCAACCTGGATGAAGTACAGGCCGAGCTGATCGCCCAGTATGTTCGCTTCTTTGAGGTTGCTGGTGCGCCGGATTTCTGGAATACCCACGAGAATATCCATGTCTCGCCAGGGTTGTTCGGGGTATTTGTTCGTGTTGGGCGCGAGCTGTGTATCCCGGTGATGCGCTGCCAGCGCCGCATCACTGCCCCCAGCACAGGAACTCCAGAGGGCTATGTGCTGCGGCACCCATTCTATTGGCTGAAGGGCTTGGTGATTGCCTACTGGTCGGCACGCGCCGAGCGGCTTGGCATGCTGATGCCAGATGGCGCGATCCATACGCCTGGCTATCGAGCTGGCGAGACGCGGATCGAGGATGCACTCAAGCGAGTGCCTTGGGCAAAGATCCAGCGTGCAGCCGAACTGATCATCCACCCGGCAACGATGGTTGATCGCGAGCTATTTGGCAATGTGACTGAGTCACGCGTGCGCGATTATCAGGTCTTCCGCGATCCAGGGCTGAAAGATCGGCTGCTCAAAGCCGGAGTGAACCCGGTTGGTTTCGAGGTGCTACATGGCAAGTAGCTTGCTCAAGCGTTTGCCAAATCAGCAGGCGCTGTATAATCGTTCGCCACGCGCACTGCAGCGTCTGTTTGTGAATGCGGAGGCATGGCGGCGCGATTGGTTTCGGCGCTATGGTGATTATGACGCGGAACTGAAGCGCTTCGATCCATCCTGGTATACCACCGATCTGGCTACCCAGGAAGCATACCAGATCGAGCAACTCCAACTCGTCATTGATGCTGCCCGCAGTGATGTCGATTGGTATCACCGCAATCTGCCGCCAATCACGATCCACAGCCTTGCCGAGCTGGGAAACTTGCCAATCCTGGAGAAGGATACCATCCGTGCAAATCGGCAGGCGTTTGTTCAGGATGGCGTGCCAACAAAAGCACTCTGGCTGCATTCAACAAGCGGATCAACAGGTGCGCCACTGCACTACTACCACGACCGCAGCGCGACACGGGCGCATCAGGCGGTGGCCGATGCCATTCTGAACGCCTATGGCTGCCGTGTTGGTGATCGGCGCGTGCGGATCTCGGGCGTGTATGTTGCCCCATACGAACAGAAAACCCCACCCTTCTGGATCTATATCGATCACTATCGACAATTACAGTGCTCGGCATATCATCTTGCGCCCGGCACGTATTCGGCCTATTTGCAGGCCATGCGCGATACTCGCGTCACATATGGCACTGGCTATGCTAGCGCCTGGCATCTGCTGGCCGCCCATATCCTGGAAAGTGGTGAGAAACCCCCGCAGTTCAAGGCAATCTTCACCGATAGCGAAGGGATTTCCCTGGACCAGCAGGCAACCGTTGAACGCGCATTTGGCTGCCCTGTGTACCAGACGTATGGAACCGGCGAGGTTGCCCAGGTTGCCCAGCAATGCATCAACAAGCGCTACCATATCCTAACCCGCAACGCAATCATCGAAATTGTGGACGATGATGGTCATCCGGTTCGGCCTGGCGAGACAGGCCAGGTGATTGTGACCGATCTGATTAGCTTTGTGACGCCATTCATTCGCTATCGTACTGGTGATCTAGCAACGCTAGCCGCAGATTCGTGCAGTTGCGGCTGGCAGAGTCCGGCACTCACTACAATTGTTGGTCGGCTTGATGATCGCATTCGCACACCGGAAGGGCGCTGGGTGCGGGTTGGTGGGCATATCATTCGCCCGGCCCTTGGCGTGAAAGAAAGCCAGATTGTCCAGATCGCCATCGATCATGTGATCGTACGTGTTGTGCCAGGGCCACATTTCGAGCCGGCATCGATGGATACCGTCATGGCAGCGGCACGCCAGTATATCGGCGATTCGGTGCGTGTCACATGGGAGCAGGTCGATTCGCTGCCGCGCACACGATCAGGCAAGCTGCGTCATGTTGTGCGAGAGATCGCATAGAAGGCAGCACCATGTTATTCACGAGCACTGAGTTTTTGGTTCTCTTTCTGGCAACATGTGGATTGTACTACCTCCCAGTGAGTCGCAATTTCCAGGTTCCCATCCTGATTAGTGCCAGTTTTGTCTTCTATGCCTGGAGCTCGCCGGCGCTGCTGATTCTGTTGCTAGCATCGATTCTGATCAATGCGATCACCAGCTATAAAGTCGCCTATGCGACCGAACGGCCCAGACGGCTGTTCTGGGCAACAACAGGCGTGATCATCAATCTGTCTATTCTGGCAATCTTCAAATATGGTGCGCTGCTGCTCAATCTTGCGCTCGGCGCTACTCAATCGGGCACACCTGTCGAAGGGGCGCTGTTCCTGCTGCTGCATCTGCCACTGCCAATCGGCATTTCATTCTATACATTCGAGGGCATTAGCCTGGTCGTTGACGTACTACGCAAGCGTGAACAAGCGCCAATACTCACGAATACTGATTCATATGTTGATCGACGGCTGATCACCCATATTCGCAACACGGCGTTTTTTGTCGCATTCTTTCCACACCTGATCGCCGGGCCGATTCTCAAGGCGCATAGTTTCTACCCGCAGATCGGTATCAAACGCCTGAATGAGGTCAATTGGTTGCTTGTATTTCGATCACTGGTGATCGGCTATTTTCTAAAGATGGTAGTTGCCGATAATCTGAAGGATTATACCTTCTGGATCGCCTACCCCTATTATGAGACACTCGGGACGATCACTGGTTTAGTACTGTTATTCGGCTACTCGATGCAGATCTTCGCGGATTTCGCTGGCTACTCACTGATTGCAATTGGGCTGGCAGCCATACTTGGCTATTCGCTCATGAACAATTTCAATTTCCCCTACATCTCGCGTTCGCTGGCCGAATTCTGGCGACGCTGGCATATCTCGCTCTCCACATGGCTGCGTGAATACCTGTATTTCCCGTTGGGCGGCAACCGTATGGGCAACGCCAGAACCTATGCAAACCTGATTATTGTGATGGTGTTGGGCGGCATGTGGCATGGCGCAGCCTGGAGCTATGCTGTGTGGGGGCTGTTCCATGGCATTGGGCTGGCCATCGAGCGATTATTGGGCCTCGATAAAGAACCCCTAGCCAATACAACCCAAGCAGCGTGGCAGCGTGGGCTGATCGATGGCATCCGAGTGTTAGCAGTGTTCTCGTTCGTTTCAGTCGGCTGGGTATTGTTCAAGCTCCCCGATTTCCAACAGGCGCTTGGCTTCTTCGCAATGTTAGCACGCGATATACGTTCCCGGCCAAACCTAAGCCTGATTGTGCCGGTTCTGATCTTCTCTGCACCTGTGATTCTCTACCATCTGCCGCACTTCCCACCACTCCAGAAGCCAATTGCCAACCTGTTGAATGGCCGAACGTTGGCCATTCGAAATATAGCACAAGATGTAATGCTCGGTATTATGCTGACACTCATCTTTCTGAATAGCGGCAGTTCACAGGCCTTTATCTATTTTCAGTTTTAATCATAATATCTATGCATCAAAAAAGCATTCTACGCCAACTTATAATACCTGTAGCAACGGTATGTGCAGTATTGATGCTGTATCAAACCCTAATCTGGGCTGGGCTATTGAACGCCAGTGATGGTATTACGCAATGGGAAAATAACGTCGTTAGGGCACAGCGCTATCTGTATCGCAGCAACGAACCGATCCGGCTGGTGCTGGTTGGCAGTTCATTGGCCAATAATATCAAGGCCAGCGATATCGCACCCAATGTTGCGAACTTGGCGATGGCGGGTGGCGCTACCCAAACAGGGTTGGAAATGATTCGGCGTGATACAGCGCAGCCATCGATTCTGCTGGTGGAAATCAACGATACGATTGATCGCCAGGAGGATAGCAAGCTGATCGCATCGCTGTATGATCCAGCGCTCTACTGGCTACGCATGTGGGTGCCGATCTTCCGCGAGGAATACCGCCCAGCCAGTGTTTTTGTGAGCCGGCTGCGCCGATTCTCGGATTCGGAGAGCCGCCAGTTGGCAAACCGGGCCGTTGCAAACCCTGGGCTTCTTGATGCAGAGGTTGCGCGGCTTGTCGCAGAACGCAATACGCCATTCACACTCGAACGGGCAGCCCTTATTCGCAGTGAGGCCGAAGGGATTAAAGTTCGGCTGCTCATACTCCGTCAAGCGGGTTGGCGAGTCGTTCTGTTCGATCTCCCACGCGATCAGCGCATTGAAAATACAACTCAACAGAAGCAGGTTCGGGCAATGCTGTACGAAATCTTCCCGCCCGATCAGTATGAATGGTTGCCAGCGCCACCGGCCCGCGATTGGCTCACGCAGGATGGGTTGCATCTCATTCGCGCAGATGCCCACGATTTCGGCCAGTTCATCTATGATCAATTGCTGAAGTAATTCTATATATGATTGGATTCGGGTGATATGATCAGCGACAGCGCACCAAACCAACAGACATTCTGTTCATTCCTGGCCGTAATCGGGCCGCCGGATGATCAACGCTTTGATTACGCACTCAATTCATTGCCGCGCTATCTCTCGGGCGGTCAGGAGTTACGCAGTGAACAAATGCGCTGCGCCATATTCGCGCCCAACGCCAACCCACTGCACCAGTTCCTGCTGCTGCAGCATCAGGATCGGATACTATTCGTTCAAGGGGATTTTTATCAGGCTGTTGATCGCTCTAAGTTACAATCGGCACTCGATGCGCCAGATCTCGATTCACCAACGCTACGGCTGGCACTCGCCAACATGAATGGCACATTCAACGGGTTTCTGGCCGATACCGCCAGCGGTGCGTGTGCCGCATTCACCGATCAATTCGGGTTCAGTTTTCTGTACTATCTCCGCGATGGCAATCGCACCTGGATCGCATCGAGCCTGTGGCCATTGCTGCGCCTCGCCCCTGATCGGGGGCGCATGAGCGGAGCGGGGATGCAGGATATTCTGCTGCTTGGCTACCCAACCGGTGATCGTACCGCCCACGAGAACGTCTTTGCTGTTCAGCCTGGGCGTATTGTTCGAATTGACCATCGTGGCATCCAGTCCGATACCTACGTCCCCACACCTGTTCGCCAAGCACAAGCCATTGATCAGGCCATCGAGCGATTTCAGGGTGCTTTTCGCGATCATTTCTCGTATGTCTCCGAGCGAATTGGCCGTGATCGGTTCGTTGCTACCATAACTGGCGGCCACGATACGCGGGTTGTGCTGAATGCAATGCTCGGCAGCGGTGTCACACCCATGTGCATCACCGGCACCGGGTTTCCAACCCAACTGACAGAAGACGCCATGCGGGCCATGCATGTGGCTCATGTCGCTGGTTGCCCACGAGCCATGGTCGATTATACTCGCCCAGACGACACGCTCGCAGCGGATTCGTTCATTCTGAGTGAGGGAGGCGGAACGGGCCTGTGGATGGCAAACCTCGCCATAGCCAGCCGTTCGTATGGCGATGTGCTCTACTGCGGATTCTCGGGCGATGTGCTATCCGGCAGCCCCGAGGCTGTCAATCCCAGCCAGCATCATGGCATCGAATCGCTGGCGCACGAGGTGTTTCTTTCCAACTATGAATACCAGGCCGACCCCCAGCAACTGGCAGCCGAACTACTCGGCGTGCATCTCGATGATGTGCTCGACCGCTACACACAAACATTTGCGCCATATGCAACCCGCGATCTCCACGATGCCTACCAGATGCAGAATATCGATAATCGCAACTTCCGTCGGATTGGTTATTTTGCCGGAGCCACAAAAATCGGGCTACCATCGGCAAGCCTGTTTCATGATCGCGCAATCGCACAGGCCTATCGTGAGTTACCTCCCGATCTACTGATCAATGAGCGCCTCCACCGAAAACTCTGCTACACAGCCCGCCCAGCACTGGCTTGGATACCAGCAAACCCCTGGCATGTGCCAATGCCATTTGAGCCACTGTTATGGAACTATGTGCGTGGGCCTGCCAAGAAAGCGGTTCGCCTGCTTCGCACGCTACGTGCATCTCACACAGAAGCGCCAACTCCTGCTAACGCCAGGAATGTGGCGCTTGATCCACGCTATAACGAGACACTTGCGCTGATTGAGCGCGCTAATGTGCTCGATACGACAGCCGTTCGTCAGGCACTTGCCGCCGAATCCTATGATCATCGCGGGCATATTCTCTCATTCCGGCTGAGCGTTCTGGCCAAATTGGCGCTGTTCACCCGTGGCGAAACAATACCCGAGATCGAGCATGTGCGCCTATTCCCACGAATAACCCGCATGCTGCCGATCCAAGCCTCCTCATAGAGAGAACACGTCCATGTCCGACTCTGTTCTCTTGTTCAGCAACAAACCAGCAAGTCGCACATTGTGCAATATTTCCGTGTTCTTTGTATAAGAAATGATGATCATGCGTATTCTGTACCTGCACCAATACTTTGTGCCACCCGACACCAGTGGTGGTACGCGCTCCTATGAGTTCGCACGGCGGCTAATTGCCGCAGGCCATGATGTTTGCATGGTGACATCATCGGCTATGTTGCCAACGCAGTATCAGAACCAGGAACATATATATGAAGCGGAAATCGCTGGCATTCCAACGGTAGTGATTCCGGTTGCATATGGTAATGAGATGAGCTTTGGTGAGCGGATCAGGGCCTTTGCCCGCTTCGCCATATTGGCCTCAATCGAGGCAACCCGCCGCCCAGCTGATGTCATTTTTGCGACGAGCACGCCATTGACGATTGCAGTGCCAGGGATCGTCGGGCGGATCTGGCAGCGCATACCACTCGTGTTTGAGGTGCGTGACCTGTGGCCGGAACTACCGATAGCGATTGGCGCACTCCAGAATCCACTAGCGCGTATGGGAGCCTCCATGCTGGAATGGCTGGCCTACCACGCATCGGCGGAGATCATCGCACTCTCGCCAGGAATGGCAGATGGCATCAAACGGCGTGGCATCGCAGACGAACGAGTGACAATCATTCCGAATAGTTGTGACATCGAACTCTTTGATGTGCCAGCCGAGCGTGGCCAGCACATTCGGGCATGTATCCCCGGCCTCAGCGCTGATCAGCCGTTGATTGTGTATACTGGCACATTCGGCAAGATCAATAACGTCGGCTATCTGGTCGATGTCGCAGCTGCACTCTACCATCTTGCCCCCGACGCACGTATTCTGCTGGTCGGTGCTGGTGCCGAGCATGATCATATTGTGGATCGAGCGCGGGCGCGTGGCGTGTTTGAACGCAACCTGTGGGTGTGGAAGCCCATTTCCAAAACAGAAATGCCCGATCTTCTGGCAGCAGCAACAATTGCAACCTCGCTGTTCCTGCCTATTCGGCCAATGTGGAACAATTCGGCCAATAAATTCTTTGATGCACTGGCCGCCGGCAAGCCAATTGCTATTAACTATGGTGGCTGGCAGGCCGATCTCCTACGCGAGACTGGTGCAGGAATTGTGCTATCAGCATATGATCCAACAGAAGCAGCCCACGCAATAGCCACCTTTATCAATGATAAGGAACGACTACGGCAGGCGTCCCAGGCAGCACGAAATCTCGCCCGTACACAGTTTGATCGTGATCACATGGCTGCCACGCTTGAACAGGTGCTTCGGCGCGCATGCGAATGAATCTTTATTTTTAATCACATCAGCTTCTTGCGTGATTCATCTAATCTTCATTCATATCGAGTAAACATGATAGTACAACGTACTACAAACATCCCAATACTCTCCATGTTCCCGAAGAGCATTTCAAAAAACCGGAGAGCCGCCATGTACCATCGCTATGGCAAACGCGCACTCGATCTGATACTCACAATTCCAGCGCTGATCGTGCTTGTTCCCGTCATGCTCGTCATCGCAGTGCTGGTTCGTGTACGGCTGGGAGGGCCAGTGATCTTCCGCCAGCAACGGCCTGGTCTGCATGGTGTGCCATTCGAAATCATGAAGTTTCGCACGATGACTGATGCACGCGATGCCCATGGCAACCTGTTGCCAGATGAACAGCGCATGCATCCATTTGGCCAGTGGCTGCGCAGCACGAGCCTGGATGAACTGCCGGAATTGCTGCTTGTGTTGAATGGGACATTGAGCCTAGTTGGGCCTCGCCCGTTATTGATGCGCTATCTTCCGCGCTACACCAGCGAGCAAATGCGCCGCCATAACGCGGTACCAGGGATTACTGGATGGGCACAGATCAATGGCCGCAATGCAATCTCGTGGAACGATAAATTCGCATTGGATGTCTGGTATGTCGATCAGGTATCGTTATGGCTCGATCTGAAGATCATTGCCCTGACCATTGGCACGATCATTGCTCGCGAAGGGATCAGCGCCGAAGGGCATGCCACCGCCCCTGAATTCTGGGGCGTGCAATCGCCTGAACGTACCGCAAGTCCAGCAGCGCCAGTGATGATGATGCAGCTTCAGCAACCTGCCCAGCACGAGCCAACACCAACAGAACAGTTTGTGCCAACAGCCCATTAATCGTTCCATCTATAGCTAGCAGAACAGGGCGACCACATCGGTCGCCTTCTTTATTGAAGGAATATCGCGATGACCATCGAGGTCATACAGCTTAGACAGAGCGGTATTTGGCTGGAAGCCCTGCAACGCTGCACCCAGTACGATTTTTATTATCTCCCCGATTATCACCGGATTGCAGAAGAACATGGCGAGGGGCAGGCACGGCTGTTCTTGTATCGTGAGCGTGAATACACAATCGCACTGCCGCTGCTATTGCGCCCACTTGAGCATATTGCTGGACTTGAGGAATATGGTGCAGGCTGGTGGGATGCAACCTCTGTGTATGGCTATTGTGGGCCAATCGTTTCACACCAGCACATGCCAGAGCCAGTTCTCCAGGGATTTCGGGTGGCCCTCTCGCACACACTCCACAAACACCAGATCGTGACCGTTTTTTCGCGCATGCACCCGCTCATCCAAGGGCAACGCGAGGTGCTGAGTGGCATTGGGGACTATAGTATTCGCTGGCAGACGGTCTCGATCAATCTGACACAAACACGCAATGACCAACTGGCTAGCTATCGCCAGGGGCACCGCTACGATATCCGCCGGCTGCGGCGTATGGGTATGGAATGCATTCACGACGTGCAATACGAATATCTCACCGAATTTGTGACGATCTACCAGGAGACGATGCGGCGCGTTGATGCGACAGCAAGTTATTTCTTTGATCAACACTACTTCAAACGACTCAGCGAGAGTGCTGATACAATGCACCTGTTCATCTGCCGATTGGATGGGCAGGTTGCTTGTGGTGCGCTGATCGGCCTGTGCAATGGCATTGCTCAATACCATCTTGCCGGAACAGCAGATGCAGCATTGCGTTTAGCCCCAATGAAGTTGTTGCTCGATGAAGTACGCCTCTGGGCCGTTCAGCAAGGCGCACATGTTCTGCACCTTGGCGGCGGCCTTGGATCATCGGAGGATTCGCTGTTCCAATTTAAGGCCGGGTTTTCCAATCGCCGCCATGATTTTGCCATCTGGCGTTGGATTGTACACAACGATATGTATGATCGGCTCAGTGATGCGCGTCAGGAGGCCGAACTGAGCCAGGGGCTGCGCGCGCGAACGACAGATTTCTTTCCACAGTATCGCAGCCCTGCGGTTCCAATCACCGCCGATACTACCCAAACCGCTGGTAAGGAATGACACGAATTTCGATCATTGCTGATAATTGATCATAGAGGAATGAACAATGAGTACACCAATGCATATCCCCATGGCCTCACCAGATCTCACCGATGCCGAGCGCGAGGCCGTTGCCAAGGTACTACAATCGCCAATATTGAGTATCGGCCCGCAGGTCGTTGCATTTGAACAGGCCGTTGCGGCATATGTCGGAGCCGATCACGGCATCGCGGTCAATTCTGGCACCAGCGGCCTGCACCTATGCGTGATTGCCTCCGATGTGCAGGCGGGCGATCTGGTTATTACAACACCATTCTCATTCATCGCATCGGCAAATTGCATTATGTATGAGCGTGCCATCCCGCTGTTTGTCGATGTCGACCCACAGACTGGCAATATCGATCCGAACCTTGTGGCTGAAGCAGCGCATGATCTGATGCGAGGTGGTGATTCGGCGTTGCGTTGGCTTCCGCGCAATGTGCCAACCTCGGCAATCAACCGTTTACGTGCGATTCTGCCGGTTCATTCATTTGGCCAGCCAGCAGATATGGATCCAATTCTGGCAACTGCCAGTGAGCATCAGCTCACGGTGATCGAAGATGCGTGCGAGGCGATTGGTGCAAGCTACAAAGGCCGGGCAGCTGGAACGCTTGGCGATGCAGCCGTGTTCGCATTCTATCCCAATAAGCAGATCACCACTGGCGAAGGTGGGCTGATTGTGACCAGCCGTAAAGATTGGGCCGATCTGTTCCGTAGCTTGCGTAACCAGGGCCGCGATATTTTTGACGCCTGGTTGAACCACACCCGCCTTGGCTATAATTATCGCCTGGATGAGATGAGCGCTGCGATTGGGCTTGTGCAGACACAACGGATTGAGGAGTTGCTCTGCAAACGTGAGCAAGTCGCAAGCTGGTATAACGAGCGCCTGGCGCATATCGAAATGATCGAGCGCCCACAGATCGCGAAGCAGACAACGCGAATGAGCTGGTTTGTGTATGTTGTGCGAGTGCGCCCGCCAGCGGATCGGAACACGCTGATGGCACGCCTTGCTGAACGCGGCGTTCCGAGCCGACCCTACTTTACGCCCATTCATTTGCAGCCATTCTATCAGCAACAGTTTGGGTTCCAACGCGGCGATTTCCCGATTACCGAATACCTTGGCGATGTGTCGCTTGCGCTACCCTTCTCTGGCGTTATGACCGAGGCCCAGGTTGACTATGTGTGTGAACAGCTCGCTGCATGCCTCACGATGCGTTCATAAGATACCTAACATCTATTACCAGTGAGGCCGAGGAATATATGCTCCTCGGCCTCGAACGTTTGAGCGATTTCAATGCCACAGAACAGAGATAACAAATTGATGAATTGTTGTTTATGTGACCTCGCGTGCCTACACATCTAGTTTTAAAGTCGGTATACTAGTATTCTACATATGCTTCTAACCACAGTACACATTGTTGTGACGGCCATTTGAGGAAACGGTAGGTATACTAAAACCGTTTCCTTAAATTATGTTCCCTTAGTGTATCGGGCGCACTGAGCTATGTAGAATATGTATCCACTGGGAAGCTCGGATGCGAGGAATAAGCTAGTTCATTATTCAGCCCTTGTTGTCGCATTCCCTCATTCCTATGGTTACTGCGAAAGGATCACCCTGATGAGGCGATTAATCCGCAATCGGTATTTCTTCGCCAGCGATTTGCTCTTCCTTCCACTCGCCGTGTACCTAAGTTATGTGTTGCGCCTAGAAGATCCGAGTGTTGCGAATTTCGTCCCAGGAATGCTCTTGTTTATTGTCATGAGTTTGATTGTAACGCCACTGATCTTTCAATGGGCAAGGATTTACTCACGCTACTGGCGATACGCATCGATTGATGAATTGCTATTGCTCGCCGGTTCAGTTACCGCTTCAGCGATTCTGGTCGGTGCATTAGCGCTGATCGCAAATTGGATTCTACCGGATTTTTTAACGGTACCACGTTCTGTGCCATTCATTTTCATGCTATTGGGCCTGGCTGCAACGGCTGGCCCGCGGCTCGGGGTGCGGCTTATTTCGCGATACAAAACGAGTGTGCATTCTGGCGTACGAATTCCGGTACTTATTATGGGTGCTGGTAGTGCTGGATCCCTGATGGCACGTGAGCTGCGCGAGAGCAATAAATCCGGCATGGAAGCGGTTGGTTTTATCGATGATGATGTTGCCAAGCTCAATATTCGTATTTATGGCATACCAGTGCTGGGCACCCACCAGGATATTCCGCGGCTAGTAGCAAAACTAAACATTGTTCAGGTTATTATCGCCATGCCAACCGCACCCGGTAAGACAATCCGTGAGATTGTTGCAATTTGCGAGAAGGTCGGCGTAAAAGCCAAGATCATCCCCAGTATCTATGAACTCCTGGATGGCAAGGTAAATATTAAGCAGTTGCGTGATGTGCAGATCGAGGATCTCTTACGGCGCAAATCGGTTCATACGAACACTGTTGCCGTCGGTAACCTCATTCGCGGGCGGCGCGTGCTGATCACTGGTGGCGGCGGTTCAATCGGCAGCGAACTCTGCCGACAGGTATTGCACTTCGAGCCATCCGAACTGATCATTCTTGGTCATGGTGAGAATAGCATTTTCACAATCGAGAATGAGCTGCGCAAGATGCTTCCAAAAGAGACGCAATTGACAGCGTTGATTGCCGATATCCGCTTTCCTGAACGAATCCGCTCAATTTTTGCCGAATATCGCCCAGAAATTGTGTTCCATGCGGCAGCGCACAAGCACGTGCCATTGATGGAGATGAACCCATCTGAGGCGATTACCAATAATGTGCTTGGCACGCGCAACCTGCTCCAGGCCGCATTGGCAAACAATGTTGATCAGTTTGTGATGATCTCAACCGATAAAGCTGTTAATCCTACCAGCCTCATGGGGGCGAGTAAGCGAACAGCCGAACTGCTGGTTCATCAAGCCGCTCGAAGCAGCGGGAAGTCCTATCTGGCTGTTCGCTTTGGCAATGTGCTTGGCAGCCGTGGAAGTGTTGTGCTAACATTCAAGCAGCAGATCGCTGCTGGTGGGCCAGTGACAGTAACGCATCCTGATATGTGTCGCTACTTCATGACCATCCCCGAAGCCGTTCAACTGACACTACAATCTGCGACCCTTGGACATGGTGGCGAGGTGTTCACGCTCGATATGGGCGAGCCAGTCAAAATAGTTGATCTTGCCCGTGATATGATCGAACTATCGGGGCTTGAAGTCGGGCGCGATATCGACATCACCTTTACTGGTATGCGCCCTGGCGAAAAGCTATATGAAGAACTGTTTGTTCCAGGCGAATCGTATGAGCGTACCATTCACGAGAAGATCTTCATTGCCTGGAATGCCAGCAACTTTGTGCCACGCTCACTGAATGAGTCGATCACAGCGCTTGAGTATGCAGCGCAACGTGGAGATCGGGCCGCCATCCTGCGCACACTGCACATGCTTATTCCGCAGATGCGCCGCCCGGTTGAGGAGACGAAACAGATCGAGGCGGCGGTGGAGCAACCACTGCTTGTTCGCGCTGTCGGTACCTAATAGCAGAAACAAGCGAACATTAACCTATTCCTTGTTCGCTTGTTCCTTTACCACTGTACAAGCGAGCAAGATGATGTAGGATTGTTCTGTGTATACGTACTCCCATATGGCTCCATGTAGCGAGTGTTCGATGCGGTGTTGGGAATGGCAGGCATGCCACTCACGCCGCATCACGTATTCCTAGACTTTGTTTAGAGGTGCCTATGCAGAATCTCATGGCGATGGCATATTCTTCGATAAAACAGGTTATTACACTGCTGGTTGTTGGTGCCATCCTATGGACAAGCGGCGGGTTGGCACACGGTACACAACCCAATCAAGGTCAGGCAGCCCCGCCTAGTGGATTGATTGTCATTCAGCAAACGCCGGATGGCCGCGCAACCCTCATCGTTAGATCGACTCAGCGGTTCGAGCTGATCCTGGATGACCAGGGAATCGCCAGTTGGTATGATCTGCGCCGTGATCCACAACGCCGCGCCAACCTCGTCGCAGCGGGAACCCATCTCCTGGAACATCGTGTGGCAGGCAGCACAGCGCCACTTACTGGCCAATTAACGCTTGTACGAGCAACCCCTGTACAGACACAGATTGTGTGGCGCGGCACAACCAGTGCATCACTGGAGCCATTTACGATCACCTATACCATCTGGGTTGGCGGCCAGATTGCTATTACAACGCGCAGTGCTGGCCCCTTGCTTACTGATCTGCACCGCGATCCGCTGGCCACGGTTGGTGCCGTTCTGCAAACCGTTTCCTCCGAAACAATTGATGGTGGTTTGACACAGCGTACGCTCATGTTGTACCTCGATGCCTGGATGGGTGAGGAGTTGGGCATACCTGTACAGGCTATAACGAACAGGCTGAGTGGGGCGGTTCGAACATCTGCGATGGCAAATCAGCCAGTACGGATCGAGATGCCACTTGGCACCCTGCGCCAACCACGGCTGGAGATAGCTCATTGGCCGGGAGCGAATTTCACCATTCGCCGTGCCGGGAAGATACTTGTGGCTGGGCAGGATTACCTTGCCGATTGGGATACAACCAGCGGCCTGCTGGTTGTTCAATATCTTGGGTTGCTGACACCCGATGCTTCTGCGCAGGAGCGAACATTCGAGATCATCGATCAGTTTGCACCAACGACTCTGAGCCTTGGGGTAAGCGGGCGGACGCTGGATGAAGCAACCGGGTTACTCGTTATCGATGCAAATGTTCCAGCAGGTTCATCTCCTCTTTCGAACACAACCAATGATATCTTTAAGATCCCATATATTCAAAGCACTCCGCAGGTGATCGTGACGGGCACAACCCAGGGTGCGCCGGCTGGTTCGGGCGTACAGTTCGTCCTCGATGGCACGATTGTCGCAACCGTGTTTGGGAGTTCTGTGCAGACAACGATCACCCTACCACGGATGCAGGAATACCGCTTAGATGGATATATTGTTACAAGCAACGGCCAGCGACTGAACAACACAGCAGATGATAGCATCGAGACGCTTGGCTACGGGCGGATTTTCGTCGCCATTGGCGATTCGATCACGGCTGGCCTGCGCGGCTATGGGGTTGGGCCAAATAACAATAAAATCGGGCCGATCACCTATTCCTACCCTGTGACGAGTTATGTCAACTCACCAGAGGGCAGTACGGATCGGCGCAATATCTACCAACTCGACAACTATTTTGTGAGTGGTTCGAGTCTACCCGAGTATGATTCCTATAATCGTGGCTATCAGATGCGGCTGAACAATCTGCTGGCGACCTGTGGTGGGACGCCGATGTTCATTCTGAATGATGGCGTTTCGGACAATCGTACCGCTTATTTCGCAAATAGTGGGGAATCGCCCGACCCCAACAGCGTGTTGGCGCGTGCTCCGGCCTATAACAGCCATATTGCAACGCTTGGTGCAGATCGGGTATTGTTGCAGATAGGAACGAACGATGCCAGTGGTATTCCAGCCCCTGATCCCAGCCTGCTCCCAATTGAATATAATCATGGCCTGACGAACGCCATTGCTGCGTTGCAAACACCAAATTCAGGGCTGAAGATCTGGGTGGCGCGCATACCCTGGCGTGGCGACTCTGGCAATAATGCTGCTGCACTCACGCGGACACAGGATTTCAATGCGGAGATTCCGAATGTGATTACGGCGCGCAATTCGGGTACCAACCCGGTGCGATTAGGGCCAGATTTCTATTCCCACTTTCTCAATAACCCGAGTTACTTGGATGCGACTGATGCATCCAATCTGCATCCCAACCAGACAGGCTATGACAGCATGGCTGATCTGTGGGCAACCACACTCTGCTCTGATCTGCCGCCACCACCCGCGGTAACACCTACATCAACTGCAACTGCGACGGCAACCGCGACCCCAACTAGGACTACTGGATCGATCCGTATTGTGAACCTACCGTTGATCGTGCGGTAGCGCATAACTTTCCCCTCACCCCTGCCCGTTCTCCTACGTGTAGGGTTTTGGTCGAATGCGTCCTGCTGTGCTTTGCCCCTCTCCCCCTGACCCCCTCTCCCACGCCGGGGAGAGGGGATAGACC
>Ga0163149_10002907_pt1 | contig 20052 bp, 13 predicted proteins | sample OliLakLV19MP5G1_FD_148604 | JGI IMG/M metagenome (GOLD analysis project Ga0163149, IMG submission 148604) | Freshwater microbial mat bacterial communities from Lake Vanda, McMurdo Dry Valleys, Antarctica - Oligotrophic Lake LV.19.MP5.G1 | ecosystem: Environmental > Aquatic > Freshwater > Lake >...
ATTTACCGCAAAGATAACTTAATTTATATGTAGGTACATGCACTTTTTGTTCATTCTAGTTGTATTTTCAAATAGAATATATTAAATTCGTGTCGACAAAAATCACTTTTATAGCGACCAACAAATGCATACTTTAGACAAAATAAATATCGCCATAGGGAGAATTTCTATTCAAGAAGAAGGAATTATGAGGTTTGATATTGACCATGTTGATGAAATCACAAGAGAAAATTTAGATGAACAATTTGAGGCTGTAAAAAAATTAGGAGAAGGGAAAGCTTTTTGCAACCTTGTTATCCTGGAAAAATTCGTTCAAGTTGGAGAAGACGCTAGAAAATATGCAGCTGGTGAAGAAAACAATATTTATACAATTGCAGATGCTTTTGTCACGGATTCTTTTGCCTTAAAAATAGTAGGAAACTTTTACATTCGATACGACAAACCTCTTAGACCAACTCGACTCTTCACGAATGAAGAAGAAGCACTTACTTGGTTAAGAACCTTTCTATAAGTTTTGTAAAAAAATCGGATGGTTTTTTTTATCAACTATGCAAACACACGAAGTTCAAATATTAAAAGAATTCATTTTTGAAGAACTATCCGTTTCTTTCAGATCGGATGGATTGGTTGCTGTTTCTATTCATTCTGATAATGAAGTAGAAATAAAACATGTACTAGAAGTTGTTAGCGCTTTGAAAGAATACGGTAAAGGAAAAAAATTCCCTTTACTTATTACAACACAAAAATATACTTTACCTAGTCCGGAAGCCAGAGCTTACATTGCCACAGCAGAATCCGACCCCTTTGCTAGCGCAGAGGCTTACGTTACTCAATCCTTCTCGCAAAGATTAGTTGGTAATGTGTACATGCAATTCAATAAACCTGCACGACCAACACGGATTTTCAATTCCGAAGCAAAAGCCATCGAATGGCTAAAAACGTTTTTGTAAATCAGTCAACACCTTTTTATCAATCTCGTGCTTTCCTTTAAAACGGATTAGTTCAAAAGCTATTTCATTTTTGTGTAGCAATTCCAAATGTTTCAAAACTTCTTCTTCATTTATAAATTCATCTGCATCACCAGCTACCACAAACGTATTTATGCTATTAAACACCTCTTTGTTTTTTTCAAAATTCATATCAGAAGGAAATGCTCCTGCCCATAAAATTAAGTTGTCTGCTTTCACTTTGTTATTTGCAAGCCAACGACAAACGGTTGCTGTTCCTTGCGAAAATCCAAAAATATTTATTTTAATATTTTTATTTTTTAAAGAAGCAATCACTTCTGTGTAAACAGCATCCAGGTAATTAACATAATCCAATATATCATTCTCTCTATCCTCTTTGGTCATCCAGCTCGCCACTACTCTATCAGAAAACCCTTCCCAATAAAAGCGATGCAAGCCTTCCGGTGCAACAACTAAATGTTTGTTATTATCTAATTCATCAAAATTATTGATAAAATAGTTTGCCAACTGAGCGTAGCCGTGACAAACAAACCAAACACTTTCTATTTGTTCAGTTGCTTCCCCTACTATAAAATAGCGAGCCGTTTTAGGAATGACAATATTTTTCTGTTGCATTGTATCAATAAATCTAAATTATTTATTAGAAAAAGCTACTGAATAATCGATGTAAGAAAATCAACCTTTTCGTGGAACAAAAACTGCACATAAAAAGTGATTTTCTAAATCGGGATTAACCAAACTATTGCAAGTAACGCAGCAATTTCATTGGCTTCTATTGCATAAGTTGGGATAAAAAAAACACCGTCATTTCGAGCATTCTCGAGAAACGGTGTTCTTTTAAATTAGTTTTAATTTTATTCAACTACAATAACTAAATATTTTGAAGCACTCCAAAAATCTTCAGCATTTGTAATTATAATTTTATCTGCTCTTCCATCAGCCCCTTCAACTTTGTAGGAACTGGCAGGATGAGTCGTCACAAATTTTGCTTTTTTAGAGCCCAACACAATTTCTGTAAGTGTTGAAACATCTACTTTCGTAAAGTACCCTTTATTGAAATCTTCTTTCATCTTAGCCGTTTTACCCATTCCGATAAAACCACCTTCTTTAGTCAATACATTGTTTTTAATCAACTCTTTAGAAGTTCCAAAAGCATAATAAGCTGTATTCAACTTTTCTGTTTTAACAGATGACTCCTGAGTTGCTTCTTCGTAATTCAAATTCAGAGTTGTCAATTCTACATTCAATTTTTCTAACTGACCTTTCAAATCATTAATCTTTGCATCTTTTTCTTCAATCTCAGTAGTCAAACGAGCTATAAATTTCTCTAGCTCATCATTCTTCTGATTAGACTCTTTCAATTTAGATTTCATAGAAGCCAAACGTTGTTTGTTCTTGTTCATGATATCATAAATCGATTGAATATCATCAACAATTTGTTGCTCCTTTGTTTTGCGTGATTCAGGATCTTTACTGTTTTCAGAAACAATTTTTTCTTTTCTCTTGATTTCATCCAAATTATCCTGAATTTCGTTGAATCCACGAATAAATGATTGAATACTTGAATCTTGTCTGTCGATTTTAACTGATTGTCCGCCAGAAACTGCTCTCAAGCTATCTTCTGCAGATAGTACACCATCTTTTCCACCACCACCACATGAAGAAACTACAAAAGGTAAAAAGGCGATTAAATAAACTAATTTTTTCATTTGAATTGTTTTAAATTTCTGCAAAGATAAGTTAAATAGGGATAGATTGAAAAATTCAAGATTGAAAATTGAAAAATTGCTTAAAATAATATACTTAAAGATAAATTGAGCAAATGCAAGTTTCGGAGAGAGATTGCTTCGTTCCTCGCAATGACGTTCTTATCATGTCATTTGCTATACTTTTAATTCGGTTATTCTTCCAGCTCCACAGTCCCGGAATGGCTATTGAGAATTTCCAAAACACCCTGAATCTGATAGGCACTTCGGTTGTGTTTGTTTCCAAGAACAATCACAGTTGTTTGGTCAGCCGGTCTTCTAAAGAACAGACTATTATAACCGTGCCACCAACCATTGTGGTAAACAATTTTAGGGCTTTTACCATCATCGGTCAACCTCCAGCCATAACCATAATTACGTTTCCCTTTGTGCTCGTTGCTATAACCGGTAAATGCCAATTCTTTGGTTTCCTTTTTCAATAAGGTTTCTCCGTAAAACGACTGATCCCATTTCAACATGTCTTCTACTGTGGAATAAACGCCTTTATCACCTACAACATCATCAGCATAGGTATCATCTTCCAAATAACCCGATGCTTTGTGCCCGATGGTCTTATTTTTATGTTCTGCTTTGCCTTTAGGATTGTGCACCCATGAATTATTCATGTCCAAGGGTTTGAAAATACTTTGTTCCACATAATCCGCAAAACTTTGTCCTGTTACTTTTTCCACTATACTAGCCAAAATAGCATAATTGGTATTACAGTATTCAAATTTTTTATTAGGTTGTGCATACACATCACACTTATTATTGGTGATAATTTCCATCATTGCAGCATTATCAAACAAACCTTTGTTATAGCAATTCGGCTTTTCACAATACTTTTCGCAACAATAAATATAATTGAACAATCCCGAACGATGAGAAAGCAGCAAGTCGATTGTTATTCCATTGTAAGGAAATTTTGGGAAAAACTTTTGGACATTGTCTTTCAAGGTTAACTTACCTTCATCCATCAAAATTAGTATTGCTGTGGCAGTAAATGTTTTGGAAACAGATGCTAGTTGAAAAGCAGAATTAATTTTTAAAGAATCTTTTGTTTTGAAATTAGAGAAACCAAAGCTGTTTTTATAAATGATTTGCCCTTTTTGTGCAACGAGTACACATCCATTAAATCCTGCAAGTTTGGCCTTATTCTTAAAAAGCGTATCAAGTTGCTGGGCTTTTTTAGAAGCATTTATTTCCTTTAAAATTTTGTTGATGCTATCTTGACTAAGTGGAGCTTGTTTGACGTGCCCATTTTCATCTGTTTGTGAAGCACAACAAAAAAAGACAACCAGAAAGAAAAGAAAACTAAATTTTATGAAAAAGCTTTTATTCATAATTAAATATTATTATTTCGAAGCATGACCCAACTCATCTCTTTACTCCTAAGTCCACTCTCCCGACTCCTCACTATTATCTTCTTCTTTCTTCTGCTTCTTGTACTATTAGTTCTCTTCCTTTAACTTCTTTTCCGTTCAAGGCTTCAATTGCTTTTTGTCCGTCTTCTTTTTTAGCCATTTCCAAAAATGCAAAGCCTTTCGACTCCCAAGTAATGGTATCATAAACAATTTTGGTGGAAACAACTTCTCCATACTGAGCAAACAGTCCTTCTAGTTGCATTTCGTTGATATCACTATCAAGGTTTTTAATGAATAGTTTCATAGTTACAAATAAACGCTTCTCGACTCCGCTCGAAGTGACAGAGTCCAAGATGCCAATTAATACTAATATTACTGAGTCCTGATTTATAGTTATTTAACATTCACTCGATTCACCAATACTTATAGGTGAGAAAAACCACTAATGAACTAATTAACTATTGAACCAATGAACTAATTAATACAAATATATTTTTTTAAACGATTTTTGATTAACTTTGGGAAACGAATAAGCTAACATGAAAAAGTTAATAACCTTCACATTGTTTTTATTTGGTGCGTCCTTTTTAGGAGCACAAACCGCAACTGACGATTATTTCAATCCGTCAAAACCAAAGCTATTATCTAAAGACAGAGTTTCTGCATCCATTTCAGCTGGAGCGGGTGTTAGCTTTTTAGGCTCTTCAAAAAACACTGCATTTACAACATTTGTTGCACCAAAAATCGGGTATCAAATGACTGAAAAGTTCAAATTAAATGTCGGTTTGATGCATTATTCGATTTCTGGGAACACTTTTATGCCCTTGAATCAAAATGAAGCGTTATATAATCCAAACAACCAAAAGCGCACTGGCAATATGCTATTTGTGGAAGGGCAATATCAATTAAACAAACGTGTTGCTGTTTCCGGAGCGGTGATGTACGATGCAAATAACTTTACAGATAGACAAAATAATTTCAAAGCTGTTTCTGTTGGAATGGATTACAAAGTATCAAAACACAGCACATTGAGCTTTAGAACTCAAATTTCTCAAGGAAATAGTTCTTATATGAATGGCGGTTTCGGTGGACAAACCAATCCAATGATGTTTGATAGCTTTGGTGGAATCGGCAACGACTTTTCCAATCGATTGAATTCTTCTATTCGATAATGTTATTCTTTAATACTTTCTTATTAAAACAAAGCAGACAAAAAACTGGTCTGATTGTTTTATCTTTTCTACTTCTTTTCTTAGGAGTTTCTTTTCTTTTTTCCACAAGCTTTACTTCAAAAAGTTCAGAGTCGTTTCAAAACGGAGATATTATTTTTCAAACATCACAATCCAAGCAATGCACGGCTGTTCAAATTGCAACACGTTCCATTTACAGTCATTGTGGAATTATCTACATTGAGAAAAACAAAGTATTTGTTTACGAAGCTGTTGGTCCAGTTAAAATGACTCCCTTTAATGAATGGATTCAGCATGGAAAAGATTCCAAGTATGTTGTTAAACGTTTAAAAAATGCTTCAACAGAATTAACTCCAACAATTTTTGCGAAAGTAAAAGCTAGCGGAGAAAAATACAAAGGCAAAAGTTACGATTTATACTTCGGCTGGAGCGATGAAAAAATATATTGTTCCGAATTGGTTTGGAAAATATACAAACAAGGAGCTAACATTGAAGTGGGAAAATTACAAAAATTAAAAGAGTTTGATTTGTCAAGCAAAGAAGTAAAAGCTATCATAAAAGAGCGTTACGGAGACAATATTCCCTTAGACGAAATTGTTATTTCCCCAAAGAGTATTTTTGATTCGGAGCTGTTGGTTACGGTGAAGGATACGTATTAATAAGCCTTTCCCTTAATAATTCCAATTACTTAATCATTTAGTTACCCTTATTCTTCTCTTCTATCCACTTAGCCATATACTTTGTACTTGCCAAGGTATGATGCATCAACATCGCTCCGATAAAATTGTTTTGACGAAGTAATTTTAAATTGTTTTTCAAAAAAGCAATCTGCTTTAAAAATTTTTCTCCGTGAATTTTTTTGGAGTAAAAATTATTTATGATGGCAATGCCATTTTTCTGAGCTTGCTCCCACTCTATTTTATCCGAGTATAGTTTTATTGCTGCTTCTGTAATTCCCTGAGGAGAATTTGCAATTGCTCCGTTCCATCCAGATTCCCCATGCATTCCTTCCGCTCCGATAACGGTGGTTACACTTGGCGTTCCACATTGCATTGCTTCAACCAGCTTTCCTTTTATTCCCGCTCCGAAACGTAATGGTGCTAAACAAATTTTTGCATTTTTCACAACTTCCATTGCGTCAACGGTTCTTCCCTTTATCAAAAAACCTTCTTTTGCATTGTGAAGTTCATTTACTTTTTGAGTAGCATAAGCTCCGTAAACATGTAATTCGGCTTGCGGTAATTCTTTTCGAATCAAAGGCCAGATTTCTTCTTTTAGAAATTGAACAGCATTCCAATTAGGTTCATGAATAAAATTTCCAATGGTAATAAAATGTGCTCTCTGCTCATAGCTTGGCCACAGGACAGTTTCTTTTTCTGTAATCGCATCCAATAAAAAAGGAACATAATGCAACAAAGCTTTATCAATTTTAAAATAATCTTGCAAGAGTTGCATTTCAAAATCAGAAATAATTAAAGAAGAATCGCAACGTAAAACACTTGCCATTTCACGCTTTGCGGTATCAGAAAACAAATCTGCTTGTATAAATGTTCGTTTTTCTTTTAATGCAGCATGCCGTGCTTGTCGCAAGCAATGCAAATCAATCGTATCTAAAATTCTAATTGCATCCGGACAATTTTCTGCCACTCTCCAACCGAATTGTTCTTCAATCATAAAGCGATCAAAAATCACAATGCTTGGTTGCAATTTAGAAATGAATTCATCAAAACTTTTATTATTGAGTTCTATCGTTACTTTTTCTATTCCTAATGTTTGAACATCAAAAGCATGTTCGCTATCACTTGCGGCAGAAGCGAATGTAATTTTCCAATTTTGTGATTGAAACAATTCAATTAACTGAAGAATCCGGCTACCGGCTGCCGAGGAGTTGGGCTCAGGCCAAACTGTTGCTATGATTAATATATTTTGAGGTTTGCTCATTTATTGGGCATAAAATTCATACAAATGTATCATTATTTCACTTTTCAATGATTTGCAGAATTATATCGCTTTTTCTCTCTACTTTTATTATCTTTATTACTGAAACATAAACACACTCCCCCCAATGTTTAAAAAAATAAGTTTAGCCCTTTGTTTATTTAGCATTCAATTTGCTATTGCACAAAAATCTTGGACCAACAAAGACCTCTTTCAACAAAAGAATTTTATTGAAAACAAAGGACAATTTGACAATAAAAAACTACCCAATAATGAATCGGTTAGATTCACTGCTAATATTGATGGAGTAGAATTTTGTTTTACAAATCAAGGTTACACAATCATTAAACGCGAGCAGGTTAAAAGAACAGAAAAAGAAGTGGAAACATTTCAATTAAGCATAGGACTTGCGGCCGAAAAAGAAGAAAGCGAATTCAAATACAAGATTGTTGAAAAATTTCATGAGCTAAAGTTTGTTGATGCAAACAACGATGTAATGCTGATTGCTGAAAACAGAGTTAGCAACTACTATTCTTATTCTGACACAAAAAGTGAGGGCAAAAAAGGAACCATCATTGCAAATGCTTATACTCGCTTAACCTACAAAAATATTTATCCTTTTACCGACATTGTTTTTGAATTTCCGAAAGATTCTGTTGGTATAAAATACAGCATATACTTGCATCCCGGAGCTGATGTAGGAAAAATAAAAATGATTTTTCCAGAGAATTCCGGAATGCATATAGTAAAACAAAACTTGGAAGTGCGTTCAGCTTTTGGAAAAATTATCGACCACAAACCTATCTCCTTCTTATTGAATTCAAAATCTCACGTAAAAAGTAAATTTATTATTTCTGGAAACGAAGTTGGATTTAAGATTGACCAAACAAATTCATCTGAGACAATTGTAATTGACCCATGGTCAATCGTTCCTGTATTCTTAGGTTCCTCAAATGCCTTCGATATTGATTATGATAACGTAGGAAATGCTTATGTTTATGGAGGAGCGTCAAGTGGGCCATTCGTTTTAAATAAATACGATGTAACTACCGGAGCACTTATCTGGTCGTACAATCCAGCGCTTTTATTTTCTAATTACTATGGAGATTTTGCAGTTGACAGAAACTCAAACAATATGTATTTAGTTGAAGGATTTAATCCCGGTACTGGATCACAAGTTGTTAAAATTAATTCAAGTGCTGTACAACTAGCAACTTACCCAGGTGATCCTCTTTTTATTGAAATGTGGCGAATTTCATTCAGTAGATGTAGTAATCAGGCAGTAATTGCGGGAGGGGGAATTTCAAATCCCACCTATCAAACTTGTTTTCTTGATACTAGTTTAACAAGTTTAACAAACGTACAATATGTACCAACAACCAATTGCTGTCATGATGTGAATATGTTAGCGCTCGATAATTTTGGAAATTGTTACCAAGTGACAAATCGTTCGAGTTCTTTGGATGGATTTTTCGAAAACTCATTAGTTAAACTTCCTTTACCGACTTTACTTCCAGTTACCTATAATGTACCAACAGGGTATAATTTACAAGAAGCCGCATCCAATGTTTTTTACGGAGGATTTTCTGGATATGCAAATGGTTATAACGGACTAACAACGTCTAATACAACTGTTTATTCCTACGATGGATATGTTTTAAAAAAGTGGAATGGACCAACCGGAGCACTGCAAGTTTACAAACGAATTAGTTTTCCAGCTGCCGGTGATTCTTCCTTGGTTTATTGGGGAGGAATTTCTGCAGATGATTGTGGTAATTTATTTTTAGGAGATAACAATATTGTTCGTCAATATGATTCTACTTTGACTTTAATCAACTCTTATCCGATGACAGGAGTGATCACAGATGTTAATTTAACCAACAATGGAGAATTATTTGTTTGCGGACTAGGTTTTGCAACATTAATCACACCTACAGGTCTCATCAATTGCACAAGCGGTGGAACATTAACATTGAGTACTACATTTACAAATGCAACCTGTACAACGCCAGGAACAGCAACAGCCACTGTTACAGGCGGAAGTCCTCCATACAGTATTGTTTGGAGCACATCTCCCCCAACTTATGGCACATCAATTAGTGGTGTTCCACCTGGAACATATACCGTTACTGTTACTGAAGCATCTTGCTTACTACAAGCATTGATTGACACCATAACAATTGGTACTTCGGGAGGAGCATTTTTCTCAACACCTCTAATTACAACTGGTTGTCCAGGTGCCGTTAATGCAGGCGCAATCACTGTTACACCATCAGGCGGCATTTCACCCTATTCTTATAGCTGGTCTACCGGCCCGGGTGATATAACCAACACAATAACCGGACTAGCAGCAGGAACTTATACATTAACAATTACTGATAGCGCAGGATGTACCAATACTTATTCGGCTTTGGTTGTTGATACTGCTACTGGAGTAAATTTTTCTTTCAGTGGAGAAATCAATTGCAATGGTGATACAACTACTTTGTCGGTTAACTTAAGTGGTGGTTCACCACCTTACGGAGTTAATTGGACAACACCAGTTGCAACCGGAGTTAATTTACATGGAATTACAGCAGGAAATTTTGGCGGAAATATTACGGATGCAAGTGGATGTGTCCAACCATTTACCTACACGCTCACCGAACCACCTTTGTTTATAGCTAGTACAACTGCAGCTTACAATTGTGCGATTCCAAATTCAGGAGTAATTACTGTTGCAGCTGCTGGCGGAAACAATCCATACACTTATTCTTGGACAGGTTTTCCAACAAACGCAACAAATACAAATAGTAGTTTACCTCCGGGAATTTATACTGTAACTGTTACAGACAGCAACATGTGTTCAATTGTTTTAGTTGACACCATTGATACTTACATTCCTTTAGTAATAAACGGAACCACCATTGATGCTTGTTTTGGTGGAACAAATGGAATTGTCACAGCAACGCCATCAGGAGGTGCAGGCGGTACTTACGTTTATACATGGACAGGAATTCTAACTAACACAACAAACGTAGTTTCACCTGCTGCTCCCGGAACATACACAGTAAGTGTAGTAAGCGGGTCTTGTACTGCTTCTGCAACTTTTACAGTAAATGAAAATCCAATTGTAGATACACTCAATTTACAAACAAGTTATTGTAGAGGAGAAACAACTACTAATTTAACAATTGGTGGTGCAACACAATCGCCTTACCAATGGTATTATATAGGAACACCAGTTACAGGTGCTAACCAAAATAATTACACTGCAAGTACTAATACTATTAATGGCTATACTGTTACATGGTTCTCTAACGGATGCGGATTCAGCACTACAGGAGTCGACAGCACAGTATTTCCTTTTTTAACCGGGACAACTCCTACCAATGTTTTCACTCCAAACAATGATGCTATAAATGATTTGTTTTTTCCTTTTGTTGAGTTAACAAACGCGGCTGGCATCAATTATTTTGAAGAATATCAATTACAAATTTTTGACCGATGGGGATTAAAAGCTTTTGAAACTACTTCATCGGAAAAAGGCTGGAACGGTATTACAATAAAAGGCAAAAAAGCAGATGCCGGGGTTTATTTCTGGATTGTGAAAGCGACAAGCAATTGCCATCATAAAGAAATTGAAGAAAAAGGTTTTGTTGAATTGGTGAGATAAAAAACACTTCGACTTCGCTCAGGGTGACTCTCAGTGAGTTTGAGCGGAGTCGAATAATTAGCTAGCAAAAGGCAAACGAAAATCACAACCGGTTTTATATTCACTACAACCATATGCAGTTTTACCTTTTAGCACAGTTCCTTTTTTGCAAACAGGACAAATACCCGGTTTTGTTTCAGCAATCGCAGACTTCTTTGTCTTTGGCACTTTTGCTTGTACTTCTTCAAATTCAACATTAAAAGTAGGAGTCAATTTTAAAATACCATCTTTCTTAATACCTCCGGAAGTAAAACCTTTAATCACTACTGTTTTGTTTTTTTCTAAAAGTGTTTTTATTTGAGCTTCAGTCAACTTCTTTCCCATCAGTTCAAAAGGAACTTTCATATCACAACCACTTTTATAATTACTACAACCAAAAGCGGCTTTCCCTTTCAACATGGTTCCTGTTTTGCATTTCGGACATTCAATTTTATCATCTTTCTCTAAAACAGCGGGGCGTGATGCAATTGTAATTCTTTGTGCAGATTCACTTCTTACTTGAACAACCAAGTCGCTCACCATTTGTTTCATCTCTGTTAAAAAGGCTTCTGCTTGATATTCCCCTTTTTCTATTTGTCGCAATTTAAATTCCCATTTTCCTGTCATCTCAGCCGATTTTAAAATCTCGTTGTTGATGACACGAATCAATTCCATGCCTGTTATTGTTGGTACTAAATTTTTCCTTTCACGCTTAATGTAATTTCTTCGAAACAAAGTTTCAATAATCGCAGCACGAGTAGATGGACGACCGATTCCATTGTCTTTCATCAAGTCGCGCAACTCTTCATCTTCCACTTGTTTTCCGGCAGTTTCCATCGCTCTTAATAATGTTGCTTCTGTAAATGCTTTTGGCGGAGACGTTTTCCCTTCGGATAAAAACACTTCATGTTTTCCAGATTCTCCCTGAACAAACTCAGGAAGAATTTGTGCTTTTTCTTCCTCTTCTTCTCCTACTGATTCTTTTCCATAAACGGCTCGCCAGCCATCAAACAGAATTTGTTTTCCTGTTGCTTTAAATTCCACGGCAACTGCCTTCCCTAGAACAGTTGTATTCGACACTTCACAATCCGGATAAAATGCGGCAAGAAATCTTTTTGCAATGGCATCGTATACCAATGCTTCATTGCCCATCAAGCCTTGCGCTTTTACATCGGTAGGAATAATCGCATGGTGATCGGTTACTTTTTTATCATCGAAAACTTTTCCTGATTTACGAATTTCCGCTCCCAACAATGGCTTCACCAAACTTTGATAATTCACCATACTTTTTAATATTCCGGGGATCTTGGGGTATACATCATTTGGCAAATACGTTGTATCTACACGTGGATAAGTCACTAACTTTTTCTCGTATAAATTCTGAATAATTTTCAATGTATCATCCGCTGAATAACCAAATTTTTTATTGCACTCTACTTGCAAGGCTGTTAAATCAAACAAACGAGGAGAACTTTCTTTTCCTTTTTTTATTTCTACGGAAGTAATTTCAAAAGGAGATTCTTTTATTGATTCTAAAAGTGCTTCGCCTTTTTGTTTTTCATCACCTTGAAAACGATCGAGCTGTGCGTTAAAAATAACATCTCTGTATTTTGTTTTCAATTCATAAAACACAGCCGACTTAAAAGCATTTATTTCTAACTGTCGGTTTACAATCATTGCTAATGTTGGCGTTTGCACTCGCCCAACAGAAAGCACTTGTTTCCCATTTCCATATTTAACAGTAAACAAACGCGTAGCATTCATTCCTAAAAGCCAATCCGCTGCAGCACGTGAATATCCTGCGAAATATAAATTCTCATAATCTTTCCCATCTTTCAATTTTGTAAATCCTTCACGTATCGCTTCTTCTGTTAAAGAAGAAATCCATAAACGTTTTAATGGTTTTTTACAATTTGCTTTTGAAAAAATCCAACGCTGAATCAATTCTCCTTCTTGTCCGGCATCACCACAGTTTATGACTTCCGAGGCATTTTCAAAAAGAGTAGAAATTGTATTGAATTGTTTTTCGACTCCTTTATCGTTCTTTACTTTAATTCCGAATTTTTGTGGAAGAATGGGAAGCATGTTTAAATTCCACTCACGATAGGCCGAATCGTATTCATGTGGCTCTTTGAGTTCGCATAAATGGCCGAAACTCCAAGTTACCTGATAACCATTGCCTTCGTAATAGCCATCCTTGCGCTGTTTAGCACCCAAAATTTCGGCTATTTCTTTTGCAACACTTGGTTTCTCGGCAATACAGACTTTCATGGCCTCAAAAATAACAAGCACTTTGGTCTTAAAGGAAAAATGATGTACTATTTTATTAACAAATATTTTGGTTTAAGATTTGTTATGCTAAATTTACATTTCATTAATAAAACACATTATTAATCATCATTTACTACCCAATATGAAAAAATCACTTTTAGCATTTACTTTATTATTAGTTGCATCAACTGGTTTCGCAAAAAAGGAAAAGAAACCTAAAATGGAACCCGGCATGTATGCCGAAATAACAACCAACAAAGGAGTTATTTTAATTGCATTGGAATTTGAAAAAACGCCAATGACTGTTGCTAACTTTGTTGGATTAGCTGAAGGCAAAATAAAAAATACAGCAAAAAAAGAAGGTGTTCCTTTTTACGACAGCTTGAAATTTCACAGAGTGATTCCTAACTTTATGATTCAAGGTGGCGACCCAATGGGAACTGGCGGTGGCGGACCTGGATACAAATTCAAAGACGAAATTCATGCCGACTTAAAACATACTGGTCCAGGAATATTGTCAATGGCTAATTCGGGACCCGGCACCAATGGATCACAATTTTTTATTACGCATGTTCAAACAACTTGGTTGGATGGGAAACATACCGTATTCGGACATGTAGTTTCAGGTCAAGACATTGTAAATTCTATCGCACAAGGCGACATGATTATCAAAGTAAAAATTATCCGCAAAGGGAAACCTGCAAAAAAATTCAAAGCAGATAAAGTATTTGCTGAACTGAATAAATAGTTGGGAGTCGGGAGTCGGGAGAGCGGAGTCATATTCTCTTCGTAATAGTCATCCCTTGCTGTCCCATGAGCGGTGTCGAATAGGGCGGGATCTGCAAATTAAGTAAACGGCACATAATAACATTCTATTCAAAAAATATGAAAAAAATCATCTTATCACTCTTAGCAGTTTCATTAATTGCATTAGCATTTACTCCAAAGGCTGGAGTTGTTGGAACAATGTTTCCAGAAATGATTTGTGAAGATTACAACGCAAAAGAAGTAAAAATCCCAGCAGATACAAAAGGGAAATACACTTTATTGTGTGTTGCATTCAGCACAGCTGCAGAACCTGAATTAAAAACATGGATTAATCCTATTTACAATAAATTTATCGGAAAAGTGGATGCATCTAAAGCTGACGTTTTTGATGTAAGTGTTGAATATGATGTGAATTTATTTTTCATTCCAATGTTTACAGGATTCAACAAACTAGCTAGTCAAACTTCAAAAGATAAAATCAAATCGAAAACAGATAAAGAACTATGGCCGTATTTATTATTTTATGACGGAGGAAAAACTTACAAAGATGAATTGGATTTTAAAAAACGTGATACTCCATACTTTTTTGTTCTAGATAAAACAGGAAAAATTGTTTACACCACTTCGGGGAAATACGATGATTCAAAACTTGAGAAAATCCTTGATATTATTGAGGAAAACTAATCATTTCAACTTTTCTCATTTTTTACTCATTTGCTTCTTCTATTCTGGCGAATTAGCTCTTCATTCACCCTAAATTCAAGTACAAAACTTAGGTTTTGTCGCTGTTTTTAGAATGTTTGTCGATATATATGGCTTTACAGCTAATAAAATGCAATAAATAACATCTTTTTTTGTATGTTTCAGTCACTATATGACTGTAATCTACTTCTCTCTTATTATTTTACTTTTATTAAGATTTGCTTTTTCGAAAGTTGATCATCAGCTATTCCTATTTTGGTTGATTAATTTTATCTATTGCAACAACATTGAATCCAATAAAAATTACACATTTATTTTCTGTCGAGCGAATGGTGGAGCGAAAATTCATTCAATAAACAACGCTCGCTATGTTGAATAGAAAAAGTGTATTAACTATACTCTTACTCCTTTTTTGCATCCAATTTTTTGGTCAGCTTCCCGGTTATTATTTCTACAGAACCCTTACCATTCAAAGCAGTCAAGTTCAAGGTCCAGGAAATCATCTCGATTTCCCAGTGCTTATTAAACACATTGATTTTGATATAAGACACACCAGTAGTTTTGGAGATGTACAAAACATAAATGGCTGGGATATTAGATTTACCGCTGATGATGGAGTGACATTGCTTGACCATCAACTAGAATACTATTCACCAACAACAGGAGAAATAGTGGCTTGGGTAAGAGTTCCATCATTATCTTCAACTGTAAATACAGACATTAGAATGTATTATGGAAATGCGTCTGTTGCTACTGATCCGTCCACAACTTCTACATGGAATTCAAAATACAAATCAGTTTGGCACCTCCACAACGACTTTCTGGATGGCACCTCCAATGCACATACAATGACAAACGCAAGCACTACAAATCAGGCGACTTGTATTGCTGCAGATGGCCAAGATTTTGCAACAGGTCAATCCTTAACAAGAGCTATTGATCCAACCTTACAATTTACAGGCGATATAACTTTAGAAGGCTGGGTTCAACTTGCAGTTTTACAAGGAGGAACTTATGATAATGTTGTTTTTGCTTGTGGAGGAGGATCTGAAACAACAGCAAATAATTTTAATTATTACCTCTCTATTGACGGAACAAGAAGGATTAGAACATATTGGGAAAGTGGTGCTGGAACTGACAATGCTTTTACATCCTCAGTCGTATCTACAATTGCTGTTAATGTTTGGATGCATCTTACTGTGGTAAGAAATGTTGCAACAAATTCTTTACTTTTTTATACAAATGGAACTCAACTTGGAACTCCAGTAGCATTTACAAACGACCCTACAGGTGGTACAACTAGCGTTTTCAGAATTGGACAAGATCCTTTTACAGCTGCGAGGGACATGAGAGGAGATTTGGATGAACTAAGAATCTCTGATACACTTAGATCACCTGGATGGATTCTAACAAATTATAATTCAATGTTTAGTCCTTCTTCTTTTTATCTGATAGGACCAGAATATAATGCATGTCATACTGCACCAACAACATCGGATGCGGGCATCGACCAAGCTGTTTGTGCAACTACAGCAACACTTGCAGGAAACTTTCCGGTATACGGATCAGGTATATGGACTATTATTGCGGGAAGTGCAACTGTTACCACACCAACTTCTAATTCATCTGGAGTTACCGGCTTAAGCATTGGAACAAATACATTTCGCTGGACCATTACGAATGGGGCCCCTTGCACACCTTCAACAGATGACATCACCATTGTATTGGATGATTTTCCTACAGTATCTAATGCCGGCCCCGACCAATTAATTTGTGCTACACTTGTTTCTACACTTGCAGGAAACACTCCTTTAGTCGGAACAGGAAACTGGACTGTTATGGCAGGCAGTGCAACTGTCACCACTCCTTCATCTCCTACTTCTGGGGTTACAGGATTAAGCTCAGGTGTGAATACATTTCGCTGGACCATTTCAAATGGAGCATGTACCGCTACAACTGATGACATTACCATCACTCGTTATTTAGTACCAACTATATCATCTGCCGGACCAGACCAAACACGTTGTGCTACTGCTGCAACACTTGCAGGAAATACACCAACTAGCGGAACCGGTGTTTGGACAGTAACTGTAGGCGGTGCAACAGTTACCACTCCTTCTTCTCCTACTTCAGGTATTACAGGATTAAGTGTGGGAACAAATACATTTGTTTGGACAATTTCGAATGGAACATGCTCCCCTTCTTTGGATGATATAACAATTATTCGCGATGACAATCCTACAGTTTCAGCCGCAGGTCCCGATCAATTAATTTGCTCTACCACCTCTACGCTTGGCGGTAATACTCCGATTGTGGGCACCGGCATCTGGACCATTATTGCAGGGGGTGCAACACTTACAACTCCATCCTCTCCTACTTCAGGCGTTACCGGATTAAGCATTGGAGCAAATACATTTCGTTGGACAATTTCGAATGGTATTTGTTTGGCATCATTCGATAATATTACTATTAATGTTGATCAACCACCTACAACTTCGGCTGCAGGTCCAGACCAAACTGTTTGTGCAACAACTGCAACCCTTGCTGGAAATTTGCCAATCACAGGAGCACGTGTATGGACAGTTATTGCAGGCTCCGGAACAGTCACTACGCCCACTGCACCAACATCCGGTGTTACTGGATTAAGCTTAGGAGTAAACATCTTTCGCTGGACCATCTCAAATGGTGTTTGTCCTCCTTCAACAGATGATATTACAATTACAAGAATAAATTTTCCGACAACTTCAGCAGCCGGTTCCGACCAAACACTTTGTGCAATAACTGCAACACTTACTGCAAACTCACCTGCTGTAGGAACAGGCGCTTGGACTGTCATCACAGGTGGTGCTACAGTCACCACTACAACTTCACCAACATCAGGAGTAACAGGATTAACTGTTGGAGCAAATACATTCCGTTGGACAATTTCGAATGGAGTTTGTACTCCATCAACGGATGATATTGTGATTACCCGTCAAGCAATTCCTACAATTTCTGCGGCAGGACCAGACCAATCACGATGTGCGGCTACGGCTACACTTGCAGGAAACACTCCGGCCATTGGAACCGGTGCATGGACAGTTATTGTGGGCGGAGCAACAGTTACCACTCCAACTTCTCCAACATCTGGTGTTACAGGATTAAGTGTGGGAGTAAACACATTTCGTTGGACAATTTCTAATGGCACTTGTCCCGCTTCAACAGATGATATTACCGTTACACGATATGTAAATCCAACCGTTTCCGCTGCAGGCCCTGATCAAACTGTTTGTGATACTACAGCTACACTGGCAGGAAATGCTGCAGTAATTGGAACCGGTGTTTGGACTGTTATTGCAGGAACAGGAATAATAACCACACCAACATCTCCTACTTCTGGTGTTACCAACTTAAGTGTTGGAGTAAATACTTTCCGTTGGACAATTTCTAATGGATCTTGTACACCTTCAAACGATAACATTATAATTACAAGAAATAACTTTCCAACTACAGCTGCGGCAGGTGCTGATCAAACATTGTGCGCAAACAGCGCTACATTGACAGGTAATACTCCAGCAGTAGGAACAGGCACATGGACTGTTATTACAGGCGCTGCAACAGTAACTTCTCCATCTTCTCCAACTTCTGGAGTTACAGGATTAAGTTTGGGGGCAAATACTTTCCGTTGGACAATTTCAAATGGCGTTTGTCCTACTTCTATAGATGATGTAACAATTATCCGTGATGCTATTCCAACAGTTTCAGCAGCAGGTACTGATCAAAACGTTTGTGATACTTCAGCAACACTTGCCGGAAACATTCCACTTGTTGGAACAGGCGCTTGGACGGTTATTACTGGCAGTGCAACAGTTACTTCACCTACTTCACCAACTTCTGCTACGATAGGATTAAGTGTGGGAGCAAATACTTTCCGTTGGACAATTTCGAATGGAACATGTCCATCTTCTTTCGATGATATTACAATTACAAGAACAAACTTTCCGACAATTTCTGACGCAGGACTTAATCAAGCTGTTTGTGATACAAGTACAATGCTTTCAGGAAATATTCCAATTGTTGGAAGTGGAAGCTGGACCGTTATTTCAGGAGCAGCGATTATAACGACACCAACATCTCCTACTTCTGGAGTTACAGGATTAAGTGTTGGTACAAATACATTCCAATGGACGATTTCAAATGGCATCTGTCCAACTTCAATTGATGATGTAACAATTATCAGAACAGATTTTCCTACGATATCTTATGCAGGTGCTGATCAAACTCTTTGTTCATCAACTGCGCTACTAGATGGAAATACACCTTTGGTTGGAACCGCTGTGTGGACTGTTATCAGCGGAACAGGAATCGTTACAACTCCTACTTCTCCTTCTTCAAATGCTACGGGATTGAGTGTAGGAATAAATACTTTTGTTTGGACAATCTCAAATGGCATCTGTCCGAATTCAACAGATACTGTTATTATCAATATCGATCCATTTCCTACAACAGCAAATGCAGGAATCGATTCAACGATTTGTTCTACCTCATCTTCATTGGATGGAAACCTTCCTGCTATCGGAACAGGAGTGTGGACTATTATTTCCGGAAGCGGAACATTAACTTCAACTACATCAACCAATCCAGGTGTTACCGGATTAAATATTGGATTAAATACTTTTGCATGGACAATCACAAGTGGTACTTGTCCAATTTCTTCAGACACAGTTAATTTCATTGTTGACCCTACGCCTACATCTTCTGACGCAGGTATTGATCAAACATTATGTGCAACAATTGCAGCACTTGCAGGAAACACTCCCCTTATAGGAACAGGTGTATGGACAGTCATTACAGGAGGTGCAACAATTACAACTCCTACTTCGCCAACTTCGGGTGTAACAGGATTAAGCGTTGGAATGAATACTTTCCGTTGGACAATTTCGAATGGTGTTTGTTCTCCTTCAAGTGATGACGTAACTATTATTCGCGATGCAATTCCAACTGTTGCTGCTGCAGGTGTTGACCAAACGGTTTGTACAACTACTTCTACTTTAGCAGGAAACACTGCTATTACAGGAACAGGAATGTGGACTGTGATTACGGGAGCTGCAACAGTTACAACACCTGCTTCTCCTACTTCAGGTATTACAGGAATGAATGTCGGACTGAACACATTTGTTTGGACCATTTCAAATGGAACATGTCCTTCTACTTCCGATACAGTTAATTTCATTGTTGATCCTATGCCTACTATTTCTGATGCAGGTCCTAATCAAACCGTTTGTGCAACAATTGCAGCACTTGCAGGAAACACTCCGGTTGTTGGAACAGGTATGTGGACAGTCATTACAGGAGGTGCAACAATTACAACTCCTACTTCGCCAACTTCGGGTGTAACAGGATTAAGCGTTGGAATGAATACTTTCCGTTGGACAATTTCGAATGGTGTTTGTT
>Ga0163149_10002908_pt1 | contig 20047 bp, 11 predicted proteins | sample OliLakLV19MP5G1_FD_148604 | JGI IMG/M metagenome (GOLD analysis project Ga0163149, IMG submission 148604) | Freshwater microbial mat bacterial communities from Lake Vanda, McMurdo Dry Valleys, Antarctica - Oligotrophic Lake LV.19.MP5.G1 | ecosystem: Environmental > Aquatic > Freshwater > Lake >...
TTACAGCGCCGATCCAACCCCATGATGATGATGAGTTTTATCAACAGTTCGTGACTTCTGTGCGACGGGCGGATGTGTTGGGTGCGGTGAGTCATGCTGTGGCGAAGGACATTCAAGAACAATTTGGGCGCAAGGTAGATGCGGTAATTCCCAGTGGCGTAGACCTGGAATTTTTCTCGCCGGATAGGGCTGAACCGTTGGATTTGGCAAAGCTAGGTATTCGTCAGCCTTATGTCTTGTTTGTAGGAGTGCTGACGCAGCGAAAGCGACCGGATGTCTTTATCCAAATTGCCGCTCTTTTGCCGAATCTGGACTTTGTGCTGGTGGGAGGCGGCTATACCTCTGAGGAAGAGGCAGTTTATCGGGAGGCGGCGAGTCAGCATCCCAATGTTAAGTTCGTGGGCTATCAACCGCGCAGTGAAGTCCGCAACTTGATGGGGAATGCGGTAGCGCTCGTCTTTCCTTCGGAACTTGAAGGCTTGCCGCTGACGATCCTGGAGGCTTCGGCGATGGGCATCCCGGTGCTGGCTCAACCGAAGAGTTCCATGCCAGAAGCGGTGATTGATGATGTCACGGGCTGGATTTTACCGCTTGATCCCATCGCTGCCTGGGCTGAGCAATTAACCAAAGTTTTGAACTGGTCAGAAGTCGAGCGATCGCAGTTTGCCGCTAAGGCGAGATCGTTCGTAACCGATCATTATTCCTGGAACTCGATCGCACGCCAATACGATGAACTGTACCATCATGTTGTTCAGAAGCAGTAATTTTACTCTCATAAGGCAATGATTCAGAAACTTGCCTATGTGCATTATCCTCATGGACCGAAGAGTTCACGATTGGCAACGATGCCATTTTCACTCAATACCGTCGTTGCGTTAGGGAAAGCAGGGTGGCTGGTAGATCTTTACCTCTGGGAAAAACCCTCTCCTGAGTACGGGCGGCTACTGCCTGAAAATGTTAAGGTTCACCATTTAATTGATTCTCCCTTGACTCGTGCCAATTTTCTCGCGAAAGCTTGGCTTGAGTTTAGCTTTAGGCAGAAAAAAGATTATGCTTGCGTCTTTGCGTTAGGCCAGATTGGCTCATACATTGGTGGGCTAATCGCCGAATCAAGCCAATGTCCATTTGTCTATCTCAATGACGAGTTTCCCAGTCACTGGGCTGATCCAACATGGGGGCTACTGGAGCAACAGGCTGTAGCCCAGGCAAATCTGATTATTGTGCCCGATGCCCAACGAGCAGCGCCGTTGTATCAAGAATTAGGACTGCCGCTGACTCAGCCCTACGCTATATTACCCAATATTTCGATGGTTGATTCCTTAGACTCATCCATCAATTGGCACGATCGCCTGCAACTACCATCGGATGCGAAGCCTTTTCTTTATGCCGGTACGGTCAGCTCTGAAATGCAGGTCGATCAATTGATTGCTAGTGTCCCGCAGTGGGTGGAACCGGCTGTCTTGATTGTGAATGGGCGATCTGAACGAGATACCAATGCCTTTCGGCAGCAGTACCCCGATCGCCTAGATCGCAATCGGGTTATTTGGAATCATCAGCCATTAGCGATCGAGTTGCTCAACTCCCTGGTGGCTTACTGCGAAGGCAACTTTGCCCTGTATCAAAACACGGGTTCTAACATTGAATATGTGGGCTTCTCATCGGGTAAATTGATGCGGAGTTTAGCCTGTGGTTGTCCCGTAATTGCCACTCGCCTATCCTCATTAGCCTTTGTGGAGGAGTATCAGCTCGGTGTCCTGATTCACGATGCCTCCGACATTCCCGCCGCCGTAAACAAGCTCACAGTTAATCGGGAGGAGTATCGTCGTCGTTGCCTTGACTTTTGCAAAAACCATGCTTCATTTGAACATCATTGGCAAATATTTTGTCATAAGTTCAAAGCAATCACCAATATTGATTTAGCTCGATAAGTAGGTAGGCATAATTAAATTGAAGATCGAAATCTTACTTGACCCCCGGCTGTCGCAGTCCCCCTTACCAAGGGAACAGGGGGTGGCTGTCTAATTACAACCAGCTACTTAGAGTTTCATTTCAATTCAATTTGAAGAATAAAACTAACAAAAAGCCAATTATTTTTGTTATGTTGTTGAAGGCATTTATTCAGCTTTAATTCAAGTCTGCCTTGGTGTATTCCCCTTGACAATGTATTCCCCTTGACAAGGGTATACGTTAGCAGCTTAGTAGTTTCATTTATTAGTAAGGCAATCGTACAACAGGGCGTAAGTTTGGGTGCATGAGTGTGAGCGAGATGCTACTGCCGATGATGTCTAGATTTGCATCTTAGACCACTAAAGCACCGTCTCCATAGCGTAAGGTTGTCTTCCTCATCGCGAATTGTTCGCGGTCAGGTGTAAGAAGTTAACATGATTGAAACCATTGTTTATCAGCAAAAAATTCTGGCGATTCTGATTTCTCATTTGTTTAGAAAGCCAGGTGCCCATTTTTTCACGCCACATCAATTGTCGCAGCAATTGGGATATATGAACTACTCCGTTGGCAAAGTCATTGAACCTCATATGCATAATCCGGTTCCACGTGAGGTTCAGTACACCCAAGAAGTTCTTTTTATCCGCAAGGGTAAGCTACGGGTTGATTTTTATGGCACTCAACGCGAGTATTTGGAGAGTCGGATTTTGGAAGCGGGAGACACCATTCTGCTCGCGATCGGTGGGCATGGGTTTGAGGTTTTAGAAGACGTAGAATTATTTGAGGTCAAACAAGGGCCATTTGTAGGGGAGCACGACCGAACCCGATTTGAAGGGATTGCTTCAGACCAAGTAAAACTATTACACCCTATGAGCGACGATGGAACCTATTCCAGTCAATGAACCCCTGCTGAATGGAAATGAGAAGCAGTATCTGATTGAATGTATCGATACTGGCTGGATCTCTTCTGAAGGTCCTTTTGTCAAGCAATTTGAGGAACAGTTTGCCGCGCGCATGGGTAGGCGTTACGGTATTGCGGTAAGTAATGGCTCTGTGGCGATTGAATTAGCGATCGCGGCTCTGCGTATTGCTCCAGGGGATGAGATCATCTTACCAACTTTCACCATCATCTCTTGTGCAGCAGCAATTGTGCGAGCCGGAGCCGTGCCTGTCGTCGTTGATTGTGATCCAGACACCTGGAATCTGGATGTGAATCAACTTGAGGCCAAAATTACGACTCGAACCAAAGCGATCTTAGTGGTTCATATTTACGGGTTGCCCGTTGATTTAGACCCGGTGATGGTCTTAGCACAACGCTATGACCTGCAGATCATTGAAGATGCGGCAGAAATGCATGGGCAAACTTATAAGGATCAGCCCTGTGGTAGTTTTGGTGCTATCAGCATCTTCAGCTTTTACCCCAACAAGCACATTACCACCGGTGAGGGTGGTATGGTCGTGACCGATGATCCCGCCCTGGCAGAACGCTGTCGATCGCTGCGGAATCTTTGCTTCCAACCCCAGCAACGTTTTCTGCACGAAGAACTGGGTTGGAATTTTAGAATGACGAACTTGCAAGCAGCCCTGGGCGTGGCGCAATTGGAGCGACTAACCGAGTTTGTGGCTCGTAAGCGTCACATGGGCAAACGCTATACCGAACAACTGTCCAATATCCCCCAACTCCAGTTGCCACTGGCGCAAACCGATTATGCCAATAACATTTACTGGGTCTATGGCGTTGTGCTGAAAGCCGAAGTGCCGTTTGATGCTAAAGCCGCCATGGAATATCTGAAGCAATTTAACATTGGTACCCGTCCATTTTTCTGGTGTATGCATGAACAGCCTGTATTCAAGAAAATGGGCTTATTTCACGATGAATCTTGTCCTGTCGCTGAGAATATCGCTCGGCGCGGGTTTTATCTCCCCAGTGGGTTGGCATTGGCCGACGCACAGATTGACTACGTTGTCCAGGTGATTTCCAAGATGTTCTATGAAAAATCTGATTAAGCAAATTCCCGGACTGCGATCGCTGCATCGCCTGATCAATCAGCCTCGATACCAACATCGGTTCGCGAACGAGTGTTACGGGTGCTTTTGCGGAGTTTTTGACACCTTTGAGGCCGCGATCGCTGCTGCGCCAACCACTAAAACCATCGGCTACGACAACCCAGAACTGGCTGAAGACTATGTGCAGATGATGAAAGCGGGGAATTGGGAGGGGAGTAATTGCTTAATGCGCCCCTACGACTATCCCATTTTATTCTGGTTAAATACGCTATTAAATGTTGAACATATAGCCCCCACCGTATTCGATTTTGGCGGCAATATTGGAGTCCATTTTTATGCATATTCCAAATATCTCCGATTGCCGGACTCATTAATATGGTGCGTTTGTGATTTGCCATACATTGTCGAAGCGGGAAAGAATTTCCTGGCTCAAAACCCCCAGCATACCCAACTGGTGTTTACGTCTGATTTTGAGCAACTAGATGGGCATCAGATCTTCTTAGCATCCGGCTCTCTGCAATATGTTCAGGATTTTGCCGCCACGCTGAAGCGGCTGCCGTCAAAACCGGGGCATCTCTTGATTAATCGTTTGCCTCTCTATGATGGAGAACAGTTTGTCACGCTACAAAATGGCGGCAACGTGTTTTATCCGCAATATGTATTCAACAAGTCTGCTTTTATTGCATCTTTAGCACAACTTAACTATGAACTCGTTGATACGTGGGAAGACCTCCAAACTGCTTGCATGATTCCGTTCCATCCAGAAAAATCTGTTCCTTATTATCACGGACTTTACTTCCGCAGAACCGGAGACTGAGATGAACGTTTTTGGCACCTATGCTCGCTATTACGATTTGCTGTATGCCTCGAAAGACTACGTAGGAGAAGCAGAATTTGTTCATCAGCTCCTCCAAACCTACGCCCCTGAGGCTAAATCCATTCTAGAGTTGGGTTGTGGGACGGGTGCCCATGCCATCCAGTTAGCCCAATATGGATATAGCCTTCATGGCATTGACTTGAGTGCGGAAATGCTGCAACGGGCGCACCAAAACCTCAACCAAGTACCTCCCACCATAGCGGCACAATTGCAGTTTAGTCAGGGTGACATCCGCGATGTGCAACTGGATGAGCAATTTGATGCCATCATTTCCCTCTTTCATGTCATGAGTTATCAAACGACGAATGCCGATCTAATGGCATCCTTTGCTACGGTCAAAGCTCATTTAAAACCAAATGGGGTGTTTATCTTTGACTGCTGGTACGGGCCGGCGGTACTCAGCGATCGCCCAACGGTGCGCGTCAAGCGGTTAGAGGATGAGACCCTGCAAGTGACCCGCATTGCGGAACCCACCTTCCACCCTAATGACAATGTCGTGGATGTTAATTACCACATCTTTACCCGTGACAAAACGAGTGGTACAGTTCAAGAAATACAAGAAACTCACCGCATGAGGTATTTGTTCCAACCTGAACTGGATTTAGTCATGGCAGCCGTTGGGTTAGAACGAGTCGCCAGTCGAGGGTGGATGATAGAAAATATGCCAGGCTTTGATACGTGGGGAGTCTATTTTGCTGTGCGCCATGCGTCTGAAACTTACGTTCTCAATAATCCAACCTAGCCTCATTGGATAGCCATTTGACTACTCCCCGATCTAAAGACGCGGGGATTCTAAAAGGTTGTTCTGCAATAGGCTAAAGCCGTATTGCTTCACGCATCTCTTAGCTGACCAGTATCGACGTTTCTGGGGACGAGTCAAAGCGCCCCTAACCACTCAAGCCAACTATCTAAAGATGATGGCATCGTGGGTACTTTTATTTTTTGCAGTCGTTCGCGAGTCCAGCACTCCGCCTGATTGGTACGCTCCACATTCTGCCTTGCTTGTCTGTGCCATAGTCTTACTCAGTTAAAAACTGGCAGTGTCTTACTGACTGGTATTTCACCGTACTAGAATGTCTCAAAACGTAGCTGGTTATTCCTACTAATCCTGTAAATTAATTGTATCACCGACACCGGGCAGGCAGCTTAAAAGCTGCGGCTGCGTTTCATCCCCGGCTTGAAAGACCGGGGTTCTCACGCGAGAGTTTTATAGAACCAGTACAGAACATTTATCGCTTGCATTCCAGCAAGCGACCAATCCTAAATCCTCATGAGTCTTCATGCTTTCTCCATAAAGATGTCGTTATATCGTAGAAAGATTTACAGATAAAGTTGGCACCATAATTTATTATGCTTGTGGGAATAAAGATTACTTTTGTTTATTTGGTTTGCGTATTCTGCGGAGTATCAATAGTTTAGCTATTGGTAAAGTTCTTGTAGTCACTCTCGAATCACTGAGGCAAAGCTTATCTTTGATATAGTCGGCACTATAAGAAGCGTGTAGACGGCGAGTCAGGAATCATAGCCAGAGTCGGCATTTAACTTGTTCGTCCTGGTATAGGCTTCTTGTCCAAAGTTATAAAAAAGCCTTAACCCCCCTTGCTCATACCTCACTAAACCAAAACCGCTATATCCGTCCTCTAGCTAGATTGAGGTATTGCTGTGTCTAAAGCTCGTTATCGTATCGCGTTGTTTCTCCGCACATTGGGTGGTGGCGGTGCTGAAAGAGTGTTGTTAAATTTGGCCTCTGGTTTCATTCAGCACGGCCTAGATGTGGATCTCGTCGTCAGCGCTGGAGAAGGGTTGGATTTGTGGACAATTCCTGATGGCGTTCGGGTAATTGATTTAAACGCTCCTCGCCTTTCTGCTAGTCTTTCCGCCCTTATTCAATACCTGAGGCGAGAGCGTCCTCATGCCCTGATTCCCAGTTTGCATTACGCCAATGAAGTTGCGCTGGTGGCAAAGTACTTGTCGGGGGTACCCACCAAAGTGTTGATTCCTGAACACAATTTCCTCTCCCGCGAACTGAAATCTCATGAAAGAGGAAGTCGCAAATGGTTGATTCCGCTGGCTATGCGATGGCTTTATCCACTGGCGGATGCAGTGGTTGCAGTTTCGCAAGGGGTTGCTGCTGATCTGGAAATGCTAACTGGATTACCCAGCGATCGCATTCACACCATTTACAATCCTGTGATTTTGCCAGATTTACAAGAGCGAGCCCAGGCGCCCTTAGATCATCCCTGGTTCAAACCGGGAGAGCCTCCAGTGATTTTGGGGGTCGGTCGGCTGGAACCTCAAAAGGATTTCCCAACCCTGATTCGGGCGTTCGCTCAGGTTCGTAAAATTCGCCCCGCACGACTGGTAATTCTGGGTTGGGGGCCTGATCGTCCCCAGCTTGAAGCCTTAGTTGAGGAACTAAAGCTCGGAGACGATGTGTGGATGCCTGGGTTCGTTAATAACCCCTTTGCATATATGGCAAGAGCTTCAGTGTTCGTGCTGTCCTCTGCTTGGGAGGGAATGTCTAATGTTTTAGTGGAAGCTATGGCAGTTGGCACTCCTGTTGTATCGACAAACTGTCAAAGTGGACCTGCTGAAGTCTTAAAAGATGATAAGTACGGCGCTTTAGTCCCAGTGGGAGATAGTGTAGCGATGGCAAATGCGATGTTGAATGCTTTAAAGGATCCTGGAAAACCAGTTGATTCACAGTGGTTAGAGCAATTCACTCTAATGGCAGCAACTCGTCGATATCTTAATGCCTTAAATATTTCACCTATTCAGAATGAAAATGATAGCACCTCAGTAGTCCAACTCCTTAAGGTAAATAGCGGTGATAACGATGGAGTCTTTGAACTGAATTAATGTTTTTGTATCTCTTTAAGTTTGTAATTCAAATTGCAGTTGAAAATTGATGTAGTTTGATATAGTTTAGTGAGTAGATTAATGTATTCATCATCCTGCCGACTTGCAATTTATCTCCGCATGATTTATGACTGCGGCGTTGATCGAGTCATGATTAATCTATGTCAGGGTTTTATTCAACATGGGTTAGGGGTTGATTTAGTCCTTAATACGGTTGAAGGTAATAGTAATTTGTTGAGCCAATTTCCACCGGAAGTGAGAGTTGTTGATTTGAAGGCTCATCATCAGTCAAAAAGCTTATCTGATGTGATGAGATATCTGAAGGAGGAATGCCCTCAGGCACTTTTGGCTGCGGGGCATTATTCGACAGAAATGGCCGTTATTGCGAAGCAACTTACTAGAGTCCCAACCCGAGTGGTCGTCTCTGAGCACAGCGCCATTTCTAAAGATGCTCAAAGTGCCTCGTGGAAGGAATCAAAGCGGTGGATTCCTTTAGCGGCGAGATTAACCTATCCTTGGGCTGATGGTGTTATAACAGTTTCTCAAGGAGTCGCGCAGGATTTAGCAAAGGTAACTGGACTGTCAGTGAAAGACATTCAGGTTATTTACAATCCTGTCCTGACTTCAAATCTTTTGGATAAGGTTAAACAACCCCTTGATCATCCCTGGTTTGTACCTGGGGAACCGCCTGTGATTTTAGGCGTTGGGCGATTAGAACCCCAGAAGGATTTTGCCAACTTAATTCAAGCATTTGCTAGGGTTCGGCAAATACGCCCTGTACGTTTAATGATCCTGGGGCAAGGGGGTGAAGAGTCAAAACTAAAACATTTAATTCATCAACTCCAACTCGACGATGATGTAAAAATGCCTGGTTTTGTACAAAACCCATATGCCTACATGACCCGTTCTGCAGTGTTTGCTCTTTCGTCAGCCTGGGAAGGCTTCGGCAATGTGCTAGTTGAAGCAATGGCAGCAGGCGTTCCAGTCGTATCAACCAATTGTCCGAGTGGGCCAGCGGAGGTTTTAGACAACGGTAGGTATGGAATTCTTGTACCTGTTGGTGATCCTGAGGCTTTAGCTGCGGCAATTCTGGATGCCTTAGCAGGCGATCGCAGACCAGTTGATGCATCTTGGCTTGACCAATTCACCGTCGAAGCGGTAACGCAAAAGTATTTAAATATTTTAGATATTCCAAAATAAACTGAAGCTTCAAAACACGGCTTGAGGCTTATAGGTTCTAGCCATTTCTAAGCTTCTGAAGTCTCTATATTTAGATTACTGTCTATCGGGCCGTAAATTATGAAAATTGCCTTTATCAGCTATGAGTATCCACCTGATACTGCCTTCGGTGGCATTGCTACCTATGTTTATCAGGCTGCGAGGCTCTTGAAAAATGGTGGCCATCATGTTGAAGTGTTTGCTGGAAGCCTGGAGCGATCTGGCACTGAAACCGAAGATGGCATTATTGTTCATCGTGTCCTTGAGTCCGATCGCCAAAAATTTCCTGAAGTAATTACTCAAGTCTTCGCAGAGCGGCATCCTACAGTTCAATTTGATGTGGTTGAAGGCCCTGAATTGTATGCTGAGGCACGAAAGATTATTCAACGCTTTCCAGATTTACCTTTAGTGGTAAAACTTCATACCCCAATGTTCTTAATTAAGCAGATTAATGATCAGCAATATCCTTTTACGACTAAATTCCGCTTCTATTTAAGGGATGTGATTAAACGTGGAGCCAATCCGATTAGCTATTGGTATTATCAACCGCATCATGATGTGGAATGTCTGCATACGTTAGAGGCTGATGAAGTCGTCCTGTTAACTCAAGGAATGGCTGATAAAGTTGTCAAAACTTGGAAATTAGATACCCATAAACTATCCTATATTCCCAACCCCTATATCCCTTCGGAAAAGCTCCTTAACATTCGAGTAGATACCCAAACGAATAGGGTTACCTTTATGGGAAGGCTTGAATATCGAAAAGGGGTTATTGACTTTGCTCAATCCATTCATCTAATTCTAAAAAATCATCCCAGCACTAAATTTAGATTTGTGGGTAGCCCTGGTTACTCACCGAATCGTAAGCTCAACATGCGTCAGTATTTAGAGCAATATCTTCAAGCTTTCCAGAAGTCAATTGAGTTTGTCAATCCGGTACCGTTAGCAGAAATCCCACGCATTCTGGCTGAAACTGATATTTGTGTTTTTCCTAGCCTGTGGGAGAATTTTCCCAATGTTTGCCTTGAAGCGATGGCTGCTGCCCGTGGTGTCGTTGGTAGTCATGCTGGAGGCATGACTGAAATGTTGAACCACGGGAAGGTTGGACGCTTAGTTCCACCTCACAGTTCAGACAAAATTGCCCATGCTGTGAATGAGTTACTTCAGCAACCAGAATTACGGATGCAACTAGGTCAAGCGGCACGAGATCGCTTACTTGCTGAATACTCTCCTGACCAAATCCGCCCCTTGCTCGAAGCATCTTATCAACGTGCCATCACGCGGAGGCAGGCAAAAGGAGCAAGAAAAGGTCTTGCAAAATGATGGGATAGTATTGATTTGGGTGAAGGTTTTTTGCTAGCTGATAACTTTTTGCTGGTTCCAGGGTGCCTGATGAATCGCAGCAATCTCTACTTCGTACTTTTTGCGGCTTCTCAAAATTTCCTGAAATGCTCCAACATTCTCTTCAATTTCTAAAACGGTCATATCGCCCTCAAGCAGTGACATCGACGATATCAGGAGTTTGAATGGTTGCTTGGCAAGATTTTTGAAGATTGCTAAGATTCGCCATTGCCAGCTTCTTTTAAGTCGAGCTTTAAAGCTGGTTTGATCCGACTCAAGTGCGTAACGATACGGCATCTGTAACAGTTCGCCAGCCCCACACCCACGGGACAATCGACGGACGTATGCCCATTTCAAGCGTGCGATGGGCATGTAGTGTTCAAAGGTGAGCCGCGAGTCGTACCATAGCCGCCAACCCGCTAAGCGCAGCGCGTAGCAAAATTCAATATCGTCACCTGAAGTCAAGGCTGAACCTTTACGACCTGTTAGAAGTGGTTGAAACTGCCCATCCAGGAGTTGTTGCCATGCTTGCTTACGCACTGTCAAACCTGCGCCGTATAGGGCACCCCGAGTTGAAGTGATGTCTTCTGAGGGATTATTGCCTTGCGCACCAAGGGCATAATATCTGGCACAATGTTCAAACCAACTTGGAGGAGAAATCTCACAGACTGCCTGACCGTAACCTCCACATGCACCAATATCACTATGCTGACTCATCAGTTCTGAGACAATCTGAACCCACTCAGGACACACCCAATTATCATCGTCTACAAAACTAATGATGTCGTAATTGGATTCAATCAAGCCGCGCTTTCGAGCGGAGAAAAGTCCTAGGTGTGATTCAGATACAACTCTCAGCGGAGCAAGCTCAACTCCAGACCAGCAATTCTGTGCAACTTGAGCAGTTTGATCCGTTGAGGCATTATCTACAACTAGCACTTCCCAGGGAATTTCTGGAGATACCTTTTGACGAGAAAGATGGAGAAGGGTAGCGGGTAAACGTTCCGCGCTGTTATGGCAGCAAATAACAATACTGACTCCAAAAGATTGCATAGGTGAATCTCCATCCTTTCTGTAACAATAAGTTTCTCGCCACTGACTTACTCATTTAGCGGAGGGAGCTAGTAGCTCCCTCCATTGTCTCTTAGTTGTGATGTGGTCTAACTAAACTAGTACAAGAGGGCGGAAATACGCTGACTGTTCTGCAAGCTAAAAGCCTCGCAGAACAGTCTTGCTAATGGGTAGCTAAACTTACACCCGCGACTACTAGTACTCTGTCAAGAGATAATTGACGGGTAAAGGCGCTTCAACTTAATACGGGCATCTTCAGTAGTAAATTGCCAATCTACTTTGCAGGAGAGTTCATTTCTGCGTTTTTCCCAGGCAGCGATTTCCTGTTTTAAAAGGTCTTTGTGAGCAATTCGTCGGTCAAGGCATTGTCTGTTTAAGACACTCAATTCAATTTCAGCCATATTTAACCAACTTCCATGCTTTGGCGTGTAATGGAACTGAATTTTACCCTGAATTCGTCTCGCTTCGGCGGGGAGAAATGCCTTGTAGAGAGAAGCTCTAATGTGAGTATTCAGGTTATCCTGAGCCAGTTGAATTTTTTTGGCTTGGGGATAGCACTCATCCACCAGATATTTGATTTGTTGAGCGTAGTCAACTTGGGTACGATGGTCGGTCACTTCGACGTGCCTCCACCCGACTAAAGGCTCAAACATCATAAATAGATTGCAAACCCCCTCTCTTTGATATTCATAGTCGTAGCGTTCGGCTTGTCCTGGTTTCGCTGGCAGCGGTTTCCTGACTTCAGAGATCAATTGCTTTGAGCTTTCATCGAAACAAACCAAAGGATAATCAGGATCATAGGGACGAGTATACAATATCTTCCATTTGGCAAACAAACTCAGCATTCGCTGCCGGCGGAATCACCCAAGATTCATGCAACCAAGGCTTAAGCTCATTTTTTTTAGGACTTGTCGAACACTTTCATGAGAAATGCTCTCGACATATCCCAACACCACCATTTGGTCTGCCAATACCCTTAATGTCCAACGGCTATAGCCCTCTGGTGGACTACTACAAGCGGTCGCCACTAAATGGGCTTCTGCTTCTCCGTCTAGCCGTCGCAACTTCAAAGCATGTCGCTGACGGGGTACAAGGGCATTCTCTAAGCTCTCTTCCACAAACCTTTGTCGGACGCGCTCAATGGTTCTGGTGCTGATATTGAAAACATCACAGATGGCTTGATCTTTCCAACCCCCATCTGGGTGATTCACATCTGCTTTCAGCAGGATATGAGCATGATTGATCTTAGCGGCGGCGGCTTTACCGATTTTGGTAATTTGTTCTAGGCTTTGGCGTTCTTCAGAAGTCAGAGTGACAATGTACCGTTTTGCAGGCATAGCTTATGGAATGCTAGGAAATCTATCTCCCAGTATCCGTCAAAATGTGTTTGACCGACTACTAGTAGTCGCGGGTGTAAGTTTAGCTACCCATTAGCAAGACTGTTCTGCGAGGCTTTTAGCTTGCAGAACAGTCAGCGTATTTCCGCCCTCTTGTACTAGGCGAATCGCCAGCGACCTACTTCACCGCCATAAAGGCTGGCATAGTAGAGATTGCCATCGGGGCCAGTCTCCATATCCACGATGTATTGCAAGTTGTCAAACACCTGTGTTGAGTTCACTGTTCCGTTCGCATTCAGGAAGGTGGCATACACTGTTCCCAGTCCCACATCGTTGTAGAATAATGCACCGTTATAGACGGATGGGTATGTGTTGCCGCTGTAGAAATCACCCATGATGAGAGCCGTCGTCGCTCTGCCATCAAGATTCTGCGACGCCGTGTGATTGCGAGCGATCAGCGGTGTGACTGTGGTTTGACCACTATTATAGAACGCCTGAGCTTGAGGCAGACTGCTGTAGCCAGTATTTTGGGGCGATCCTTCAAAATAAGGCCACCCAAAGTTTCCACCTCTCGTCGCCACGTTGACTTCTTCCCAGTTGTTCCAGCCCACATCAGCCATATAGATTGCGCCTGTTCCCGGTTGAACGGTAAACCGGAACGTGTTGCGGAGTCCAGAGCTCCAGACCTTAGAGCGGTTGCTATCGAGGTTGCCGTTATAGAACGGGTTGTCGGTGAAGCCTTGACCCGTAAGCGGATTAATCCGCAACAGCTTACCCGATAGGTTATCCACATCCTGCACTCGGAGGGAACGCCAATCGACACCGTTGTAAGAGGTGCCATCACCGACAGTGACGTATAACGCCCCATCCAGCCCGAACTTGATCTGGCCAATGCTATGGCTAGTACTATCGCCTGCCAGATAATCTCGGATGTTGTTGTTGCGATCGAAGTTGGTATCTGTAGAGGTGTAATCTCTACCAACATTGGCCGCATCTGCGTCTTCAATCAGTCCGGCGGGTGCTGTGATGGTTGTACCATTGACGATGCCCGATGGCGGAACGACGAAGTTATCCGTGCTATCGACATCGGGACGGCTGGTGTATTGCCAGAGGCTGTTTGCCCCAAGCAAGATCACTTGGCTATTGGGCAGTGCAGTGCGGTAGTTGGTGGCTGGGTTTGCCGTCACTCGAATCAGCCGCGCGGGGCGATTGCCGCCGCCATCAGGCCCCGCTAATCCACTCAGCCCCTGAGTTTCTGGTGGATCGTAGGTGTACAACAGGTAAACGTAATCGCGTCCTTGGTTCTGTCCAAAGAAGGGGTCAACTGCTAACCCTAACAAACCGCGATCGGCAACATTGTTCACCTGAGATGAAATATCAATGAAGGGAGCTGCTTGTAGACCAGTGGTTCCAGTGACGGTCGTATTTAACAAAACCCCAACATTGTTGCTGAACCAGTTCGCTGTGGCAATATCGAGTCTGCCATCACCGTTGAAATCAGCCAGCGCTAAGTTGAAGGGCGTGTTACCCGTCATATAGGCAATAGGAGCCGCAAAGGTGCCATTGCCGTTCCCCAACAGCACACTCACCGTATTACCGCCGGGGTTATTACTGTTGCTGGGGTAGTTGCCAGCCGTGTTCGCTGTCACAATATCGAGCCTGCCATCACCGTTAATGTCCCCGATCGCGACCCCCTTAGGTACACTCCCAGTGGCATAACGAACGGCGCTCGCAAAGGTCCCATTGCCATTACCTAACAGCACACTGGCAGAGGCATCTCCGTCATTGGCTGTAACTAAGTCAATCCGGCCATCGCCATTCAAGTCGGCGGCGCGAATCGAGTGAGGACGGCTCCCCACCGTGTAGTTAACGACACTACCAAACGTGCCTGTCCCAGAGTTCAGCAAAATGCTAGCGGCATTGCTCCCCAGGCTCGCAACCGCAAGATCGGGGCGACCATCGCCGTTGAAATCAACCAGTTGGAGCGAATGCGGATTGCTACCGACGGTATAGTTCGTGGCAGCCGCAAAAGTGCCATTGCCATTATTGCGGAAGATGCTGACCACAGTGCCGCCCCAGCCCGTCGCTGCGATGTCAAGGTCACCATCGCCATCAATATCGGCAGCGACCACTTCATGGGCACCGGTTGGTCCCGCATAGTTAACAGCGGTGGCATAAGTGCCGTTCCCGTTGTTGATCAAGACGCTGATATTGTTGCTGTCTTGGTTGGCGGTGAGTAAGTCAGGGCGACCATCCCCATTAATGTCTGCGGCAAAAACGGACTTGGGTGCACTGCCGACTCCGTAGTTAGCCGCAGCATTGAAGGTGCCATCGCCTCTGCCGAACAAGACGCTAACGGTATTATTGCCGGAGTTAGCAACAGCAAGATCCAGTCTGCCGTCGCCATTCAAATCGACAGAGGTGACGCTATGGGCGTTCGTGCCGGTTGCGTATTGCTGGAAGGGGGTGAATTGTGGACTAGCTCCTGTGCCCTGGACAGAAACTCGAACAATGCCGCCTTTCTCGGCAATGAACATCAAACTGCCATCGGGCGACCAATCAAACGTTGTGGGCTGGATGAGTCCAGTCGCCACTGATTCTCGTGTGAAGCTGCTCGTTGGTGGGGGTGGAGCAGGGGGTTGAGTGGGAGGTGGAGGCGTATAAGACCCAACCACCAATTGAGCATCCGCCCAGTTGGCGTGGTCATAGTCGACGTTGTCACCGCCATTTGTTACCACTAAGCGGAGGCTTTGCCGACCGGTGACATCAACATTGACCAATCTCGTGGCACTGTTACCCGTCATCACGCCACTGTCGAAGAGTGGGGTACCATCGGCAAAGACCTGGAAGATGACCGAGCCATTGCTGCTGACTTCGTCGTCTACACCAAGATAGGCGAAGAAACTGTTGTAAGTTCCTCCTAACGTATAGGTAATGTCAGAGCTAGCATGAACTCCTAAACCTTTGCTGTAGGTTACCCCATTGAGCGTCAGGGTGGTGCCATCGCCTGCACCATTTTCGCCGTTGCTGCGATCGCGTTCAGTTGGTCCCCAACCATTCGTCGCCGTTGCCCAATTCAAATCACTTAAGTAAGTTCTAGTAGCAGCCGCTTGATCGACAATTGAGATCGAGGAGGTTCGAGAGGGTCCTAAATCAGCTCCGGTAGGAGTTTCAATCAACAAACTCACCGTTCGGCTTGTACCGGAAACTCCGTCATTGAGCGTTTGAACGACCACATTTTTCGTCGCTTCTCCAGGTGCAAACGTTAAGGTTGTGACTGGAATGGGCACATAGTTGACATTTGGTATCGCAGTTGAGTTTCCTCCAGTGAAGTAGGTGATCGTCGCGCTGCCTGTTGTATCGCCCACCCGCTGAATGGGAATCGTGACCGTTCCGCCTTCAGTGACTTGAGAACTGTTGACCCCTAAAACAATCGTGGATGACACACTTACCTGGAAAGTGCCTAAGGCCGTGTCGGCAATTGTCGTGTTGCCTAACGTGTCTCGAACTTCGCCTGTGACTAAGGTGGCGGTGTAAGTGCCGCGATCGTTCCAGTTCCAAATAGTATCTGGAGCCGTAATTTGATAAGTTGCTGTTAAGGGCGTGCCATTGCCTGTCGGAGTCACACTCACTAACTGAGCGAGTTGACTGTAGCCGTTTGGTCCAGTGACTCGAACGTCACTACTGTTGATAGTACTGGCATTGACTGCCGTCGCATCCGTATAGGCAACCGTGAATGTGTAGGGCGTTGTTCTGCTCGTATCCAGCGTTGCGGCTGTGAGGGTTGCCGTCGGTGCGGTGGTGTCAGGCGGTAGTGGCGTCAGAGTCGCCTGGAAAGTGCCTAAAGTGGCTGCTGGAACTGCATTGCCACTCGTATCGGTCACCTGGCTCGCTTGCAGGGCGACGGTGTAGGTGCCATTGTCGGCGGTATCCCAAGTGCCACCGGGAGCGGTGATGCGGTAAGTCGCGGTACGAGGCGTACCGTTGCCCGTTGGAGTGATACTCACGAGCGTTGCGAGTTGGCTGAAGCTATTGGGACCTGTGACCCGGACATCGGTGCCGTCAATTGTGCTGACGTTAATCGACTGATTATCGGTGTAGGCAACAGTAAAGTCGTAAGTACTGGTGCCACTAGTGGTCACATTTGCCAATGGTGTTAGTAGGGACACCGTGGGAGGGGTGGTATCAGGTGTAGGGGTGCCTGCGATCAGTTGGGCATTGGCCCAATCGGCATGGTCATACCAGTTAGCCGTGGCGACAGGATCGCCCCCATTAGTGACGACTAATCTAAGATTTTGTCCGCCTGTTACATTCACATCCACCGAGCGAGTGGCAGTAGTACCAATCATCAGTCCGCTATCGAAGAGTCTATTCCCGTCTACCCATACCTCGAAGGTAACTGAGCCATTGCTGCCAACTGCGTCATCGACCCCAATATCAGAGGTAAAGCGAGTGTATGCACCGTTGAGTGCGTAGATCACCTCGGAGCCAGCATGAACCCCCAAGCCTTTGCTGTAGGTGACACCGTTCAGGGTGAGCACGCCGCCATCGCCTGCGGCACTTTCGCCATTACTACGATCGCGTTCTACGGGTCCCCAGCCATTCGTCGGGGTAGAAGCCCAACTCAGGTCGCTGATGAAGGTAGAGACGAAGCTGGAAATATTAGCTTGGAATGAACCCAGTGTCGCTGCGGCGATCGCATTACCACTTAGATCCGTTACCTGGACTGCAAGCAGGGCAACACTGTAGGTGCCATTGTCTGTAATATCCCAGGTGCCACCGGGAGGTGTAATGCGATAGATGGCGGTGCGAGGGGTGCCATTGCCCACGGGTGTGACACTAACTAACGTTCCGAGTTGGTTGAAACCATTAGGCCCAGTAATGCGCACATCGTTGCTATCAATCGTGCTGAAGTTAACCGACTGGTTATCGGTATAGAGCACAGAGAAGTCGTAGGTGCTGGCTCCACTGGTGGTCACATTTACCAACGGGGCTGTTAGGGATGCCGTGGGAGGGGTGGTATCGGGAGGGGGAGGAGTGAGAGTCGCCTGGAAAGTGCCAAGAGTGGTCAATGGAACGGCATTACCACTCGTATCGGTAACCTGGCTCGCTTGCAGAGCGACAGTGTAGACACCATTATCGGCGGTATCCCAGGTGCCGCCAGGTGCTGTAATGCGGTACGTGGCAGTCCGAGGCGTGCCATTGCCCGTGGGTGTGGCACTGACCAGCGTAGCCAGTTGGCTAAAGCTATTGGGGCCAGTGACCCGCACATCGTTCGCATCAATGGTGCTGAAGTTGATAGCCTGATTATCGGTATAAGCCACGGAGAAGTCGTAGACACTGGTTCCACTGATGGTCACATTTGCCAACGCTCCTGATAGAGCCACCGTGGGGGGAGTGGTATCGGGCGTCGGGGTGCCTGCAATCAGTTGCGCGTTGGCCCAATCGCCGTGGTCAAAGTCAACGCCATTGCCACCATCGGTAACGACTAGACGCAAGCTTTGTCTACCCGTCACATTCACATCAATTGAACGAGTGGCAGTGGCACCCGTCATCAGACCGCTATCGAAAAGTTGGGTGCCATCGGCCCAGACCTGGAAGGTGACTGAGCCTCTGCTGCCGACAGAGTCATCCACCCCAACATCTGAGGTGAAGCGAGAGTATGCGCTGTTGAGCGTGTAGGTGATGTCAGAGCTAGCATGGACCCCTAGCCCTTTACTGTAGGTAACGCTATTGAGGGTGAGAACTCCGCCATCGGTTGCGCCTTGTTCGCCATTGCTGCGATCGCGTTCCACTGGACCCCAGCCATTTGTCGGGGTAGCAGCCCAACTCAGGTCGCTGATGAAGGGCAAAATGCCGCTGTACTGCAGCAGAGTTTCATTTTGAAAGATTAAGTCGGATTTGATTGAGCCGATGTGGACTTCTAAGTTCCAGTCACCACCGAGTTCGAGATTGCCCGTCCGGTTATTGGATGCGGCAACATTAGCGCCGGTGAGTTGCGCGATCGAGTTTAGAAACGACAGTCCAGCTTCACCAAACCCGACATCACAGCCGTAGAAGAGAATATCTGCATCGGCGGTCAAATTTTGGGCGATGCTCTGCAACATTAGCCCGTAATACGGAATCGTTTGGCTGCTTAAGGTCGCATTGCCCAGCCGCAAGCTCCCCGCATCACCGTGGGAAACAATATGCACGCTGCCAACGTCTTGGAACTGGGCGAGCGTCTCAATAATCTGGTCTACCCCGTCGCGGTTAGAGTCCAAAATGAAAATATTGCTAGACTTAGAACCTCGAATTAAGACATCAATATCAGCAACGGTAGAATCAATAAATAATAGGCTCTGAGAAGAGCCAGACGGTTTGTACTGAGCTAATTCCAGCGCAGATGCCTGCCCATAAGTGAATGGTGCGATCCAGGAATTTGTTGCTGCTATGGGTATAAATTCCGGCATTTTTAAAACCCTTACGTAAGTTGGTTGGAGTTGGCTGGTGAACGACTGTACAAGCACTTTCGACCTCTGCGCAGGCTAGAAAACCTACGTCAGAAGCCTGTATTCAGCACCTCAGAAATTTGGAGATTTATTCTACAGGTCCGTTTTGCAGCGCCTCAGAAGATTTGGAGTGTTCAATTCAGGTGGGCTTAATCAGGTGATGAACAAGTTTTGAGTCTGAACCAGAACAAAAAACATACCTAAATATTTTGTATGGCAGAAAACAAATCTAAGCAATACTACGCAGAGGAATTCACACAAATATCATAAATTTGTCCCGTATTAAGCCTGAAATCGTCGGTTTTGTAAAATTTATAAGAAGCCAGTGTGACAAAACGTTTTGGCATGACTGTGGTGCATTCAGGCATCAGACATTTTCCAAGCCAGGATGGATCAAGCAATACAAGCCAGGGAAATACGTGCTAAAAACCTTACCTACCGCTGTGTAGTCAGGGAGGCTGGGAAAATTCTAGGGTTAACAGGCACTCTCAACGGCTAGCATGGGATCAGTCAGTCGATCGCGGCAGCTTGTGCTTGTTTGATAGATTTACGCTGCTCTTCACCCAAACACGATCCAGATGACCATTTCCTTAAAGATGTTTACTCGCCCAGGAATTCATCCGAGCCTTCGCCCGTAATCACCACCTTGAGATGATGATCATGGACTAACTGGGACAGCAAAAACATAGGGTAGGTTGGAGGGCGATCGCAAGCGATGGTGTCCAGGTTTATAAAATTCCTGTCCATCACACTTCGCTGATGGAGTCTTCAGAGGTAATTGCTCAACTGGGGTAAATTGACAAAATCTCAAAAGCGGATAAAGTGACGGTATGACAGAACTTCCCGACCTAAAGCAACTGACGGATGAGGCAAAAGATGACCTGATTCTAAGGCTGTGGGAA
>Ga0163149_10002909_pt1 | contig 20041 bp, 22 predicted proteins | sample OliLakLV19MP5G1_FD_148604 | JGI IMG/M metagenome (GOLD analysis project Ga0163149, IMG submission 148604) | Freshwater microbial mat bacterial communities from Lake Vanda, McMurdo Dry Valleys, Antarctica - Oligotrophic Lake LV.19.MP5.G1 | ecosystem: Environmental > Aquatic > Freshwater > Lake >...
AGTATTTAATGCGATATTAAATTCTGTATTTGCAGGATTTGGATAAACATTAAATGAATTTAAAGAAGAAATCTCTCCAATTGCAGAACATACTTTAACCTCTACATCAATAGGTGTCCTTATGCTTTGACAAGCAAAAATTCCTGTTCCTGTTACACGCCAGTCGTAAAAATAATAAAAACGACTTTCGTCATAACTACTATTTGTTATGCTTATCAAACCGTCAATATTATAGGGATAGTCAGTGCCTGCACTACTGCGCTTTAATTTTGGAGATATCTCGCCAAAAGTTTCGGTATTAATATCATCACTGGTACCTAAACGATATCCTGCTCCGGCTGGAACATCAAAATTCAGATCAATTACTGTTGTTCCGGATGGAATATCGATCAATAAAGATTCCAGTACAACATCCGCAGCATTTCTTAATTCAATTTGACGTTCACCGGGAAAATCGGTAATTACTTTCACGGAAGATAAAGTAATATCTTCATATGTATCAAATACTTCATAACCATTATATGGAGATCCTGTGCTATAATCAGATCCTTCGTGATCAACCTGACCAACATACGCATCAATATAGGTAATTGTTTCGTCGATATTTTCTGCGTAAAAAGTTGTGTTTTCAAAAAGGTCTGCGGTGGTTAAGGTTGTTCCTGTTCCTAATAATGTTCCACCAATTGCAGCATCATACCAATTCACAATTCCAGCCGCAGTTGCTGTAATCATTGCAGGTGTTCCTGCACAAACAGCCTCAACTGCTGCAATTGCAGGAGGTGTAGTTTCAATAAATTCGATGGTGATAGTATCCGTATATAAATTTCCGCATTCGCGTTCAACATAACAATAATATTCACCCGATTCTGTAACCGTTATGGTGTTTGTTGTAGCTCCATTCGACCAGGTATATGCAATTCCAATTGGCGAAGTACTCAAATCAATGGATTCGCTTGCACAAATAGTTAGTATACCGGGAGTTATCATTGAACCACCCGTATAGGTAACAGGTAATGAAGCAACATCTTCCGGCTGATCCGTTAATGTAAAGGGTACTGCACTCACATTATTATTATCACTTTCCTCTAAATAATTTCCGTTCGGATCAATTTCAACAACTATATAATAATCGCCGTTGCAAACTCCTGCCGGAACATCAATTGTCATTCCATCCAAATAATAATCATAAATATCCAGGTAACCAACAGAAATTCCCTGATTGGTAATAGCGCAATTATAATTACCTCCACCTAAACCATAATTTTCAATATCGTTGGTGACAACAGTTCCATCATCTTCACGACAATGACCATAATTACCCGGTGAAGCACAATTTGCAAGATCCATCAAACAGAATCCCATTTTTGTTCCGTAACCAAGTATTGGCCATTCGGTTGGATCATCAACACCTTCAACAGCTTTTCGCAAAGTATACACCCCCCAATTATCAGTATGAAAGTGACCATGGTCCGGGTGATAGGTCATAGAACCGGCATTTGTATCCCAATAAGTCATGGTAGTGCCGCTTTTATGGTAAATTCTTTGATCAATTATCTGGTGTGGAGATGATCCGTCAGGACAAGTTTCCAAACCGCTTGCATCTAAAATAGTATCGCCACCGCATACATAATAATCAGTTGCCACAACACGTAATGGCCCGTGACCAATATTTGGAGTTCCAACCGAAAGCAAAATTTCACCCGGATTTTCGATCAAGGAGCCCGCTTCCATTAAAAGATCGTCGGAAGAGGTAATGTCGGGTAACAGGTCGCAATCAGAACTACCGTCCAAACAATCGCAATCGGTAGCATTGGTTGTTGTACATTGGCTCTGTACAACAAAAGGTGCAGCTGCCAGCAAAAGAAGTAAAATCTTTTTCATAGTAAATGTTTTGAATTTAGGTGGTGTATCATTCAAACGGTGTCGAAAGGTAGATATTTTTGTTTGAATAAACAAAATGGTGCTTTTCTTTCCTTGAGGGATAGTTTCACATTGTCTCGTAATGCCCCGTCATTTCCTAATACCGCGAAAGTAGTGGTCATAAATGTGGCGGTAAAAATAATATAATGGCGACACAAAAGCTCTACTCCCGATTGTTTAATCCTGTAGTGAGCGACGCAGGAGCTCTACTACGGATTGTTAATCCTGTAGTGTGCGACGCAGGAGCTCTACTACGGATTGTTAATCCTGTAGTGTGCGACGCAGGAGCTCTACTACGGATTGTTAATCCTGTAGTGTGCGACGCAGGAGCTCTACTACGGATTGTTAATCCTGTAGTGAGCGACGCAGGAGCTCTACTACGGATTGTTAATCCTGTAGTGAGCGACGCAGGAGCTCTACTACAGGATCTCCCAAATTTCCGATCCTCTTAATAATTTATCCAAATCAGGAACACCTTTTCCTAGAGCAGCATTTAATTGATCCGTCATCATATCTTCATAGGTAGGACGAGCACTGTTTGCATAAAAAATTCCGAATGGACGAGGTAAATGTCCTTCGTTTGCAGGGTTATCAAAAATGCGCGCTAATATTTGTGCTTTATAAATATCTGTTTCGTCGTGTATCCAAAGATCATCTTTTGAAAATCCTGCAGTAAGATCCACAGAGATAGGAGTAAATCCATCTAATTTAATTCCTTTGGTATCGCCGTCACCATAAACTAACGGTTGACCGTGACGAACAAAAAGATCATTTTCTTTTTTAGTAGCTTTTTCGGTAAACGCTTCAAAAGCTCCGTCATTAAAAATATTACAGTTCTGATATATTTCTAAGAAGGAAGTTCCTTTATGTGCATTCGCACGAATTAATGCTTCCTGTAAATGTGCAGGATCTCTGTCCATACTTCTCGCAACAAAAGTTGCATCCGCACCTAATGCCAAAGCTGCAGGATTAAATGGATGATCAATACTTCCAACAGGAGTTGATTTAGCAACTTTTCCAACCGGTGATGTTGGCGAATATTGTCCTTTTGTTAAACCATATATTTCGTTGTTGAATAATAAAATATTCACATTGAAATTTCTGCGCAATAAATGTATCATGTGATTTCCGCCGATAGATAATCCATCTCCATCACCCGTAACTATCCATACACTTAAATCAGGTCGCGCAGCTTTTAATCCGGAGGCAACAGCAGTTGCACGACCGTGAATACTGTGCATTCCGAAAGTATTGGTATAATACGGAAAGCGCGATGAACAGCCGATTCCCGAAACAACAACAATGTTTTCTCTTGCAATTCCGAGACCGGGTAATACAGTATGTACTTGTTTCAAAATAGAATAATCACCACATCCCGGGCACCAGCGTACTTCCTGATCGGTTTGAAAATCTTTCGCTGTTAATTGAACTGTTTCACTCATATCATTTGTTAATTTGATAATTTGTTAATTTGATAATTTATATACTGCAAACCATAATTAAAGTCTATCACAATTCCGGCTGTTAATTGGTACATTGGTACATTCTTTGGCTGTTCATCTGCTAATTAGCTAATTAATTAATTTGCTAATTAATCAGCTAATTCTTTTAATATCACTTCAATTAATTCAGTACTCGTAATCGGCGTTCCTTTAATTTTATTATACGCAATTGCAGGAATCATAAATTTATCTCTTATCACTTTTACTAACTGACCATTATTTATTTCCGGAATAATTACTTTATCATAATTAAATAATATCTCTCCCAAATTTTTAGGGAAAGGTTTTATATAACGCAAATGTGCATGTGCAATTCCTGTATATCCATCAGCCAATAAATGATTAACGGCACTTTGAATTGAACCATACGTTGATCCCCATCCCAATATTAAAATTTTTCCTTTTTCGGGACCGCTTTCAATTTTTTGGAGAGGAATATAATCGGCAATACGTTCCACTTTTTCCTCCCGCAATTTTACCATGAATTCATGATTTTCAGGATCGTAAGAAATATTTCCCGTTTCTGCTTCTTTTTCTAAACCTCCAATACGATGTTCTAAACCTTTAGTTCCCGGAATAGCCCAGGGGCGACTTAATTTTTCATCGCGTTTGTATGGTAAATACGTGGAACCATCTTCAATGGGTTGTGCAAACTCCACTTTAATTTCAGGCAGGTCTTCTGCTTTTGGAAATTTCCAGGGTTCTGCACCGTTTGCAATATAACCATCACTTAAAAACATAACCGGAGTCATGTGTTGTAATGCGATTCTGCATGCTTCAAAGGCTGTATCAAAGGCATCGCTGGCAGTTGCAGCAGCAATAACCGGCATAGGGCACTCGCCGTTTCTGCCGTAAAGCGCCTGTAAAAGATCAGCTTGCTCGGTTTTTGTCGGCATTCCTGTGGAAGGTCCTGCCCGCTGAATATTTACCACCACCAAAGGCATTTCCAACATTACAGCCAATCCAATAGCCTCACCTTTAAGGGCAATTCCCGGTCCGGAAGTGGTAGTTAATGCCAAATGTCCACCAAATGCTGCACCTAAAGCTGAACAAATGGCTGCAATTTCATCTTCCGCCTGAAAAGTGCGGATGCCGAAATTCTTATATTTTGCTAAAAAATGTAGTATATCTGATGCCGGTGTAATAGGGTATGAACCCAAAAACAATGGCAATCCCGACTTTTGAGATGCTGCAATAAATCCCATGGAAGCCGCATCGTTTCCAATAATAGAGCGATAAGTTCCGGGATCTAATTTTGCTGCTTCCACTTTGTAGCGGGAAGAAAATACCTCTGTGGTATCTGCATAATTATAGCCGGCCTTTAAAGCTCTTAAGTTCGCTTCGAGTATGTCCGGTTTTTTCGAAAATTTTGCGTTTAAAAAACGTTCGGTTGAATCGGTGGACCTGCTGTACATATAATAGAGGAAACCGAGCACGAACATATTTTTACAGCGATCTTTTTCCTTAACACCCATGGTAATATCGGAAAGTGCTTCCCGAGTAAGTTTGGTAACATCAATTTTGATCAGCTCATAACCTTCCAGTGTTCCATCTTCTAGAGGGTTGGTAGCAGCATTGGCAAGACGCATGTTTTTCGCATCAAACCCATCGGTATTTACAATTACAATTGCACCTTTTTTAATAGCGGTCATGTTTACTTTCAGTGCTGCCACATTCATTGCCACAAGTACATCACATAAATCGCCCGGAGTATAAATTTTTCTGCTGCTGAAATGCAGTTGAAATCCGGAAACACCCGGCAAAGTACCTATTGGTGCGCGAATTTCGGCAGGAAAATCAGGAAATGTTGCCAAATCGGAACCCAAAAGGGCTGTATTTGTAGTAAACTGCCCGCCGGTAAGCTGCATACCGTCACCGCTGTCGCCGGCAAATTTGATCACTACGTCTTCTAGAACTTTAATGTCCATAATTATTGAGAGAAAATTTGTGCAAAGGTAGGGAATTTTGATGATTTGCGCCGGTGCGAAATATCGGGCGCTTAAACTCCATTTTTCGGTTTCCTGTAAATTGAGTTTACAGGATGAGTTTTATTGACTGCAAATGGTAATTTTAATATTTTTATTGATAAATATAGTCGATAGTTCACAATAAATAGTGAATTTGAAAAGAAAAAGACAGATTCTTTCGGAAATTTAAAAGGTAGTTTATACTTTTGAAAAGTAGAGGATGAAAACCCAAATCAAAAACTGAAAATTTCTTTTTACCTTTTATTAATAATTTTAATTACAGGCAAAAATATTATCGCATCGATTATGAGGTGAAAAAGGAATAATTATATTTAATAAAGTAGGAGATTTAGGTTTAATAGGGAAGTAATTTTCCCCGTGCCCTAATAAAACAAGCCACACACTTTAAACGATTGGCGCGACTCGGCATAGAAAACGATATTAAATTCTGCATGAGTAATCCTGAATACGATGTGGTATCGATATTTGATGGAGAAGGATTTGTGAAATTGTGAGTTATTTTATTCAAAATATTTTACCAACATATACCGGATTAAAAAAAATACTACATTTTTTGAACTCTTCGAACCCTGTACCTCTGCGGGAAAAAATTTAATTAACCCAGATTAAGCATTGGAATTCATACCACACTATTTTTGTAATAAAATCAGATGTTTCAAGCCAATAACATGCCCGTTTCAAATTGCATGCTAATCAGGGTAAACCCAATTAAATCAATTACTTAATCGATTTGCTAAAGCCTATTGCTTAAATTGGGATAAAATTTATTCATTCAAATTATTTAATTCCTCAGCATTTAAATTATCCTTTACACGCGTAGAGTTTGTTTTTTCATACAATAATTCAGAATAACTAATTATTTTGATATAAGTATTATCTGTTAATTTGTAATCAGATGCATTTTTAAAGGCGTTATTAAAATCCTCCTGTCCCAAATGTTGTAATGAACTCATCAAATCCAAATAAATACCGCTGTCTAAAAGAATTTGTGTATATTCGGCCAAAAAAGGAATATGTATGAGACTTTCGATTCCTGTTACTCCATATTCATTAAGCGAAGAAATCAATTTTTTTCTGTTTAATGCATTGTCTTTTATCCATAGGTCAATATCTCCGGTGCTCCTTGCATAACCATAAAAGTTAACTGCTAACCCACCAACAAGATTAAATTCAACGTTTAGAAGTTTTGCGAAGAGGCGGCATTCGAAGCGAAATAGTTCATATTTGGTAAAAATTATCAATTGAAAATATAGGTTTCTAGAATACGATTTACGATGCCATTTTGCAAATGGTTTTGTTATAACCTGTGGTTGTCGATGTTTACTCTGAATTAAATCTAATTAGTTTAAAAAGTCACTGAAGACGGAATTAATTCATTGCTGCAATTGTGGCATTTGTAATAGTAATCGAATTATCTATATCTGCAACCGACCAAGTAAAGGTTAAATCTATTGACTGATTTACTGTGGTGTTTATTGTTATAGGTGATGTGTTTACCATTTCTCTTGTAAAACCATTTGTGGCATTTGAATTATAACCAAAAGAACCTTGAGCGGCAACAGTTCCTGAAGTTCCGGTAGTCTGGCAAGTTACAATGGTCATTATTTCAACTCTCCGGTTACTAAGAGATGCGGTTGCTGCCCCGGTTGTTGTTGCAATTACGGTTGAGCCTAATTTTGCATTAACAGTCCAATTTGGGGCACATGCATCTGTGTTCACAAACCCGTATGCTTTAATCATATAGCTTTTACCGGCAACGAGTGTATTGGCATTTATTGTTAATGAACCGACACCTGATGCCAATAAAGTTGTTTCAGTAGTTGTATTAATTACGGTTTTATTTGCCGTAGCAGTATAAGCTGAACTTGCGTTAATTGTTATTGCGCCTGCATTATTATTTACTGAAATACCTGTCCCGGATGTAAGTGTTGTTTTTTCAAATGTACTGCCTGCTGTTTTACCTATTAGCAATTCTCCATCAGAAACAGTAGTATTTTGATATTTTACCTGATGAATTGACAACTAAATCTCGATTTAACCCTACGGAAAAAATTTATCGTGAAGATGGAGTTCCACCTCCAACATTGCTTCCATGCGCATTAATTGTCATAGCAATTACAGCCGTTCCGGCGGTCTTTAATCTGAATTTAAAGGCAGCATTATTTGCGTTTCTAATGTTATCGAAATAGGAAATATCCTGATCGTTGTCAAGCCAAATGTTTATTCCCTTTGCCGCATTGTTATTTTGAAGAAATAATCCTACATCTGTAGTATTGGATTGTGATTCCACTGTGAAAAATCTGCTGTCAAAATCCTCTTCCGGATCAGTGCCATCACTCCATAAATCAGGATATTCTATTGGAATGATTTTATTGTAGGTAAGGCCTGCATTTCCTGCGGCGTCAACCAACAAACTAATATGGTCGTTCAAGGGGTTACTTCCATCATAAGGCCCAATTCGTGTTGTTTGAATTGTACAATATGCAGGTTGATTTGTAGTCTCATGATTATCTGCTGCATAAACAACAAAAGCACCTCTGTTTGTGCTTTCCCAACCATCTGCATAACCTTTGCCAATAAATGCTACTAATGCTTGATCCTTTACTGTGTTTGCCTGAACATCATAAGTGCCCCCTGAAGTTCTGCCCCCGAAAGCGCAAGTATGATATTTAAATGCCCCTCCACCAACATCAAATTTGCCATCTGTAGAAACGCTTACACCACCATCTTCACCATCATCCTGCGATTGATGAAATATATTAATATCAAGATGTTGAGAGCCTGCAAGAAATGCACCGTCATGATTATTGTTTAAATTAAGAGTGCCGTTGCTTCTAAATTCAAATTTGCCAAGGCCGGTAAAGGATCCTGTTATAAACTCGAGAGAATCATCAAATGAATAACTTAACCCAGAAGTGCTTTCATTTGTAAATACCAACGAAGGCGCGTTAGGTGTACCATCTGGTATTTTTAATTTTTGCCCAGTCGTTCCGGATATTGTTAAATTGGCGGAGGAAATGGATAAATCACTTGTAAAGGTTTTGGTCCCAGCTATTGATTGAGATTCAGTTTTATTTACTGCAAATGGCGCATCTGCAGTTACCAATGCACGAAAGGTTGGTTTGAAAGAAGTGACTCCAGAACTCGGACCAGCAAAAATTAGATTGGGGCTTTGAGTTCCTAGCAGAAAATTTAAAATTGGATCATCAGCGGTTCCCGTCAATGTTACTGTATAGACTGGCGGGGTAACGTCACCTGAAAGCGTAAGTGTTTGAACTGGTTGTGCCTTAGTTAATAAATAGGGCAAGCATAAAATTAGAATAAAAATAGTTTTCATTTTATTATATTTATTAAATTAGCTACAGAAATTCCATTTGCTGAAATTATTACGGCGGCAACTCCTGTAAATGAATCGTTCAGTTTAATTTGTAAAATATCATTTTGTTTAAAATGCTTTGTGTAAATATTTTCGCCAAATAAATTTACGACCTCTATTATAATAGATGTGGAAATTTGACTGCTTATTGATATTTCAAAAATCCCACTATTGGGATTAGGATAAATTGTGAAAGAAGTGAAATGGTTATTTAGTATTTCAACAATTCCCTCATCAACAGTACCGTTGCAATTATCATCCAATCCATTTAATATTTCTTCTGATCCGGGATAAATTAATGGATTTGAATCATTACAATCAGTTGAATCTATACAAAAACCCGTAATTTCAAAGAGACAAGAAATGGTATTTATAAAAACATCCCCAAAATTATCATTATCTGTATCAATAAATAAATTATAAAGTGGCAATCCTTCATCAATTAATTCATTGCAATTATCATCCATTAAATTACATATTTCACTAACTCCAGGCTAGATTAAATTGTTTAAATCGTTACAATCGGTACTATCAGAAAGGTATCCGGAAATTTCAAAATAACAGGTCAATGTGTCTGAGAATACATTTCCATAGCCGTCCATGTCTGTATCGAAATATAAAGTAAACATGAGGAGACCATCATCAATTTCACCATTACAATTGTCATCAAGAGAATTGCAAATTTCCAATGCTCCAATGTGAATTGTTGAGTTTGAGTCATTACAATCAAATGAATTTGTTACATAGCCATCAGGCGGAATACATGCTGTTATCGTATCTGCAATGTTTCCAAAACCATCACTATCATTGTCTACATAAAATACATTTGTAGTAACGCAGCTATCAGGAAAAATCTTTACTACCCAAAAATCGGCATCTCCAATATTTACTACCGTTTTATTTCCTGAAATTTCTGAAAAAGAATAACCACCGAGAACATATCCGCCAGTAAAAGTTTGGTCTAAACTAAGTAGAACATCGATAGAATTACCTCCAAGAGTTTTGTCCCACACAATATTTCCTGATGTATTAAGTTTTACAACCCAATAATCATTTTGTCCAAAATTTGCTTCTGTTTTATCACCAGAAATGCCTGATATTGAAACACCACCTAAAATATAACCTCCATCAAATGTTTGATAGAGACAAGAGAGTGCATCGTTATAATCTCCACCTATAGTATTTTGCCATATTATTTCACCGAAAGAATCTAATTTCACAACCCAAAAATCTAAATACCCGAACAGACCAATACTCGGTTCAGATTTATCTCCTGAAACGTCAGACGCTGAATATCCACCCAAGATATAACCGCCATCGATAGTTTGTTCAATGTCAAGTAACGCATCATCAAGATTTCCCCCGATTGTATTTTGCCATTGAATATTTCCACCTCCATCAAGCTTTAAAACCCAATAATCATAACCGCCATAACTTGTTTCGGTTTTATCTCCCGATATGCTAGAATTTGACGATCCCGCTACTATATATCCCCCATCAAAAGTTTGTTTAATAAAAACTCCCCATAACCCATCGCTATTGCTTCCGCCAATTGTTTTGTCCCAAGTCACATTTCCCATACTATCCAATTCAATAATCCAATAATCTACATCACCTTTATTGGCTTCCGTTTTATCACCAGAGATACCGGAACTGGAAGTGCCAGACAAAATATACCCACCACTTAAAGTTTGAGCAATGGATAAAATTTCATCTGCAGTTCCACCGATTGTATTCTGCCATTGAATTATCCCTATGCTATCAAGCTTTATTATCCAATAGTCATTTGCCCCAATCAAGTTTTCAGTTTTATCCACTGAAATACCTGAAGCGGAATACCCCCCCAAAATTAATCCTCCGTCCATTGTTTGTTGAATACTAAACAATCTATCCTGTCCACTACCTCCGATTGTATTTTCCCATTGCACGTTGCCATTACCATCCAATTTTACAGGCCAATAATCATCACTTCCAATATTAATTTCTGTTTTATCTCCGGTATTTTAAGAATTTGAATACCCACCTAATATATAACCGCCATCACTGGTTTTTTTGATAGAATATAATACATCAGACAAACTACCCCCAATTGTATTCTGCCATTCAATATCCGGTGCTTGAGCCAAGCAAATGAGGGGCAGATAAATTGAAAATAAAATTGCTTTTAATCGTTTCATTGAATGATAACTATGTAAACAAATATACAGATATTTTTAGTTTTATTTCCTGAACTATCAGAATTTGAGCTTCTTGCCCTAATAAAACCTCCGTCTGTAGTTTGCTTTAATTCATATAAATTATCAATTCCCTCACCTCCAAAACTATTTTGCCATTGCATATTACCAACCGAATCAAGTTTTAATATCCAGTAATCCTGGTTGCCATAACCTGGTGTAATTTTATCGCCATATAGTCCGGATTACTATGAGCCACCAACTATATATCCACCGTCACGAGTTTGAAATATTGATAATTCATCTGATGATATCCCCTCAATTGTATTCTGCCATTGTATTTCTAGAGCCTGAGCAAAAGTACCAACTTTACAAAAAAGCAAGTAAAAAAAATAAGTATTTTCATCATGAAAATTTCAGTAAGTAAAGTTACAAAATTTATTGACATGGTTGCAAAATACAACCTCTCGCTTTCCATTCAGACATATTGGTATCCTGCATAAATGTTGTTGAACTATTGGCTATAACAATTAGCAGTGGAAAGAGCGTAAGAAAATTTTGAGCATTTATTAGAGATATCCTTCCGTTTTATCCACTGATAAATTCGAAACTGAATACACAAAAATTGACAGTTATTTCAACGGTTACTTTAAGTTGTCAGGCAGCACTAAACCATTGGTTATAACATCGTATTTGTGTAACAATAAAAATATTTTTTCTGTATCTAATTCAAATTGCATCATACTTCTTCGATTTAAAAACAATTGCATTTTTTCCTGTTTTTTTTAACGGCCCTTTTTTAAATCTTGCAGAAAGTTCCATCAGTGCAAACATTTTTTTCATTCTCTGTTCAGGAGATAATAACAAATTTTCTTTGCGCCTTAGTTGCGCTATTTGTTCTTCTGCAAGAGGAGGATCATATACTGTAAACTTTGCCATTGGAAGTTAAAGTTAAGAAAAAGTTTATTTTTATGGATAAGGTAACTTCGCATCTCACACCAAGGTTAGTATTTCTCAACAATTCACTGGTGGAGTTTTATTTCAGTTTTAAAACCTTCATCACATCCATCCTATAACTTTTCCCAATCGGAATTTTTTCTTTGCCAACTTCCAACATATTTCCATTAAGGGCATCTATTTTTTGAAAATTTACGATATAAGATTTATGTATACGCATAAATTCATTTGCCGGAAGAATTATTTCCATGTTTTTCATGGTTTCAAGGGTTATAATGCGTTTATCTTTGGTAAAAATGCTGACATATTCGCGAAGTCCTTCCACATAAAAAATATCATCAAAATTTATTTTTATTTGTTTGTAATCCGACTTTACAAACAGGTGTCGGGCTTTTGGAAGTTGCTGTGTTATCTCTGAAACCAATTGTGGTATTTGCCCCGAACCGGATTGCTGTTTTTTATAATTGTTCCATTCGCAGGCTTTATTCACTGCCTGCACAAACCGTTCAAAGGCGATGGGTTTTACTAAATAGTCGAGAACATCTAATTGAAATCCATCTAAAGCATATTCGCGATATGCAGTGGTTAAAATAACTGCCGGACGAGTTTTAATGATCTTCAACAATTCTAATCCTGTGAGATCGGGCATTTGAATATCGAGAAATAAAATATCTATATTTTCTTTTTGCAGAATTTCCAGCGCACTTAAAGCATTGCTGCATTTGGCAACAATTTTGAGCTGCGGCATTTTTAAAACATAATCTTCCAACAAACGCTGCGCTAATATTTCATCATCTACAATTAAACAGGTGTAGGTCATTTTATTTGAATTTTGAGATCAACAATAAATACATTATTTATAGTTGCGATGGATAAATGATGTTTGGAGGGATATAACAATTGCAATCGTTTTTGGACATTGTCCAAACCTATTCCACCGGCGCTATCTTTTCGGGTTTGTGCAGGTGCAATGGTATTTTCAATATGAAAGTGCAATACTTCAGGTTCCACTTTTATAGATGCATTTAAAATTCCGGCTTTATTTTCCAATACATCACCGTGTTTGAACGCATTTTCAAAAAAGGGAATAAAAAGAAGTGGTGCAATTTTTATCTTAGCAGTATTTCCTTCTACCTCAAAAACTATATTGTTGAGCGATTCTGATTTTAATTGTTGCAAATCGAGATAGTTTTTAATATAATCTATTTCATTTTTCAACTCCACAATAGTTTCATCACTTTCATATAACATGTAGCGCATTAAACCGCTGAGTTTTAATATTTGCGGCGCGGCAGCTTTTCCCTCCAGATAGGTGAGGGAATAAATATTGTTTAATACGTTAAATAAAAAATGAGGGTTTATCTGTGCCTTTAAAAATTTTAATTCTGCTTCCAGTCGGTGGCGAAGCAGTTCGGTTTCCATTTCCTTTTTATCATACCATTCTTCCAGAAGTTTTAAAGTTGTAGTAATGCCCAACATAATTATGCTGCTTAATAAAATAGTTCCATAGTGTGCTGTGGAATACATTACTAAGGGATTATTTTGAGTATTGCTAAAAAGGGTATCAATATATGCCCGAACTGGAGCGGTGACGATGATCAAAAAAAGAACAGAACCGGCATAATTTAAATATTTTTCTTTGAATAAATATTTTCCCACTAAAAAATAAAGATTAAAATAAACCAAAGGCGCAAGAACCGCAGCATTTACAATGTTTCTTAGCAGCGCTTGTTCAAAGCCTAAAAATCGGGCAAACACCATCGTTAATAGAACAAGATAAAATAACCAGAACAAGATATGCCAGAGCGGTTCGTATTTCTTCAGAATATTGTTCATGGAACAAACATAGAAAAAATAGCTGTTTTTATGGGACAATTTTCTATAAACAACCATACTTTATCTACGAAACACAATTGGGAAACTACAACGTGTTTCAGTCAAGGCATTTTTTTATTGTTGAACGATATCGCGTTTTTGTAGTGATGTTGTATCACTATATAGAATATATTTTTCTTGCCATCACCTCTGCAACATCTTTGCTACAACAAAAACAATAACTATATGAAAAATTTAAATCTAAAAACAATTGTATTCCTGAGCGTTTTAAGCCTCAGTGTTATTTCCTGTAAAAAAGAGGAGCCTGTTGACGACAACACCGATCCGGGTTCGGCAAAAATGGTTGCGGAAACAACTAAAACCTACGATGATGTTGTTACTATGACCGAGGAGGCAACTTTAATGTATATGGAAGATCCCACTTATGATACCTACACATTCGGAACCTGTGTTACTGTATTACACGATGAGGTAAATACCGTACTCACTTTTGATCTCGGAACAACCGGCTGTACCGGATTAGATGGACGCACTCGTAAAGGAAAAATAATTGTTGATTACAATGGAATTCCACGTGAACCCGGTTCAACTTTAAGTATAACACTGGATAATTATTCTGTAGATGGTTATGCTGTAACAGGAACATTAAATTATAATACCATAAATTATAATGATTCCGGCGATCTGGAGATGTCATACTCGGTTGAAAACGGAGAATATACGGAACCCGATGGAAGTATAGTTACCCTCGAATGCAGTCGCACGGTTACCTGGGTGGAGGGAGCCGGAAGTGAAAATTTGTACGATGATGTTTTTGAAACAACAGGTAATTTTTCCGGTTCGGTAGACGGATCTGTTTATAGCGGAGAAATATCAGAAACAATAGTGTTTAAATCCTCTTGTTGGCTCGACGGAATTTATTATCCTGTAAGTGGCGAATGGACACTCGGTTTTCCGGATGCCATTAACCGATCAATTAATTATGGAGATGGTGAATGTGATAAAGATATAGTTATCCGAATCGGCCTCATTAATTATCCATATACATTGCCCTAATGGTTGTTATGCTGAATCAGGTGCGGATTTGAAGGATCTGCACCTGTTTTTTATTGGGTAATTTATTAGTTGGGTAATTTGATAATTGATTGACACAGTGCCTTTTAATTTACGTATTATGTTTCATTTTCCACTCTACGATTATTGGTCAAACTGGTTAATATCTTTTTTGATATGGATAATTCGATATTTAATAATTGCAGGAATTCCGTTTTTAATATTTTATATTGTATTTCCCAAAATGTTTTTGCATAAAAAAATACAATACAGAAAACTTAAAGCATCTATTATTGAAACGGAGATCGCCTCGTCTGTTGTGAGCTTTATCATTTTTGCGGGTTTCATGGCAAGCATCATAATTTTTAATCAAATGGGGTATACCAGAATTTATGCAAATGTTGATCAATATGGTTTTTGGTATTTGCCGGTGAGTTTTATATTGATGCTCATAATTCACGATACTTACTTTTATTGGATACATAGGATGATGCATCTTCCGATATTGTTTAAATATATTCACGCACACCATCATCGGTCAAAATCACCTACGCCCTGGGCTGCATTTTCTTTTCATCCGGTAGAAGCAATTTTGGAATTTATATTTATTATTCCGGTGGTGTTTGTTTTGCCGTTACATTTATCTGTTTTTATTGTTTTTGCGTTTGTAATGACAATAATAAATGTATTGGGACATTTGGGATACGAATTATTTCCAAAATACTTCTTAAAAACCCCTAGCGGAAAATTATTTAACACTGCTACGCATCACGATATGCATCATCATTATTCCAAAGGAAATTACGGATTGTATTTTAATATTTGGGATAGGTTGATGAGGACAAATCATAAAAGATATATCGAAGAATTTGAACAAAATGCAAACAAAAAAGTGATGATTAATTTGGGCCGAGAACCCGCACTACCGGCAGGGCGTGATGCAAAAGGGGCGTAACACAACAGTAAGTTTCTTTAATAATTAAATGTTTTCAGTGCTTTCGATTTTATTGCCGTAAATGCGACAACCAATAAAGTAACGCTGCCACCAAAAATAACACTGGGAACTAATCCCAGAAGTTTTGCTGCCACTCCACTTTCAAATGCACCTAATTCGTTGCTGCTGCCAATAAACATGGTATTAACTGCACTTACCCTTCCGCGCATGGAATCCGGTGTGAGAATCTGAATAATATTTCCTCTTATTATTACACTTATACTATCAAATGCTCCATTGAGAAATAATAAAAAAAGCGATAAATAAAAACTGGTGGAAATTCCAAATAAAATAATGGTGATTCCAAATCCGCCAACGGCATATAATAAAGTGATGCCTACTTTGCCGGGCATTTTATTAAGTGTGATATAGGTCATGGTAACAACGGCACCTAGTGATGGCATTGCGCGTAAAATTCCCAATCCCTGCGGCCCACAATCTAAAATGGTATCAGCAAAAACCGGTAACATGGCAACAGCTCCGCCAAATAAAACAGAAAACATATCAAGGCTTAATGCACTTAAAATAATTTTATTCTGAAAAACAAAACGCACCCCTTCTTTTAATCTTCCATAGATCGGTTCTGTATTATTTTTTTGAACGATAGGTTTCGGTTTAATAAAACTCATCATAATTGTTCCTAAAATAATGCAAACTAAAATTGTGCACATGGAGAAAGTCATTCCAAATCCTGCATAAATAAATCCCCCCAAAGCAGGCCCAATAATTGCACTCATTTGCCAGACTGTGGAACTCATGGTTGATGCTTTAATCAGCATTACATCTTTTATTTTTTTAGATTCTCCGTCTCTTAATTCTTCTTCATCAATATTGTCGAGAATATTTGGATCTACTATATTTTTTTGTGAGTCTTTAGAAATGTTACTTCCTGTTCCGGGATGAACAATCTGAGCAATAAAAGCATTTGCCGTAGGGCCATAAAAACCGCGTGCAAGTCCGGTTGTAAAAATGCATAGATACATGAGATTAACTGTAACCGTATCGCTATTGAGCTCCCGCATGTATTGCGAGGTGAAAATGGTTAATGCCAATGAAGAAAGAAACATCCCGATCATTGCCGCGATCATAATGTTGCGTTTATTGCCTATATCGGCAAGATGACCTGCATAAAGCGCAATGCTGATGGCGGGAACTGCTTCCGCGAGACCTATTAAACCCAGTGACAGTGGATCTTTTGTGATATTGTAAATTTCCCAACCGGCAACCACGTATTGGATCAAAAATCCAAAAGTGATAAATACCCGCATACTGAGGAAGTAGCGGAATTCTTTGTTCTGAATTGGAGATGCCGTGGTCAAATATTTTTAGATTTTTTGGTGTTTTTGCAAACGTAAAGGTAAACGCCAAATAATTCATTAGAAAATAATTCCTTGAGATTGAACCTGGTTAAAACACGATCTGCAAGTGATTCCATTGTGCCAAAGTGATGCTTCTTTTGTAATTTTGTTTCCGGAAAACCAAAAACCACTGACATGGACCCGAAAAAATTACAATCGGTGCAAAATCTTGCGGTAACTACACTCCTTATATTATTAATTTTTTCAGCAGGATTTATGTGGGGTGAATTTAAAAAGGTAAGTAAATTGGATCAGGATGATTCTTCCGCAAATGCCATTTTGGCAAATATTGAACCCGTATACAAAACAGGAAGCACCGATGCAGGCAAAAAACTTTATCAAGCGAAATGCCAGCGCTGTCATCTAGTTGACAGGAAAATGACCGGTCCTGCTTTAATGAATGTAAAAGACCGTTGGAGTGACTCCACGCATTTATATTCCTGGATAAAAAACTCTCAATCCTTTTTGTCAACAGGAGATAAATATGCAAATGATCTTTTCAGACAATACAACAGCATTATGCCGGCATTTCCGGAATTAACGGAGGAGGAGATAAGAGAGATATTGTATTATGTTGATCCGGAATAAATTAAATAGTTAAGATCATTTTTTCTTCAGCATATTAAACATATCCAGTTGTGATAGCGCTGTGGGTTTATAAACAAGTTGATCTCCATCCTGAGTGCGCTCATAAATGGGAATATCTAAATAATTTGCAAAAAACTGTGCCTGAATTAAATTTTCGTCGCGTTCTATAGTTACATATACAATGTGATCGTTCTCTCCTTTTGTGATGAGAAATAACTGATAATAAAAGTAAATATCGGCATCAAAAAAGATACTGGGACCTCGCTTCCTAAAACCGCTATGTGTGCGCCACCAATTTTTATAGGAGGTATCTTTTTTAAGGAGAAAATAATCGGGAGTTTCCAAGGGTTTCCATTTACCAAATCGGCATATTCCATGACTATAATATTTTCGATATTTTCTTTCGTAAAAATCAATTTCATTACCTGTTTCAAAATATCCTGAAATATATAAAATGTTACTACTGAAGCCGATACTTAATAGTGCCAAAAAACTATTTTGTATAAAAAGGTAATTAAATAAAGAAAAGGGAATAAATACCCAAAGGAAAATTAATAAAAGCGTAAACATAATTGCAGGAAAAACGCCTTGGGTTAAAGAATAATCAAACTTAAAGGGATCCTTATTATTGTAATTTTTCATTATTCCTATGTCGGTCGATGTCTCTGTTTGTTTTCTTTTCCAAGTTTTTTTGTAAAGCGTCTGTCAGGTTTACTCCTGTTTGATTTGCAATGCAGATAAGCACAAAAAGAACATCGGCAAGTTCATCGCCAAGATCTTTATCGGTATCTGAATGCTTAAAGGATTGTTCTCCGTATTTACGTGCAATTATTCGCGCTACTTCTCCCACTTCTTCGGTGAGCATTGCCATATTCGTGAGTTCATTAAAATATCTTACACCCGTGGTAGTTATCCAGGCATCGACGGTTTGTTGGGCTTGTTCAATTGTCATAATAATTATTTAATTATTTCCGGTTGTGTTTTCAGCGTATCCATTGCTCTGATACTTTCATCGTACCTGTGAAAATCGTTCACGATCAAACTATCGTCGGGGTTTTCATAGGCCTTCACTATTTTTTCGGTATACACTTTATCCTTTTTATAGGTGCCGAATAAACTGTAAATTCCATAATTACCCGCAACTAACAATGCTACTGCAATAAAAATAGATAATAAAGAACGGAAAAACAAGGGTTGAATTAATTGTTGAAAGGTTTCTTTATCTTCTAATTTTAATTTTTTATAATATAAAAACAAAAACAGCATCAAACCAATACCGGACGAAATACTTACCGTTAATAATTCTTTATCCATTTGAATTAATAACGTGCGGCACATTACTGCAATAACTGTGATGGAAACCGACCACAATCCGAAAAGATACATTAATCGCATAATGCGGCCTACTCTTAATTTATCCAAAAAAACCAGAATTCCGGAAGCGAGATAATAAAAAGAAAGCGATGCGAAAAATATCATACTTATTCTTTCCCCATAATTCTGCATATTAGGTTTTAGGAATAGAAATAATATCGTCAGCACGATTAGGATGTATTCGAAATATTTTGAGAAGAATTTTTTCATTTTTGCCGCTAAGTCGCGAAAGTTTCGTGTTTGGTAAATTTATTCTTTATTTTTTGTGTCAATAATAATTGTTACCGGGCCATCATTAATCAAAGAAATCTGCATATCTGCTCCAAAAACCCCTGTTTGTACGGTATTTGGAGTTAATTGTTGAACTGCACCTATAAAATTTTCATACAAAGGTATAGCAATATCCGGTTTTGCACTGCGAATAAATGAAGGGCGATTGCCTTTTTTGGTGGAAGCGAATAAAGTAAATTGACTAACGATCATTATTTCCCCATGTACATCTGTCACACTTTTGTTCATGAGGTCGTTTTCATCGGCAAAAATGCGGAGCAAGGCTATTTTTTGGGAAAGCCAACTGATGTCTTCTTGTGTATCCGTTTCTTCTATTCCCAAAAGAATTAATAATCCGTGCTGAATAGCCGAAAACGTTTTTTCGTCTATTGTAACTGTTGCTTTTTTTACTCTTTGTATTACGGCTCTCATTTTATATTTTCTCCCAAAGTTATTTTTAAATTACAGAATACATTTTATTTTTCTTTGCGCCTTTGCGAGACATTTTTTTTCACGCAAAGTCGCAAAGGCGCAAAGATGCGGTATGTGTTTAAAATGCGTATTCCATTTTATATTTAATCACGTAACGTTATTTTTATATTACAAATTACATTTTATTTTCCTTTGCGCCTTTGCGTCTTTGCGAGACAC
>Ga0163149_10002910_pt1 | contig 20039 bp, 18 predicted proteins | sample OliLakLV19MP5G1_FD_148604 | JGI IMG/M metagenome (GOLD analysis project Ga0163149, IMG submission 148604) | Freshwater microbial mat bacterial communities from Lake Vanda, McMurdo Dry Valleys, Antarctica - Oligotrophic Lake LV.19.MP5.G1 | ecosystem: Environmental > Aquatic > Freshwater > Lake >...
TCGGGTTCGTTGCTTCTGCGGTAAAACTTGAGGCAGCAGGGGTTCAAGCATCGCCCCTACGGCATCAGTGAGACTGCTGGAAGATGCCATAGCGACTAGATGAGAGGGTGTAGGTGCCTGCTTTCACCATGATAAAAGATGTCAAATGGGTTCTATATAGTACAATTTTGCCGTTGCCATCTTTGAAGAAGCAGAGCAACTTGGCTTCCCCTCAAAATCCAGCGCGTCTTCCCCAGCACCACACCTGAATACCCCACTCCCGCCAAGCGTCCCGCCTTCTCCGTCCTCTCCCTCAAAAAAGTCTCGACGCTACTCGGCACTCATCTTCCCTACTGGCGAGAAAGCGTGCGCGAGATGTTAGCGGAACTGAGGGAGGCAGGGAATCGAGTGCTTGTCTTATAGCCAATTTCAGAATTATGAGATACACCTAAAGAGTAGAAAAGACGTGACAAATTGATGAAAGCTTACTCCCTTGATTTCCGTCAGAAAATCATTGAAACCTATGAGAATGAGCCGATTTCGCAACGCCATTTGGCTAAGGATCATAGATTAAATAAGATCCACAACTTGAGATCAACCTGATAAGCTCAATTTGTTCATCGTCAAGTTGATGTAATGGAAGGTTATCCTGCCGAAATCGAGCACCAAATGCAACGGTACTATCAATCCTTATCGGAGAAGGATAGTCGCCGCTATGCCGCCATTGAAGCGGTGAAACTCGGTTACGGTGGGGTCAGTTATATTCGGGGATTATTGGGCTGTGATTACTACACCGTCACTTTAGGCATGGCTGAACTGAAGGATGAGGAGGCCATGGCACAAGTGGGCAGCCGCCGTCCGGGAGGAGGACGAAAAGCAGCGCTTGAGACGCTTGAGCACTTGGATGCCACTTTTTTACGGGTACTGGCTCAACATACCGCTGGTTCTCCCATGGATGAGAGCATTAAGTGGACGAACTTAACACGAGGGCAGATTGTCGCTTTGCTCCAGGGGGAAGGCCTTGAGGTGAGTGTGACGGTCGTAGACCAACTGTTGGACAAGCATCACTTTCGTAAACGTAAAGCCTTCAAAACGAAAGCGACTGGAGCGAGTGCTAATCGTAACGAGCAGTTTGAGAACATTGAGCAGTTGGTCGAACAGTATCAGAGCAGTGGTGAACCTGTAATCAGTATGGACACCAAAAAAAAGAGTTGATTGGTAATCTCTATCGAGCGGGGCGCTTGTATACGCAAGAAACCATTGAGGTGTTTGACCATGATTGGCCATCGTTGGCAGAGGGGGTGATCATTCCTCACGGTTTGTATGACGTGACGTTGAATGTGGGCTATGTCCAGATTGGCACCAGTCATGACACAGGTGAGTTTGCCTGTGATTCCCTTCGGCACTGGTGGTGGCAGCATGGTCAAGCACACTATCGGTTGGCTGGTTCTCTTTTGTTGTGATGTGACGGGGGTGGCAGCAACAGTTCGCGTCAGTATTTATTCAAACAAGACTTACAAGCATTAGCCAATGAACTAGGGATTGAGATTCGGGTCGCCCACTATCCGCCTTACACCTCCAAATACAACCCCATTGAGCATCGATTGTTTCCCCATCTCACCCGCGTGTGCCAGGGAGTTATTTTTAACCGTGTCGCAAGCGTCAGAGATTTAATGGCACAAGCAACGACAAAGGCAGGGTTAAAGGTCTTCACCACTATGCTCGATAAAATCGATCAAACAGGGCGCAAGGTGAGCGAAGCGTTTAAGGAAAATATGCAGCTTGTATTTGACGAGTTTCTGCCCCGATGGAACTACACTGCAAAACCACAGCTACTCCAAGAAGTGGAAGTTATTTAGTCCACAATCCTTAGCGCTTTCGGGTGGCTCCGAGTTTTGTTACGAAGTTGTTGAAGCAGTATCGAGAGACGGGCGATCTGAACCCAAAACCCAGATCGGGTCGTCCCAGAACCCTCAAAGAAGAACAGTTGCAGGTGGTGGAAGCGCTGGTCGAAGCCCAGAACGACATCACCTTAGGCGAACTCTGTGCGGCATTGAACCAACAACTGAACGTTACCGTGAGTGAGCCGACGCTGTGTCGTGTGATGCAGGGTTTGCATCTGACGCGAAAAAAAAAGCACTGCCTCCCAGTGAAAAGGGCAGTGACCGTGTGCAACAAGCTCGCGCTGCTTACTGGGAGGCAGTGAGAGACGTGCGGGTGCAAGATTTGGTCTTCATTGATGAGTCTGGTGTAAACCTGGGGTTGATGCGACTCTTTGCCTGGGCGCTCAAGGGTGAGCGCGCCCATGGGGGCCAGCCCAAACGAGGCAAGAACGTCTCGCTCGTGGCAGGTTTGAGCCTGACGGGCGTCGTCGGTGCCGCCTGTCTGCTCGGGTCTTGCGATGGGCTGACCTTTGAGGCGGTTGTGGCGACCCGACTGGTGCCCAATTTGTGGCTTGGAGCATGTGTGGTGATGGATAACTGTTCCATCCACCAAGCGGCGGTGGTACGGCCTTTGATTGAGGCGGTTGGCGCACGACTCGTTTTTTTACCGCCGTACTCGCCTGACTTTTCACCGTAGGGCTTCGCCCCGCCGAAGGCGTATGAAACCTTCTGGTCAAAGGTCAAGAATACACTCAAGACTTTGGGAGCACGAACGTATCAAGCCTTAAGTGAGGCCATCGACAAAGCCTTTGCTGATGTGTCTGAAACCGATATCCGAAACTGGTTTGCTCATTGCTGCTATTGCTCCTCATAATTATGAAAACCGCTATATCCTACATCTCGATATTCCTGTTGGATTGACAGATCGAGACGTAGAAGTGATGGTAATTTATCGACCTCTTCACTCGCTAACAACTGTTGAACTATCTTTGGAAGCTCTTTATGGCATCTGTGCAGATGACCCCATCAACGTTGATGATCGTGGAATTTCAGAGGCACTGGATGATGAACTGGCTGGAGCGTTTGACTAGGAATGCGTTATCTGTTAAACACCAACGTTTGTGTAATGTATCTGAATGGTCGCTCAAACTTAGTGCGCGATCGCCTGCTCTCTACTTCGTCTGAAGAGATCGCTGTATGTTCAATAGTTAAAGCTGAGTTGTTTTACGGTGCAATGCGAAGTAACAACCCCACGAGAACATTAGGACGTTAGCAAAATTTCCTAGGGCGTTTTGTTTCGCTTCCTTTTGGAGACGAGGCGGCGCTCATCTGTGGTCAAGTTCGTGCGCTTCTTGCCAATGTAGGAACACCAATTGGTGCCTATAATTTGCAAATTGCTGCGATCGCTCTGTCAAATAACCTAACCCTAGTAACCCATAATACGCGAGAGTTTGAGCGAGTCGAAGGATTGCAAGTTGAGGATTGGGAGATCAAGGCGTGAGCGATCGCACGCGCAGCACAAAAGAAATATCAGCGGTTTAAAGCATTGCCGATTCAAGAGATTGCTATGTGCTCGGTTACAAAGGCGGAACTTTGCTTTGGAGCTGGATGATATAATTTTGAAGCTCTTTAATTAGGGAGTTCCAAACTCAATGTTTTCGTAGAGATCGGCAATTTGGATTTGAAATTCAAAGGCGTTAAACGATAAGGTGACGGTGGGATCGTTGTACTCAGAGAGGAGCCATTGATGGGCAGCAGTTTTAACATAATGCTCTACGTGAACCCTGTACTGATCGATGAGGAGATATTCTCTAAAGCTCTCAATCGTTCGGTAAGCAACAAACTTATCGCCGCGATCGTAATCTTGCGTTGATCGAGATAAAACTTCGGCAATGAAGCACGGATTGATTACAGTATCGGTGCGTCCGGCTTGCAGTTGTAGAGGCTTTTCAACAACCATGACATCAGGGTAGGTGGCGAGAGTTCGATCGGGAATCCAAAGTCGTTGATCGGTATAAAACGTTCGATAGTTTCTCCCTTTGAGCGCAAGCTTCAAAAGCACGTGGAGGTTGCCAGCAATATCATTATGGTCAGGCGTTCCTCCAGTCATCGAAACAATTTCTCCATTGCGATATTCACTGCGAGTCTCAGATGCAAGTTCAAGTTCAAAGTATTCTTCGAGGGTGTAATGCTTCTTCTCAAGCTGGGTAATCATAATAGGTCAACTCCCAATTTATCTAAGTTCCTGACTTCTCAACTACTAATCTAAAGTTCGTCTATAAACATCAAACTGTGTACTTGCTTTGATGTTTGAAATCTCATCTGACAAATTATCTATCTCAAACTTATCTAGAATAGCTAAGGAATTATCAGAGCGAGTTCCTGTAGTTCCGATGCACAAAGCAACAGCTTTAAATCTCTCTAAAGTCATTGTAAAATCTAACAGCTTATCTATAACGTCCAGTATTTGACGTTTTGGAATCTGCTTTCCATGAAGGTCTCCTAGCCAATAACTTACTCGAAGTTCAAGATTGTTTTTTTGGGAAAGATTATCTAGATTTTGGATAAGAGTCTCGTCAGAAGGATAAAATCTTTCTTGACTTTGTAATGTCATATATTTAATAAGATGTTTCCTTCCCCAATCAGGTATACTAAGCCGCTGGCATATAATAGCAATTATTTCCAACTCATCTTTTTCTAAATATTTCAAATATGTTAGTAGCCGATTTAAATATGATCTATTAATTCTGTCACTGAACTCAGCATGGATACTGTAAGACCCAATATGACTCAGCACACCCACACTAGGAGGACGGTTAACAATACTATCTCTAATAATCGCCAAACATTTTGGAGTGCCAATCATTAGCGCTGCATCTACATATAAAAAAGTATATTTAAAGTAATTCCAATATTTAATTAAAAGAGTCTCCGCATCTTTCTTAGGTATTCTCAAAAGCAAATCAGCGATATAATCATGAGTATTCAATTGTTTTTCTGACAATTGGTATATACTGACCTCCGCAAAATCCTGTGGAAAATCATATTTAACTGCATTAATGTATTGATCTATCACATCCATTAGTTCTGGGCACCAAACATGGTGGAGCTTAGCAAACCAATACCAGTAGATAGATGAATCGGCTACAGGTTCACATGACAAGACATAAACCAGTTTTTGGACAGCACTAAAATCTCCTAACTCTAGTCGTTTGTAAATTGCTTGTTTGAAGAGAGTTGAATCATGTGAAACCCTCTGCAGATTCTTAAGATGCTTCGTCGTAGCGCAGAGTAACCAAAGAAAAAATGCATTGTATTTTAAGCAATTATCATTTTCTGAATTTTCCCAAATGGATTGTAGCTTTTCGAGAGATTTCTGTGATAATTGCTTTTTTTCTTGGGAAGATTCTCCCCAAATATCTTGTAGTCTTATTCCATACGTAAAGACTTGATTTAATTCGGGTAGACTTTGTTGAATCTCAGTCATGCTGTTCACAACAAATTCAACAGCATCCGGAGTGTCAACCATATCCAGAATTCGCATGATGTATATCTTTAGATTTTCATGCTTTTTAGCCTGTTGAATTAAATGTGAAATGATATGAGCTTCAAGTTTTCCTCCCAATGCTCCACTTAATCGAGCTATGAACCAATTCTGCTGCGAAATGCTATCTTTGTCTTGATCACTAGATAACTTGCTCCAGTAGATAAACAGATTATCCAAAGTCTGTAAAGAACTTAAGCCAGAACACTTTATGGCAGCCCAAAGAGCCATAGGAATAATTATTTTTCTGTCCTCTAAGCATTGCCAACATATAGCTATTTCCTCTTCAAAATTAGAAAGACCTAGAAAACCAATAAGTGTCAAAGCACCTGCTCTAATTTCGTCGGTGGATTCAGTAGATGTCATTACTTGCTTAATTTCTATAGAAATTTTTTCTTTATACCGATGTTTCACATGTTCTAAAACCTGATCGCGTAAACTGTCGCTGCAAGGAGCGAAAAATCGCCTATTTTGATGTATACACAGTTTGATTCCACTTATAGCGCAACCGTTTCTAAGCCGAGCTAATAGAGTGAGGCGCTCTTCAGAAAGCAATTTGGTAATTTCTAGTACAAATGGAGAATCTATCTCAACTAGCTTGACAGAAATTGCGCTCAGCATTGATCGAGGTATATTGTTTGATTCTGTATTAGCGTTTATCCATTTTTGAATTCGATGGATTATTTTCTGATGATGATCATCAGAAAAAGGATTAATATAGCGCATTGCTTCTATCAATGCTAAAGGAATTCGATCGCACAGTTCTTCCAAAAATTCTTCGCTCTGGGGATATTGCACGATCGCTTGACCAATAATCTCTGCATAATACGGCTCCCAGAAAATATCGAGAGGCTCGGTAGCATCGTTTAGCAGTTGCCCCATGCTCTCAATCAACAGAGCTTCTCGGAGGCGATCGTGCCTAAAAATCAACCTGTTCTCTTCATCGCGACAAAGTTTTCCATGCTTCGTCAAGTCTCGCAGTGCTGACCACTCCTCAGATGTATTGCCAAACCAAGCTTTTATTTCGGTCAGAAGTGGATTAAACTTGCGCCTTTGCAACATTTGGGTCGTTAAGCTGAGTAAAGCTGAACGATACTCACCAGAAAGTAAAGCTCCTGTCCGCGATACATCTTCAATCGCTCGGTTAATAAAAGAATCGACTACATTTTCAGCAAGCTGGTTTAACTCATTAGGCTGAACATCTGTTACCAAAGAAGCGAAGAAACCTATGAGAACTGGATCATTGCCTAATTTCTCTGCTAATATGCTTGCTTCTAAATTTGTCAACTCAAGATCAACAGACGACACAGCGTCTTGAACTGCCTCTAATCCCTCTTCAAGAGTCATCGTTCCGACAAAAATACTGCTTATCCAGGGAGTTTTATCGACATCTGGAGTTACAGATCGAACAATATCCGACCAAGCTGGACACATTAACAAATGTTTTGAAGGAGCAGCTTTAGCATCAGAGTCACTAGACGAAAGAGGCTTTGACCAATTAACCAACTTTTGTAATAAAGCTGCTGGGCTACTGGTTCGATTGACATCATCACCTATCAGCAATATCCTTTTCCTGCCTTTCAGCAATCGTAGGGCTGTTTCTCCTGCATCCGGCATCAGGCTTGGGCATAAGTCATGCAATGCTTTATCTAAAGCGCTTGTGAGCGAATCACTAACCGTCAGCGTATTCTCAGATAACCACAAACTATAACCACCTGCCTCCAAATACTTCTTTCCAGCCTGATAAGCTGCTGCACTCTTCCCAGAACCGGAATTGCCAACCAGCAGATGAATTGAACAGCTTTGATTTTCTATTGCTGCTTCAGCTTTTTGGTCGATTTGTCGAGAAACCCATCGATCTGGGCTGGTCAAAAACTGCTTCTGGTATTCATTCAGGCTTTTGCAGCAAAGGTCACGTAGCAAGGGTTCTGAGAGTATCTCAGCGTCCAGACCTAAATACTCTTTACGCAACCACTGACCTTCAGGCTCCGCATCTAGAAACCTGGCGATTCGCGATCGATCCCAAAAATCAACCGAAACTCCTAACTCTTCGGCTTTCTTCTCAACTTTTAAGCAGAAGTCTGGCTTCAATCCTTGGTTAGTAGTCAAAACGACAGTAAATTTTGCGTCTGGTAACTCAGCTTTAATTTGCTGGGCAAGTCGTCCAGCTTTCAAAAGATCACCATCATCACTTTCTGAAAGCCGTTTTTTTCTGGCTTTTACAGCAGGTTTCACTGTTCTATGGTCGAATAGCCATTTCTTTTCCAGCGTGACTTCTACAGTATGTTCTACCAGGATAAAGTGTGGAGGATAACTATCAGAAACCCGACAAAACCCATCGACAGGAGATTTTATTGGCTGACTTTGAGCATTTAAGCCAGAGTGCAAGATACCTCGGTAGTTTCTTTCTGCCTTACACAGCACTGCTGTTGCAAGAAGCTCAAACTTACCAGGTTCCTTCAGTTTCTCTAACTCTTCGGCTGTACTCAACTGCTAACTGCCTCGCCCAAAGCCTACTATTCTCCCAATTTTAGACTCACTGTAGGTTGCCCACCACCAATCTTTCACCTCAAAGACCTAGTTTCACTGTGCGATCGCTCATTAGAAGCTTCTTTCTCAGTTAAGCGCTGGCTTCAGGAGCGCGATCGTCCCTACTACCGCTTAACATCAGACAACTGAATGCGGCGACGACACCTCAGAGAAGTGCTCGCCTCTCACGCCGGCTGACTTTTCCATGTGTCACTACGTCTCAGCGAAACGTTGAGCAGTCAACCAGCAAATGGCTTTTTGCTTTCTCAAACTGCCGTTTGCTTTCTCATTTTGGTGTTTTTCGCAGCAGGGCTAATGCTCTACACCTAGAGATTGTCGATCGCCACAGGTTCTACCTCGTCCGCCATCGCAAAGCCAAACACTTTCGCGTAGAAGTAAAATTCACCATCGAGCGTGCGCTTGATGTTTGCGGCTTGGCGAAACCCGTGCTGCTCGCCTGCAAACAGCACGTATGCAACGGGAAGTTTTTTGGCACGGAGGGCGTTTACCATCATTTCTGCCTGGTTAGGCGGCACAATTTTGTCCTCATCGCCCTGAAAGAAAATCACCGGACAGGAGAGACGATCGGTCGCGTAGATGGGCGATCGCTCCCGGTAGAGCGCCTCTGCTTCGGGGTAGGGACCAATCAACCCATCCAGATAACGGGCTTCAAACTTGTGCGTATCTTGTGCCAAGGCTGCCAGATCGCTCACGCCGTAGAAGCTGGCTCCGGCTTTGAATACCTTGCGGAAGGTGAGTGCAGCTAGCGTCGTATAGCCACCCGCGCTGCCACCGTCAATCACCAGGCGATCGCCATCGACTAATCCCGACTCTGCCAGATAGTTGGCACCATTGGCGCAGTCATCCACATCCACAATGCCCCACTGCCCCTTCAAGCGCTCGCGGTACTCGCGTCCGTAGCCTGTACTGCCGCCATAGTTAACATCCAGCACCGCAAAGCCACGACTTGTCCAGTATTGAATCTTGAGGTTAAACACGGTCGAAGTAGAGCCTGTGGGACCACCGTGACTTTTCACTAGCAGGGGCGGACGTTCATCTGTGGGAGCCACGTAATCCTGATTTTTAGGCGGGTAGAAGAAGCCGTAAGCGGTCAGACCACGTTCGGTGGGAAAGGCGATCGACTGCGGTACAGATAAGTAGCCTGGGTCGATCGACAAACTGCTGGAGCGGCGCAGAACTTCAATTTGGTTAGTCGTCAAAGCAAGCTGAGCAATCACGCCGGGTTCCGTTGCTGAGCCTGCGTTAAACAGCACTCGCCCCGGTGCTACGTGGATGCCGCCAATCTCGGTGTAGGGCGTTTCCAGAATGGTCAATGCCTTTGACTGGATGTCCAAACTCGCGAGGTAGGACATGCCTTCTTTGCTGTAGGCGCAGATGAGGCGATCGGCAGACTCAAACGCATAGTTTGAAATGCCAAACACCCAATGCGGCGACCCAAATTCCGCTGCCATCGGGCAGAGCGGCTCAATGTCACCCTGCCAACGGTAGAGGTTCCACCAACCAGAACGATCGCTCACAAAATACAGCACGCCATCCGGTGACCACTGCGGCTCTAGGACAGATTCATCCACACCACCGGCAATTTTCTGTGGGGTTTCTAGCGATCCATCAGCAGCGATCGCAGCCATCCAAAGTTCGGTGCTGTCCCAAGGCATGTTGGGATGATTCCAATTGATCCATGCCACATGCATACCATCGGGGCTGAGGCGCGGCGAAGAGTAAAAGTCGCTGCCAGAAACAAGAATCTGCTGGTCAGAGTGTCCATTTAAACTGACGCTGGCGATCGTATTGACTGCTTCGCCCTCGCCCGTATGGTCTTCCCGCACGCAAAGCAAGCGCTGTCGTTGAGCATCCATCACGCTGTCTGCATAGCGAAAGGCGACTTCCGGTGTGAGGGCGATCGGTTCAGCACCCAACGCCTGTTGGTACAAGCGCTGATCGGCAAAATTAGAGAAATAGAGCGTCCCTTGATGCACCAGATAAGAGCCGCCCCCATATTCATGCACTCGTGTCCGCACATTAAAGGGGGCGGGTGTCACGTCGGTTGTTTGCCCGTCTGGAGTACGCCGTACCACCACATTACGCCCCGCTTCGGTAGGACGTAGCTCTGTCCAGTACACATCATCCTCATCCAGTCGCACGCCACCCAGCCCGATCGTGCCAGCAACAATGAGATCAGACGTAATAGGAGATTTCCAGGAGCCGTAAGCGGTCGTGCGGGGTTCAGGCATAGTTCCAGGAGAGGTTTGGGTTTGAGTTGGCAAGCCAACAATTACTGTAACGCGATCGCGCTACCGCTGAGATCCTGAACAATGGCGGCAAAAATAGCATCAATGGTTTGTTTTGCGGTATCAAATTTAAGCACGTTCCAGGACGGTGGGTGCGATCGCTCAAGCTCATTCTCATTAAGATACGTGTGATAGCGAACTTCAATTTGCAACGCTTCGACCCCTGCCATCTGACCATAGTGACCCGTAATATAGCCACCATTAAAGACTTTATTTCTCACGACCGGATAGTGACGGCTAAACTGTTTTTCGACTGAGGCGATCAAGAACTCCGAACAGGTCTTGCCGTTGCGATCGCCCAAACAAACAGCTTCCGTAAGCGGTCCAAAGAAACTATGGAGATCTAGTAGATATACCTTACCGAAAGCAGCGATTTTTGCTTCAAGAAGTTCAGTCAGTTTCTGATGGTATGGCAAGTAAACTGTTTCAATGCGCTCCTGTAGCTGTTCTGCACTCGGAGTGGTGGCATAAATGGGTTTGCCAAACGCCGTTTGCGCTGGAATCACCGCTGCCCAAAAATTGCCAAAAATGGGGTCTTGTAGCTGACGATTGAGATCCACAACATAGCGGCTGTGGGTCGCTTGCAGGACGGTAATGCCCAAAGCAGGCAGCGATCGATAGAGTTGGTCAAGATGCCAATCGGTATTGGGCAAGGCTTGAAGATGGGCGGGCGTAAATTGCGCCGCGATCGCCGCTGGAACAACCATGCCGCTATGGGGAAGATTGGCAACGATCGGCACTGCTTGCCCTTGCGGTTCATGCAAAATAAACGGTTCCATAGGATATAAAGCGTCTTGAGCACCAGATAACGTACTGCATTTTCTGCACTGAAGCCCTATTGTAGTTTGGGCTGAAACGCATTTCGATTCGCCTCACTCGCACGTAGAGACTCCAAAACCATGAGGCTCAAAGAGTCATTTCAGGAAGTACACTGAAGCTCGAAGATCAGCTACAGTCGCTCCGTAAAGCCCGTACTTAATCTGCTTTGTGTGATGTCAAAATTTGACGACCAACTAGACAGTATCTATGCGCGCGATCGCAACGCATGGCGATCGTGGCTGGCAGTCAATCATCGCACGTCGTCTGGCATCTGGTTAATTTACTACAAAGTCAACAGCGGTCAGCCAAGTGTGCAATATGGTGAAGCGGTCAAAGAAGCCTTGTGCTTTGGCTGGATTGATAGCAAGGTCAAATCGTTAGATCAACATCGGTATAAGCAAATTTTCACACCCCGAAAGCCAACCAGTGTGTGGTCGAAACTTAACAAGCAATACATTGAAGCATTGGTCGCGCAAGAGTTAATGACGGCGATCGGGTTAGAAAAATTGCCATTGCCAAGCAAAATGGCTCCTGGAATGCGTTAGATGCGATCGAAGCTCTGATCATACCAACAGATTTAAAGCAAGCGTTAGCAGCAAATGAAGCAGCCAAGCGCAACTTTGAGGTATTTAGCACTTCATCCAAGAAAGTCCTTTTGTTTTGGATTGATAGCGCAAAACGTGCAGAAACAAGACTAAAGAGAATTGAGCAAACCGTCATTTCAGCAGCTCAAAACCAAAATCCATTGCTCCGACCACGTTAAGAGGGTGCCCAAAAGATTGTTGGAGCCGTTCTCTTTCAACGTGTTTCTCTAGAAAAGAGCTTAAGCTAACCTTTTAGTGCAATGATTGAATCTTCAGCGATCGCATAAGCAATCGCACCTTTTTTCAGCTTTACTTCATAACCACCTGTAAAAGCACCAAAGGATGGCAGAACGAGCATATTTTGCGTCTGATCCAGATAAAAACAGGGTAAACGCAAGTTGTCTAACTTTGTTCTGATCCGCACACAGGGATGGATGTGACCACAAATATTGAGTGTCTTAGGCTGGGGACTGGGTTCATGGCTGAGCAGCAGGCGATCGATCTGCAAATCAGTAGAACAATGAATGGAAAGTGCGCTCAAGCGATTTGCTAAGGCGCGATCGTGATTGCCAATAATCAGCTTGACGTCGATCGGCACAGCATTCAGAAACCGTGTCCAACCATCCACAACTTCTGTAACCAGCGAGAAGCGGGAATGAAATAAATCTCCCAAAACAATGAGAGACGTTGGTTTGAGTTTGAGGCACAGAGTTTGCAGGCGATCGAGCGAATCTTGATTCACCTGATTAGAGATGGGAATCCCTGCGGCTTGAAAGGTTTCAGACTTGCCCAAATGCACATCTGCAACCAGCAAGCTTTGCAGGCTTTCAAGATAAAGCGCTTTTTCTGGTAATAGCTGTAGCTCGGTTCCCGAAAGAGAAAGTTGCGTCATTTCTTTTCCCACTGCTTCTTCAAACGCTCAATGCGGTCTAATAAACCCTCATTGGATAAGCGGGAACTTAGTCGCTCAATGAGTAAGGGGAAAGCAAAGGGCGACGGTCGTTTAGTTTCGCGCCAGACGATGGTTAAAGTACGCAAGCGATCGAGCGTTTTGGCGAGTCGTTGAGCTTCTAACTGTTGACTTAGCACTTCCTGCTCTGCCTGTTTTAGCAAGAGATTATCGGGTTCATATTTTGAAAAAACATCGTAAATAAGGGAGGAACTCACCTGTAGCTGATTCGACGTTTTCTTGGCAGACGGATAGCCTTGAAAGACCAACCCTGCTACTTGAGCAATGCCTCGAAATTTGCGACTGGTCAATTCTGAAAGATTAATACTAGCTTTTAATTCTTCTTGTAGCGCCTCGGCTTGAAAAAACTGTTCTGAGAACAAGTCTTTGAATGGGTAGCCAGCAGGCGCTAAGATTTCAAACCCATAATCATTCACTGAAACTGTTAAGGTTGTCTTTTGTTGATTAGCAAAGCGGTAACCCCACAAAAAACCTAACCCCTCATGCACGAAGCGACCTTCAAAAGGAAAGACATATAAATGTTGACCTTCGCGCGTTTTGCAAACTTCAATCAGCAGTTCGTCAGGAGAAGGCAGGTAGGACACTCGCGCTTGTGCTGACAGAATCGGTGCAATACACTCCAACTCACGATCCAGCGGTTCCTTCTGTTTGACGGCATTAATTTCGCGCCTTAAATGCGTGCTTAAGGAATCTGAAATGGTTAGATTTCCACCTGTCCAAATTGGGGTAACAGTTGATGTTTTCTTGGTTCCTTTTACATAAACCGTCATATCTTTTATCATAAAAAATTCAAGCTGTTTACCCGCAAAGAAAAACACATCTCCTTTTTTAAGTTTGGACGCAAATCCTTCTTCAACCGTACCAATATCCTTCTGATTCATGTAGCGCACCCGCACCGCTTGATTAGAAGTGATCGTACCAACACCCATGCGATGCATCCGAGTAATTTGGGGACTGGCAGTCACGTACCGATCGCCCTCCAAAACCACTTTCTTATAATTAGGATAGGCACTTAAACATTTGCCACCTTGAACGATAAATTCCAGTATCCAAACAAATTCTTCATCTGTTAGATCAGCGTAGGAAACCGTTTTCCGAATCTCATTGAGCGTGTCTGTCACCGTAAAACCATCACCACATGCAAGCGTGACTAAGTGTTGAATCAGCACATCGTAAGGCTTGTGGAGCGATCGTCGTGCTTCAATGTCGCCCGCTTTTAACCCATTGCGAAAGGCAGAAATTTCGAGCAATTCCAGCGCATTCGTGGGCAGAAACAAAACTTCGGCGGTGCCTTCAGGAACATGTGCCGATCGTCCCGCACGTTGCAACAGTCGAGCCAGATTTTTGGCACTACCAATTTGCACCACTTGTTCAACAGGTTGGAAATCCACACCTAGATCGAGCGATGAGGTACACACCACCCATTTAATGTTGCCTGCTTTCACGCCAGCTTCAATCGCTTCCCGTTCTGTTACAGAAATAGAACCGTGATGGAGCGCGATGCGATCGACATCATCCGGCATCGCAAACGTCAGTGCCTGATACCATCGTTCGGCTTGAGCGCGCGTGTTGGTGAAAATGAGCGTGGATGTATTGATGTCCAACGCCTCGACCAATTCTTCGTACATCCTCAAACCCAGATGCCCAGCCCAGGGAAAGGTATCAACCGATGTGGGCAAAACGCTTTTGATGATGGTTTGACGATTCAGGCGCGATCGCACAATGATGGGTTTTTGACCCAGCCCGATCGCCACTTGTGCCGCTTCTTCCACATTGCCCAGCGTTGCCGAAATTGCCCATGTTTGCAGGTTGGGCTGGAGCGATCGCAAATGGGATAAACACAGCTCTGTTTGCGTGCCGCGTTTGGAACTCAGCAATTCGTGCCATTCATCTAAAATCACTGCTTGTAAGGACTTAAACCGCGCCGCTGCATCCTTATATGAAAGCATCAACGCCAGCGATTCGGGTGTCGTGATGAGAATGTCCGGCATGTTTTTGAGTTGCCGTGCTTTCTTAGAGGAACTGGTATCTCCTGTGCGCGATTCTACTCGCAGAGACCACCCCGTTTCCTCGATCGGTCGTTGAATTGCCTGCTCGATATCCCGTGAAAGCGCTCGTAACGGCGTAATGTAAAGCAGTTGCAGTCCAATGCCAGGGGTTTCCAGCAGGTTGGCGATCGCTCCCATCACAGCCGCGTAGGTTTTGCCAGACCCTGTTGGCACCTGAATCATACCGCTTTGCCCTGCCAGATATGCCTGCCAGGTTTCCATTTGAAACTCTAACGGTTGCCAGCCCTGCTTTACGAACCAGGCAATGATGGGTTCTAAGCAGCGATTGGTCACATTGCAAGCTTCCAGTATCATTTCAGCAACGCTTCAGAGCGATTGTGAGTACCAATCCAGATCCAATAGTAATCATCGCCTTTTTTTAGAGCCAATGCCCGATAGCCACCACTCACCCGCACAGACCAAAGGTTTTTGCCCACCTTCTTAAAATGGAGAGAGGGATGTTGTAAGTTTTCTTGCCAGAGCTGATATGCTCTTTGCGCTTGCTTCTTGATGGCGGGAGGTAGCTCTGCATAAGCTTGCCAGAAATTAGCCGTTGCGAAGGACTTCATCTAAATCTTTGACTTTATGAGCAGCTATATCTACTTCTGCGTTAGCAATGAACTCTTGTAGTTTCCCCGATGCCAAATCAGTTTCTATTTGCTGATCCCACACCTCATCCAAATAATCCTGAAGCCATGCCGCAAGTTGGCGAATGTCATTCTTTGGCAATTGTTTAATCGCAGCCTCGATTTCTAGTCGGTTAACCATAGGAAAATTAGCACTTCTAGAGCCTCTTTATTGTATCGCTCATTCGCTCTGAACAAAGCTCTGAAGCCTATCGTTGCTGAGCGGTAGCGATGACCAGTATGGAAACAAAAGGCTAGACAGATTTATTCTGTGCCTCCAGCAACTTGAATGCCGCTTGAATCGTATCGGCTTCTTTGACAGGTTTGTCTTTGCGCCAGCGGAGAATTCTAGGGAAGCGGACGGAAATGCCGGATTTGTGACGCTTGGATTGGGCAATGCCTTCAAAGCCGATTTCAAAGACGTGAGTAGGTTCGACCGATCGCACAGGTCCAAACTTTTCTACTGTGTGACGGCGAATCCATTTATCGAGTTCATCAATTTCTTTGTTGTCTAACCCAGAATAGGCTTTGGCAAACGGCGTTAATTCATCGCCATTCCATAAGGCAAAGGTGTAGTCGGTGAAGAGATTGGCGCGTTTGCCTGTGCCTGCTTGAGCATAAATGAGCACAGCATCTAACGTCATAGGTTCAAGTTTATATTTCCACCAGTAGCCGCGTTTGCGCCCGACTAAATAGGGACTATCGATCGCTTTCACAATCAATCCTTCCGCCCCCTGTTCGCGTGCTCGATCGCGCAGTTGCCTCAGTTCATCAAGCGACTGAAATGATATTGCTTCGGATAGACTCAACCATTGTGGGTCAACGGTTGCGAGTAATTCGATTAAGCGTTTGCGACGATCGCTCAAGGGGTGCGATCGCAAGTCCTGCCCGTTCTCTTCTAACAAGTCATAGGCAATGAAATGTGCAGGATTTTCATCAATGATCTTTTGCGTCACGCGCTTGCGTCCCAGGCGTTTTTGAAGATAGCTGAAGTTTTGGGGACGATCGCCATCCCAACAAAGAATTTCACCATCCAGCACCACGCCTTCGGGCAATTGCTGAAAGGGAGCCGCAAACTCTGGAAATTGGTGTGTGATGAGATCTTCTCCACGCGACCAGATGGCGAATTGATCAGGACGATGAATGATTTGGGCACGAATGCCATCCCATTTCCACTCTGCTTGCCAACTGGATAGCTCTGCATCTTGCAACCGAGCATCCTCAAACGACGATGCCAGGAAAAAGGGATAGGGTCCCGTCGAAATCCGGGTTCCATCGGTTTCACTTTCTGCTGCAATGAGTGCAACATAGAACTCAACGGTAGGTGAAAAATCTCCCATCAGTCGATGAGCGAGAACCGCTTCAGACACATTGAATGCTGCTGCCAGCGCCTTGATGACCAGCTTTTCCGAGACACCCACTCGAAAGGCTCCTGTCAAGACTTTATTTAAGATAAACACTTCAAACTCAGCCAGGGACGACCACCAGGAAACAATCAAATCTCGCAGTGCTTCATCCGAAGCCATCGTTTTGACGGTGGGAATGATAGTTTCCATCCACACATGAAGTGGAATGGGTGACGCGGTTTGTGCCTCGAAGGGCGTGTCTCGTAGCAGCAGCGCGATCGCCTCAGCCGTATCGCCCACCTGAGCATAGCAATCCTCGAACAACCATTCGGGAATGTCTGAAATTTGGAGGAAGACATCGCGCAAGACTCTAGATGTAATCAACCGTCTGCGCGTTTTGCTGAGCAGTAAATACAGTGCCCAAACTGCATTGGCGGGTTCTTCCTCCCGAAAATACTGTTGCAAGGCTTTGACTTTCTCATTGGTAGACGTTGTGGCATCCACCTGTTGAAAAAGCTGGGTGAACCGTTTCATTCAATATCCCCTTCGCCCTCAAACAAAGTCTTCAGGGGTAAGGCATTCAATCCATCCGTCTCACGAAGATAGCGTGATACAACCTCCGTTTGTCCATGAGTGACGTAGATGGTTGCTGCCTGAGTTTGCCGTACCGTTTGAATCAATCCCTGCCAATCCGCATGATCAGAGAGGACAAAGCCTCGTTCATAGCCACGTCGCCGTCGGGCACCTCGCACTGCCATCCAGCCTGATGCAAAACCAGTTTGGGGATGGGGAAAGCGTTTCATCCAGGTCGATCGATGCGCCGACGGTGGAGCCAGCACCAAATCGCCTGTGAATTTGTAACCGCGAGGCATTTCAGAGACGGGAATTGTTTTTACCATCTCCACACCCACCTGTCGGTAGATTTCCGTCAACATATGCACGGCACCATGCACATAGACTGGTTTATCGGTGAATTTGCAAAGCTCGCTCAATACCCGTTGCGCCTTGCCGAAGGCGTAGCAGAATAGGAGCGAGGGACGCTCAGGATCGCCTTGCCACCATTGATGGATTTCACGGCAGGTTTCGGTTCCTGTATCCCAACGGTAAATGGGCAAGCCAAAGGTAGCTTCAGTAATAAACGTGTTGCAGGGAACGACTTCAAACGGTTCACAGGTTGGATCATCACCGCGCTTGTAGTCACCGGAGACAACCCACACCTCATCACCACATTCAACGCGAATTTGTGCGGCACCGAGGACGTGTCCGGCTGGATGGAAAGAGACCCAGGTGTTGCCGAGTTTGAGGCGTTCTCCATACTCGACTCCTTGCAGGTCGGCACGATCGCCCAACCGCTTCTGCAAAATGCCCTCAGAGATTTTTGTGGCAATGTAGTACTGTGAACCGACACGGGCGTGATCCGAGTGGGCGTGGGTGATCAGCGCACGCTCTACAGGTTTCCAGGGATCGATAAAGAAAGACCCTTGTTCACAATACAGACCTTCAGCAAGCACGGTAATGAGCGTCATATCCGTATTGTGTTGGAAAAACCGCTGGAGGGCAAGGTTGGTAGGACGACTTAGGATGTATGCAGAAATCAGAATCAAGGAGCCAGAAGGGAATTGGTCGTGCTGACTCTTGAGTGCTTGATTTGAGGGGACACCGCATTTGAGTGAGCATTGCTACATCTCCTAATCTGGGAATGCCAACCCCGTGCGAGGATCGCGAATATACAAGCCCAGCGTCAGCGTTTCCAGAACGTTATCCCAAACGGGGGTGAGGCGATCGGCTTGGTCTGCCCAGTAATCAAAGGTAATCAAACAGTGCACGTTTGACCCTAAGCCAATGCAAATGCGTGAAAAGGCTTCTCGATTTTCGTCTGGATCGATAAATTTGATTTCTGCCCAGACGATGCGCGCTGTTTGCCGCTTGACGGTAAAGACATCACTTGTTGCGATCGCGTTCCGTTTATCGTCAGCAACAATCTTTTTCAAGGTTGCTTTGAGCGGAAACAGATCCCAATCACCGTCAGGCAAACGGCTGAAGGACATTTCTAGACGGCAATCATCGTTGGGCGGCTTGCGATCGGTAAACTTAAACGATTTCTCATCCGGTTCAAAGACCCAATCGCCTGGTACATCAAAGCGCACAGACCCACGATCGGCAACGAAAACCTTGTAACCAGGCTTAGATTGCCAGCGGTGATCGTCCTTCAGGTCAAGGGTTTGTTTGATCCACTCAGGCTTGCCTTTTTTGCGTTTTGCCATAGGATGTGCGCGATCGTAGGTAGAGAGCGATCGCCTCTAGTGTAACGGCGATCGTGGGTCGGGGCGATCGTGAATCAGCAGGCATTGAGCATACGACTCAAACAGTACTTGGGTCTTCTCCCAGTTCTCGCAGCCGCGCTGCCAGCCGTTCAGCCCGTTCTTCAGCCTGCTGTCGAGCGGCTGTTTGTTGGGTTAAGGCAGTCGCCAATTCGTCAGGAATTAACAACTTTGTCCCCGTGTCTAAGCGATAAAAGGCAATCAGCTTCCCATCCACAGCAAGGCGCAACTGTAAGGGCTGACTCTGAGCATCTGTAATGGGTTCGTAAACCTCGCCCCGTAAGCGATAGCCCCGCAACTGTTCTGGTATCCATTCGCCTTTGGGGTCAAACTGCCAATATTCTTGTACGCCTAACTGTTCATACAGGGTTTTCTTAAAGCCCTCATCCTGTTGCCGAGTGCCCTCTGATGTCATCTCAAAGATCACCGCAGGCACCTGCCCCTCATCCCAGATTTTGTAGTTGTCTCGCCCACCAGGAGCTACATCGAAAATCACCATTACGTCTGGTGCAATCCGTAGGCGCGGAAACCCCTGAGCGTAGTAGAGAAACTGATTGCCTAAAACGGTTGCCTGACGATCGGCAAGAAACTGACGCAACACTTCTAAGACGATCGCCAAGACATAGAAATGGTCGTAGGTTTCTGCCACAGGTTCACCATCACCAGACGGGTAGAAGGGTTCGGTAGGCTGGAGGTTTGGTAAGAGTGTCGTCATACTCTATCACCGCAGGGTATACAGCTATTGTACTGAGTATTCCTTTTAGGCGATGGAGGGAGACTATAATCGATGCAGCGCCATTCAAGCCTTGCAGGAGAAGTCTGTGTCAGAGGACGCGATCAAGATCTTTTACTCGTACTCCCGCAAAGACCTGGACATGCGGAATACGCTGGAAGATCACCTCTCGGCACTGAGAGAAGCAGGCAGAATTAGCACCTGGCATGATCTAGAACTGGAAGCAGGCACCGAGTGGGAGCCAGCCATCCTGAATAAGCTCGACACAGCAGACATTATTCTGCTGCTGGTCAGTCGAAACTTTATCGCCTCGAAATATTGCTATGGCACTGAACTAAAGCGGGCGAT
>Ga0163149_10002911_pt1 | contig 20036 bp, 19 predicted proteins | sample OliLakLV19MP5G1_FD_148604 | JGI IMG/M metagenome (GOLD analysis project Ga0163149, IMG submission 148604) | Freshwater microbial mat bacterial communities from Lake Vanda, McMurdo Dry Valleys, Antarctica - Oligotrophic Lake LV.19.MP5.G1 | ecosystem: Environmental > Aquatic > Freshwater > Lake >...
GTTTCGAGGCGATCCGCACGCGCGTCGAGCATCCGAGCGGCACGGACCGCGTGCGCGAAGCCTGGGAACTCCTGGCGGCAGGCGGCGAGCACGCGGACGTGCTCGTCGGCGTGCAGGGTGACGAGCCCGATCTCGAAGCCGGCGACCTCGCACGCCTCGTTGCCGCCTTCGCCGATCCCGCGGTCGAGATGGCCACCTTGTGCGCGCCACTCGACGACGCGCGCGCCTTCGAAGCGCGTAGCGTCGTCAAGGTCGTACGCGATACGCGCGGCGACGCGCTCTACTTCTCGCGCGCGCCGATCCCGGCCGCGGGCCACGATCGCGGCGACGCGCGCGCACCGATCCTGCGTCACGTCGGCGTCTACGCGTACCGGCCGAAGGCGCTCGTGCGCTTCACCGAACTCCCCCGCGGGGTGCTCGAACAGCGCGAGTCGCTCGAACAATTGCGCTGGCTCGAGGCCGGCTTCCGCATGCGCGTCGTGGACGCCCGCCGCGCACCGCGCGGGATCGACACGCTCGAGGATTACCGCGATTTCGTGACTCGCACGCGTTCGGATCCGAGTGGTTCGGCGCGTGAGGCGCGCGAGAACGCGGCTGCGGGACAACGCGAGCACGCGGCAGTGACACAACGCGAGCACGCGGCAGTGACACAACGCGAGCACGCGGCAGTGACACAACGCGAGCACGCGGCAGTGACACAACGCGAGCACGCGGACAGTGGCTCAAGTCGATGGGATGACACGGGTAGTGGACTCAGCGAGGCGCGAGCAGGATGACCAAGCACATCTTCGTGACAGGCGGCCAGTGACACAACGCGAGCACGCGGACAGTGGCTCAAGTCGATGGGATGACACGGGTAGTGGACTCAGCGAGGCGCGAGCAGGATGACCAAGCACATCTTCGTGACAGGCGGCGTCGTTTCGAGCCTCGGCAAGGGGCTCACTTCGGCGGCGATCGGGATGATCCTCGAGCGGCGCGGCTTCGTCGTGTCGATGCAGAAGCTCGACCCCTACATCAACGTGGATCCGGGCACGATGAGCCCGTTCCAGCACGGCGAGGTCTACGTGACCGACGACGGCGCGGAAACGGATCTCGACCTCGGTCACTACGAGCGTTTCACGCACGCACGTCTGACGAAATCGTCGAACTTCACGACCGGCAAGATCTACAGCCAAGTCATCGCGCGCGAACGGCGCGGTGATTATCTCGGGCGCACGGTGCAGGTGATCCCGCACATCACGGATGCGATCAAGGAAGCGATCCACGAAGGCGTCGTGTCGCCCGACCATCGACCGGTGGACGTCGCGCTCACCGAGATCGGCGGCACCGTCGGTGACATCGAGTCGCTGCCGTTCCTCGAAGCGGCGCGTCAGTTCGCGCTGGAAAAGCCGCGGGGTGACGTCCTGTTCGTGCACCTCACTCTGCTCCCCTACTTGCGCTCGTCGGGCGAGATGAAGACGAAGCCGACGCAACAATCGGTGGCACTGCTCCGCGAGATCGGCATCCAGCCCGACATCCTGATCTGCCGCACCGAACAACCGATGACGCGGGAGATGGCGCAGAAGATCTCGCTCTTCTGCAACGTGCGCGCGGAAGCGGTCGTCGAGGAGCGCGACGTCGAGTTCTCGATCTACCAAGTGCCGACGGACCTCGTGCAGGCGGGCCTCGACAAACTCATCGTCGAAAGACTCTCGTTGCCCGCGGGCGGCGAAACCCGCTTCGACGACTGGCGCGCGATGATCGAGGACATCCGCCGCACGACCGAGGAGGTCGAGATCGCCATCGTGGGCAAGTACGTCGAGCTCCACGACGCGTACAAGTCGATCTACGAAGCGCTGTCGCACGCCGGCGTCGGCAACCGCTGCAAGGTCAAGCTCCGAAAGGTTCGTGCCGAGGACATGCTCGGACCGAACGGACTCGCTCTGCTCGATGGCGTGCACGGGATCCTCGTGCCCGGCGGATTCGGCGATCGCGGCGTCGAGGGCAAGATCCTCGCGATTCGTCACGCGCGCGAGCACGGCGTTCCCTTCTTCGGTATCTGCCTGGGCATGCAGTGCGCGGTGATCGAGTACGCGCGCGGCGTGCTCGGGCTCGACGGCGCACACACGTTGGAACACTCGCCTCACTCGCCTCATCCGGTGATCGCACCGATGGAGGACCAACGCGCTGTTTCGAACTTGGGCGGCACGATGCGGCTCGGCTCGCAGCCCTGTCGGATCGAACCTGGAACGCTCGCGCATCGCCTCTACGGCGCCACTCTCGTTCACGAGCGACATCGCCATCGATTCGAATTCAACAACGACTACCGTGCGGCTTTCCAGGGCTCGAAACTGCGCGTTTCCGGCCTGAATCCCGACCGCGATCTCGTCGAGATCGTCGAACTCGACGGACACCCTTTCTTCGTCGGCGTGCAGTTCCACCCGGAGTTCAAGAGCACGCCGCTCGCTCCGCACCCGGTTTTCCGCGGGTTCGTCGGAGCCGCGCTGGCCCACTCGAAGAATGGTCATCGCGAGCGCGCGCGCGAAGTCGAACTCGCGTGAGCGGCGCCTACGAATCGACACGACGGACGGCGCAGGACGTACCGCTCCCCGGCGGAGACTTTCGCCTGTTCGTCACGCGCCTCTCGTTCCAAGCGATGATCTCGCTCGGCCTCGTCGAGAATCCGATCACGGGCACGCGCCAAGTGAACGCCGCGAGTGCGCGCATGCTCGTCGACGATCTGCGGATGCTGCTCGACAAGACGCGCGGGAATCTCGATCCGGAGGAGGAGACGTACCTCGAGAAGATCTCGATGGACCTCGATCGCCAGTTCGAGCGCATCGTCGGACCGGAAGAAGGCTCCGAGAACGAAGCCGAGACTTCGGACTGATCGGCCGCGGAACTCGTCTCGCGCACTCGGAGGCCGTGAAGAATTCACGGCCTCTCGCGCTGCGGAGGGGCGCCACTGGAGTCTGAGAGCCCGTACGATCGATTCTTCACGGGCTCTCAGCGCGTGTGAAGAATTCACGGGCGACACGCCCCGGAAGCGGCGACAACAGCCTCTGGGAGCGTGTAGTCTCGATTCCCTCTCACGCTTTCAGGCGACGCGCGCGATCGCGATCTTCAACGCCGGCGGATTCCCGGGGAAATCCGCGTCGGGGCCGATCACCGCGAGCGCCGACAGCGGACGGCCGCACTTCTCCGCCGTGCGCGCCAATGTCGCGCGCCAGGCCTCGACGCCCACGCGCGCGACGTGGTTCGTCGCCAATACGCGACCACCGCTCGCGCACGCGAGCAGCGCTGGTTTGAACAGACTTGGATAGTCGTTCTCGACGTCGACGGCGCCGAACGGCCCCTTCGACCACGCCGGCGGATCGAGGACCACGACGTCGAAGGTCCGCGGTTCCAAACGCAAATAGGGCCGCGAGGACCCGCGCCCCTTCACAGGCCGTCCAGCGAGCTGACGCAACACGGGCAGCACGTCCTCGTGGATGTCGCGGACCACTTCGGCACGAATCCCAGCCAGTTGTGCGTGTCGTCGCGCGATGTCCAGACTCGTCTTGGCGAAGTCGACGTTCCAGACCTCGGTCGCGCCGTGCGCTGCGGCGCAGATTCCGGCGGAGCCCGTGTAGGCGAAGAGATTCAGCACGCTGCGCCCCGCAGAGAGGTCACTCACGATTCGCCGACCCGCGCGCAGGTCCAGGAACAGCCACGGATCCTGTCCGCGATGTCGCGCGCGAATCGCATACCGCACCCCGAACTCGGTGGCGACATGCTCTTCCAGCGCGCTTGGATGCGGCGTGTGCCAGCGCTCGAACGGTTCGCGTGGCCAATTCGCGCGGTGATTCCAGGCCGAAACGACGTCGTCGCGCACGCGTGTGCGTACGAACGATTCGATGCGATCGAGCTCGCCGTCGATGAGCGGTTCGCGGAAGGTCTGGACGAGAAGGAGTCGCCCGTACAAGTCGATCGAGAGTCCGGGACGTCCCTCGGTGAGGCCGTGGAGCAGTCGGAAGCAGTCCGTCCGCTCGCTCGCGAGACGCGCGCGGAGTTCACCCCGTTGCTCGAGCGCGCGCTCGAGCAGCGCTTCGATCGCGAGAACGGCTTCCACGGCCGATACGATAACGACCGATGGCTCGCGCACACGGCTTCTCCATTCTCGGCATCGAGGTGCGCGGACTGTCGATCGGCGGCATCGAAACCTGCATCGACCTCCCCGGATTCGGCGTCGCGTTCGACGTCGGTCGCGCGCCGGAGCACGTGATCGCGCGCCCGACGGTCTTGTTCACGCACGGCCACATGGATCACATGGGCGGAGCGGCGTACCACTGCGCGTTGCGCGGGCTGCGTCGGCTGCCTCCGCCGACTTATGTCGTCGGTCACGAGAACGTCGCGGCGTTCGGCGAGTTGTTCGCCGCGTGGAGGAAGCTCGATCGTTCGACGCTCGAGCACGAACTCGTCGCGATCGGTCCGGGCGAGGAGCACGCGATCGGTCCGCGACTCGTCGCGCGTCCGTTTCGATCGCTGCACCGCGCGCCGTGTCAGGGTTACGCGCTGGTCGAGCGACGCACGCGCCTCCGCGCCGACCTCGCGGGCCTGCCGCAGGCCGAGATCCGCGCCGCGCGCTCTCGCGGCGAGGAAGTGACCGACGTCGTCGAGGACATTCGCGTCGCGTTCTGCGGCGACACACTGATCGACGTCGTCGACCGCGAGGAGGTCGTACGCACGGCGAAGCTCCTGATCCTCGAGGTCACGTTCCTCGACGATCGCGTTTCACCGGCCGAAGCTCGCGAGAAGGGTCACGTACACCTCGACGAAGTGTGCGAACGCGCCGACTTGTTCCAGAACGAGGCGATCCTCGTGACGCACTTCTCGGCGCGGTACGGGCCGGCAGACATCCGGAAGATCCTCGAAGCGCGGTTGCCCGCGACCTTGCGCGACCGCGTGGTGCCGTTCATCCCGAGTTGAGCCGTCCTTGGCCGAGCGCGCGAGCCGCGCGGTGTACCTGGGCGTGGAGATCGGCCGTGATCTCGGCCGTCGTCGCGTAGCCGCCGGCGAGCACGATGCACACGGGTACGCCCTGCGCTCGACAGTTCTCGAGCACGTACCGATCGCGCTCGCCGATCCCCACCTTGGTCAGCGCGAGACGACCGAAACGATCACCGGCCGCCACGTCGACGCCGGCGAGATAGAGCACGAGATCGGGTCGCGCGGAGTCGAAGCAGCCCGGCAAATGCTGCTCGAGCTGCGCGAGGTATCTCGCGTCGTCGAGGCCGTCCGCGAGACCGACATCGAGGCTGGATCGCTCCTTGCGCAGAGGAAAGTTGCGCTCGCCGTGCATCGAGAACGTGAACACCGACGCGTCGTGCTGGAAGATCGAGGCCGTTCCGTTGCCCTGGTGCACGTCGAGATCGACGACGAGCGCGCGCTGGATCCGACCTTCGCGCTGTAGCACGCGGATCGCGACCGCGACGTCGTGAAACGTGCAGTAGCCCTCGCCGCGATCCGCGAACGCGTGGTGGGTGCCGCCGGCGAGGTTGGCCGAGATCCCGTCCTCGAGCGCGCGTCGTGATGCATCGATCGTGCCTTGCACGGCGAGCCGCGCGCGGCGCAAGAGCGTCGGACTCCACGGGAATCCCAGTCGTTTCGCCGTGTCCGCTGTCAATGCGCCCGTGAACACTTGCTCGACGTAATCCGCCGTGTGGACGAGCCACAGATCTTCGCGTCGAACCTCGTCGGGCGCGACGACGTCGCTCGGAACGATCAACCGCTCCGCGAGCAGGATCGCGTGCAGCGCCGGATACTTCCCCATCGGGAACGGATGCCGCTTGGGGAGCGGGATCCAGTAGTCCGTGTGGTAGCCGACGCGCACGCTCTTCGGTCGCGGCTCGTCACTCGGGACAGTCGCAGCCGCTGTCGACCCACGTCCGCACCGCGGCGACCAACTCGGCATGCGGCGTCGAGACCGGCTTGCGTCCGTCGCCGGGCGCCCAACCCCACAGGACGAGCGGGTCGTGCGCCATGTGCTCGAACAACTGCTCCGGAGTCTTGCCGCCGTTCTGCGCCGGATCGCGCATCTGACGGCAGAGTTCGTCGCGGCTCATCCCCTCGAAGACGAGCGGCATGTCGCGCTTCGGCAAATGCCAGTTCGGAGCCCCGGGCGGCATGAACGGACCCGGGCGGTTCTCTGTGCCGTGACACGTCGCGCATTGCATCGCGAAAAGTCCTTTGCCATCGGGACCTCCGTGCACGTTCTGCGCGTGCTTCACCTTGTGATCCCCCTGGAACGGCACATCGTCCACCGGGTGACAGTTCAAACAACGCGGGTGTTGGAGCACGCCATAGATGGTGTCCCAAGCCCGCACGGTTTCCGCGTCGGCGACCGAAGCGCGCGAAGCCGATTCGCTCGGACCGTCCGGCGACGAACACTGCACGGCGAGCCCGAGCGAGGCGCCCGCGGCGAGAGCGAGGAACAGCGAGAATCGAACACTGCGCGAGATCATGCGCGGAGGTCCTCGGGGCGGATCGGCAGGCGGCGGATGGGCTTCTTCGTCAGCGCGAACAGCGCGTTCGCGAGCGCTGGCGCGACCGGCGGAACGCCCGGTTCGCCGCAGCCGGAGGAGGCTTCGTCGGAGGGCACGATGTGCACGTCGACGGTCGGCATCTCCTGGATGCGCAACATCGGGTAGTCGTGGAATCCCGTCTGCTCGACGCGTCCGTCCTTCAACGTGATCGCGCTGTAGAGCGCGCTCGTCAGGCCGAAGCCGACGGCGCTCTCCATCTGCGCGACGACGCCGTCGGGGTTCACGACGCGGCCGCAATCGATCGCGACGGTCGCGCGATGCACGCGCGGCTTGCCCTTCTCGATCGACGCTTCCAGCACGATCGCGACGTAGCTGCCGTACGAGAAGTGCTGCGCGATGCCGCGCGCGCGACCGGCGGCGAGCTTCGTCCCCCACTTGGCTTTCGCCGCGGCGAGCTCGAGCACGCCGCGGTGGCGCGGTTTGTCCTTCAGCATCGCGCGGCGGAATTCGAACGGATCCGCGCCGGACTTCGCCGCGAGCTCGTCCAGGAACGCTTCGACCGCGAACGCCGTATGCGAGTGCCCGACGGAGCGCCACCACAAGGTCGGCACGACGACCTTCGTCGTGTGCAGATCGACTTCGACGTTCGGGATCGCGTACGGCGTGTCATCGAGGCCTTCGATCGAGAGCGAATCGATGCCGTTCTTCACGAACGCGGCCTCGAAGGGCGTGCCGGCCATGAACGACTGACCGACGACCGTGCACGCGAGCGATTCGATGCCACCCTTCGCATCGAGCGTCGCGCGCATGCGATCCGTCCACATCGGGCGGTAATAGCCGCCGGCGAGATCGGCGTCGCGCGTCCAGATCACCTGGACCGGAGCCTTCGCGAGCTTCGCGATCTCGACGGCTTCGACGACGAAATCCGCCTTCGGATTCGCGCGCCGACCGAAGCCGCCGCCCAGAAACGTCGTGTGGATCTTCACTTTGTCCGGCGTGAGACCGGCCACTTGCGCAGCGGCGCCTTGGTCGACGGTCTGGAACTGCGTGCCGGTCCAGATCTCGCACGAGTCGGCGTCGAGCTTCACCGTGCAGTTCAACGTCTCCATCGGCGCGTGGGCGAGGTACGGCATTTCGTACAACGCTTCGATCGCCTTGGATCCCGCAGCCTCGATCTTGCCGCGGGCATCGCCATCGCGACGACCGACGAGACCCTGCGTCTTCGACAGTCGCTCGTAGTCCGCGCGCATTCCGTCCGAGGAGAGCGACGCGCCCTCCCCGAGGTCGCAGGACCCACAGGAGCGGCGTCGTCGGATCGACATCCACCGCCAGCCGCCGGCCGTTCACTTCGAGGTCGAGGGGCATCAGCAGATTCCTTCCGCGCCGTTCGTTGCGCGTGGAGCATTCCCGGCACGCGCGTACGGTGCAAGGGGCCGCGCGGCCAGGAACCACACAGCCGGGGGAACCGAACGCGGCCATCCGTTGTCTCGCGCGTCCTCAGCCATGCGTTGCCGCGGGATCCGCGCCGTCCGCGCGCCGGACTTCGCGAATCGTCACGACGAGGAGCGCGATCGTGAACCACGTGACGACGGACGCGCTCTGCAGCCAGGCCTTGCCCGCGCGGCCGACGATCTCCTCGCTGAGCAGTCCGCAGCACACCCAGTACCCGGCCAGGAACCAGGTGAGCCCACGCCGTCGACAGCTCTCGCTCGCCGCAGCCGCGAGCAGCGTGAAGAGCGCGATCAGGATTGCGTGGTGCGCTTTCCACGAGATCGGCGACGCCAGCAGCGCGGCGGGCAGGAACGCGAGCAGCGCGAGGATCTCCGAACGCGCGCTGCGCGCACGCCAGCTCGCCCAGGCAGCCGCTGCGAGCCCCAGGCCCGAACCCACGCGCGCGATCCACCGGGCCCACGCGCCGTACGCATCCGCGTCGCCCCCGAGCACTTCCGCGCCCCGCCCGAGCGCCGCGCGCAACGACTGGTTCATGCCGGTCTCGTCGACCGGGAACCCGACCGGCACCTGCACCGCCGAGGTCGGATCGTCGACCGCCGCGAACGCGCGCACGTCCGCGAGCCAGCGTGCCCAGAGCTCGATCCACTCCGCGGGCCCGAACCACAGTCCCGGCATCCAGACCAGGAGCGCGAGCACCGCCATCGCTGCCGCGAACGCGCGCCAGCGCCCGCGCAGGACGAGCGCGAGCGCGAGCGGCGCCAGGTTCGGCTTCAGTGCCAGCGGCAGCGCCACGAGCACGGCCGGCGCGAGGATCCTGCCCGCGAGCGCCAGCTCGAGACCCCAGAGCAGCGTCGTCACGTACAGCGTGTTGCCGCCCCCGCCCGACATGTCGCGCAGGAGGTAGCGGCTGCCGACGAGCAGTCCGATCGCGAAGAGGACGCTCGCGTGCGGCTCCGCGAGCGGCCACGCGCGCGCGAGCCAGCGCCGCAGCAGAACGAACAGCGCCGCGAGCGCCGCGATCTGCGACGAGGCCCACACGACGCGCGCCGGCGTCGTCGGCAGGAGCGACAGAGGCGCGCACACGAGCGCGTACGACGGCGGATACGGACCGTGCAGCCGCCCGCCGCGCCGCAGGTCGTCGTACGGGTCGTGGCGATCGACGAAACGCGCGCCCCACTCCTGGTTGCGCACCAGGACGCCCTCGCTCTTGCGCGCCGCGCGCAGCACCAGGACGATGGCGATCACGATCGCCAAGGCGAGGAGGATGCGGTCGCGCGTGCGGCGGCGCTCGGGATCCGCGGGGAAGAGCGCACGCACTGCGAGCATCCTCTCCGAGCGTGCGCTCGGGTTCCAGACATCGCGGAGCGCGCTTGCGTCTGCCCCCGCGCCGCGTTCCGCTCTGCGCGCGTGAACGCCCGGACTTCGACGCGCATCCACGCCGTGCTGCCCTGGATCCTCCTCGGGCTCGGCATCTGGTTCGCAGCGCGCGGATGGCGCGACGCGGTCAGCGCGCACGGCTCCGACCTGGCCGTCTACTGGCGCGCCGCGCGCGCGGTCGTCGAGGGCCGCGACCCAAACAGCGTCGACCAGTGGATCTACCCGCCGGGCGCGGCGGTCGCGCTCGCGCCGCTCGGCCTCCTGCCGCTGCCGGTCGCGGCGGCGATCTTTCAGGTCCTCTCACTGGCCGCGCTGGCGTGGTGCTCGCGGCGCGCCGTCGACCTCGTGCGCGGCGAGGGTCTCGCCGCGCCGGCGTGGCTCGCGTGGCTGCCCGCCCTCGTCGTGCTGCGCCTCGCCGATTCCAACCTGACGAACGGACAGGTCAACCACTTCACGCTGGCACTGATCGTCGCCGCGCTGCTCGCGGCGCAGCGCGGTCGAGCGTTCACGAGCGGCGTGTGGGTCGGCGCCGCCGCGGCCTTCAAGGTCGTGCCCGGCATCGTGGCGCTGGCGTTCGTCGCGCGGCGCGATGCTCGCGCGTTGCTCGGCGTCGCGACGGCCGGCGTGCTAGGCCTCTTCGCGCTCCCGATGATCGCGTTCGGACCGCGCACGGGGCTCGAGCGCATCGCGGGTTGGTGGCACGGACTCGTCACGCCTTACGCGAACGGCGGCGACGAACTGCTCGCCGCGCGCGAGTACGTGCCCGGCCAGAGCCTGACCGCGATGCTCTACAGAGCACTCGCGGCGACCCCCGCGACGTCGAAGCGCGCCGCGGGACCGACTGCGGAACTCGTCGCGTGGTCGCCGGATTCCGTGCATCGCATCGTCATCGCCGTGCAAGCGGTCTGGGTCCTCGCGCTCGTGGCGACGCTCGTGCGGTCCGCGCGCGACGACCGCGCGGGAGCACGACTACGCGAAGCGTGCCTGTGCATGGCCAGCGGGCTGATGCTCGCGCCGCTGGTCCACAAGGCACACATGGTCTGGATGCTGCTCCCCTACGCGCTGCTCCTCGCCGGCGCGCCGCGCGAGCTCGGACGGATCGCGCGACGCGTGCGCTCTGGATTCGTCGTCGCGTCGGCGCTGTTCGTCGCCGCGACGGCACCGGCGATGCTCGGCCGCGCGTTCGCGACGACGGCGTTGTCGTTCAGCTTCGTCGGGCTCGGCGTCGTGATGGCGACCATCGCGATGGCGATCGACGTGTGGGCGCGCGCTTTTGGTTCATCGGGAGCGACGCAAGCGGACGAGCGTGCGCGCGCCACAGCCTGAGCGAGTTCAGGCTCGTGTGCGCTCGATTTCGAAGCGCACCTCGCCGGCTGCGTCGAGGCCGCAATCGCGCCAGCCCGCGCGCCCGTAGAACGACTCCGCTCGGGTCCCCGGCGCCGTGGTGAGCCACACGCGCTCGACGCCCGGTTGCGCGAGGAACCAGCTCATCATCTCGTCGTGCAGCGCGCGCCCGATGCCTCGCTTCTCGTGCTCCGGGTCGACGAAGAGCGCCCAGACATTGAAACGGCACAGATCCGCGACCGCGAAGCCGACGATGCGCCCGTCGACCACCGCAACCCAGCCGCGACCGTCGCGCCCCAGCATCGCGCTGTAGTCGTCGCTCGTGATGCGATCCGGCCGACTGAGCCGGTTCTCACGGACCGCGCAGCGCACGACGTGCATCGCGTCGATGTCTGTGACGACGGCTACACGGATCGACATCCCGGCTCGCTGAACCAGTTCGGACGTCAGCGGAACGCCTGAACTCCCGTCAATTCCTGGCCGATCGCGAGCGTGTGGATGTCGTGCGTGCCTTCGTACGTGATCACGCTCTCCAAGTTGCACAGGTGTCGACCGACCTGGTACTCGAGGCTGATCCCGTTCGCGCCCATCAAATCGCGCACGACGCGCGCCGTCTCGAGCGCCAAGTGCACGTTGTTGCGCTTGCCCATCGACACCATCGAGGGCGTCAACTTGCCGGCGTCCTTCAAGCGACCGAGATGCAAGGCCATCAACTGGCCGAGCGTGATCTGCGTCGCCATGTTGGCGAGCTTCTGTTGCGGGATCTGGAAGCCGGCGAGCGGCTTGTCGAACACGACGCGCTGCTTTGCGTACTGCAAGCCTTCGTCGAAGCAGGCGAGCGCCGCGCCGAGCGCGCCCCACGCGATGCCGTAGCGCGCTTGCGTCAGACATCCGAGCGGACCCTTCAGGCCCTCGGCCTTCGGCAACATCGCGCTGCCGGGCACCTTGACGTCCTGCAGCACGAGTTCGCTCGTCACCGACGCGCGCAGGCTCCACTTGTGCTTCTGCTCGGGCGCGCTGAAGCCGGGAGTCCCCTTTTCGACGAGGAAACCGCGGATCTTGCCTTCAGCGCGGGCCCACACGACGGCCACGTCGGCGACCGTGCCGTTCGTGATCCACATCTTGCGGCCGTTGAGCACCCAACCGCTCCCGTCCTTCTTCGCGACCGTCAACATGCCGCCCGGGTTCGAGCCGAAGTCGGGCTCGGTCAGTCCGAAGCAACCGATCGCTTGACCCTTCGCCATCAGCGGCAACCAGCGCCGCTTCTGCTCTTCGGATCCGTACGCGAAGATCGGGTACATGACGAGACCGCCCTGCACGGAGACGAACGAACGCAGGCCGGAATCGCCGCGTTCCATCTCCTGGTAGATCAACCCGGCCGCGACGTTGTTCAGGCCGGGACCGCCGTATTCCTCGGGGATCGTGGGACCGAAGACGCCCAGATCGGCGAGCTCGGGGACGATCTCCATGGGGAACGTACCCGCCTCGAAATGCTCGGCCGCGAGCGGCAGGAATCGTTCCGACACCCAGTCGCGCACGGTGTCGCGCACCATCTTCTCCTCGTTCGAGAGCGAGTCGTCGAGTTGAACGTAGTCGAGTTGGCGGAACGGCTGCATGGGGATGTCGACGTGACGGGAGCTGTGCGCGGGCCTCGAACGAGGCGGGCGAGTCCTGCATTCTAGAGCACGGGCGTCGCGATCGAAACCGCGCCCTTCCATGGCTCCCGAACTCGTCGTCCCCTGCCCGCTGTGCGGATACCACGCCCCGGAACTCGCGTGTCCGGCGTGCGGGCTCGCTCCGCGCGAACCGACGTTGCGCGAGGCGCGGACCGGCGTCATGCGCGAGTTCAGGGACGGGTTGCGTGCGTTGCCGCAGGGCGCGCGTGCACTGCTCGCGACACCGCGCACGAAACGACTCCTCGTTCCGCCGATGCTGCTCACGGTCGCGATCTTCGGCGCGATCCTCTTGGCCTTGGTGCGGGCTCTCTCGCGCTTCTTCGACGCCGTTCGCAACGAGGATTTGGGAGCGCTGGGCTTGAGCCCGGGGTTCTGGAGCGACGTCGTCGAATGGCTCGCCGGGCTGCAACTCGTGCTCGCCATCGCGCACTCGCTCTCCATCGTCGTGTTCCTCGCCGCGTTCGCGATCGCGGGCCTCTGGACGTTCTCGATCGCGTACGAGCTCGTCTGCGGTCCGTTCCTCGACACGATCCAAGCGCGCGTCGAAGCTCGGTGGTTCGGAGCGGATCCGCGCGTGCGACTCGAGCGGCCGCCCGGAGAAGATCCCGCCGCCGCCGCGCGTGCATCGGCCATCGCAGCGGGCATCTCGATCGCAGCGATCTGCGCGTTCTTCTGGGTCGATGCCGGATGGTCGTGGGCGTTCCTGGCCGTGATCCCGCTCTCTTTCGCGATCGCGGCGCTCTCTTTCGCGATCGCGGCGCGGCGCGTCCCGGGTTCGGCCTCTTGGTCCGCTTGGTTCGCGCGTTCGCAGGCGCGCGCACTCTGGACCAGCCTGAAAGCATCCCTACTCGCCGCGTTGATCCTGATCGCGTTCGTGTGGCTCAAGTTCGTGCCCTTCGTCGGCTTGCCGCTCTTCGCGATGGTGGCCGGCTTCGCCACGGCGCTCACGTTGCTCGACATCCCCTTTTCCCGACGCAATTGGTCGTTGAAGCAGCGCGTGCGGTTCCTGTTCCAACACTTGGGCGCGATCCTGGCCCTCGGCGTCGTGACGAGTCTGATCTTCCTGGTGCCCTTCATCGGACCGCTCGTGGGAGTTCCGTGTGCTTCGATCGGCGGACAGTGGCTCCTCTGTCGTCTCGACAAGAATTCGATGCGACCCGAGTCTCGCCGCGTCGCGATCCCACTTTGATTGGCTGTCAGCGCGCAACGCCGACCACGAGCACGTCGCGCGAACCGACTTGGCGGCGGTGCTGGATCGTGAAGCGCGCGCGGAAGTCGGCTGGCAAGTGGGCCCAGTTCCGTTCTGCGATCAGACCCAGGAAATCGGCGCCGAAACGCTGAGGCCCCGTTTCGAAGTCCACGAGCTCGCCGCGCACGGTCGGCACGCCCGCGTAGAAGCGATAGCCCTCGGGCTGCACGCCCAGGCACGGGATCTCGAGCGGTTTCTCGGGACGCGCGGCAATTTCGTGCGCGAGGGTGCGCGCCGACTTCGTCGCATCGACGAGCGGCAAGACAAAGATCGCCGCGGCGACTCCGCCCGCGGTGAGCCCGAGCGCGATCGAGTCGGCCCAGCGCGCGAGGTTGCCGCGTCGCAAGTAAAGGGCGCTCGAGAGAGCCGCGGCCGTGAACGCGATCGCGGCGGGCAGCGCGGCATCCGCGTACGGTCGGGCCTTCGTGAGGAGGCGCGGAACGATCGCCGCGCCGAGACCGAGCAGGAGCATCAGAGTCGTCGTGCCCCATGCGACGGGTGTCGCGAGACTTCCGCGCTCGAGCGCGCGTGCGAATGCGATGGCCGCGAACCACGCAGCGACGGGATAGAGCGGCAAGAGGTAGAGCTCGCGCTTCGGCGGCATGATCGAGAACACGACGAAGACGAGTGCGAACCACGTCAACGCGCGCACGAGTCCGCGTTCGGTCGGCCCGATCTCCCGGGCGAGTCGGGGCGCTCGCTGCGCGTCGCGCCACGCACGCCACGCGACAGCAAGCCCTAGGAACGCGAGGCCGGACCAAGGCAGACCGAGCGCCGGGAATTGCCACGCGTGCTCCCACGGTGGTCCCGCATGCGGAGCATCGAGGCTGGTTGCACGCCCTAGGTGCTGACCGAGGAACAGCGGCCTCCACAAGGTCGGTTCGCGCAAGCTCGCTGCGATCGCCCAAGTGGCGACGGGCAGCAACGCGAGGAGCACGAAACCGATCCAAGCACGCACGCTCCAACGTGTCGCCGCGCGAGCCGCGCGCGGCACGGCGAACAGCGCGAGCAATGCGAATCCGACGTGGAGCCATGCGACCGGTCCCTTGCAGAGTGCACCCAGACCCGTGAGGAGTCCCGCGAGGAGGAAGCGCCGCGTCCGCTCGCGATCCGTTCCTCCGTCCGTCCACACGAGGTCGATGGCGGCGAGACAGAAGAACGCCAGCAGAGGATCGAGCTGCAAGCGTCCGCCGAACCACACGATCATCGCGGTGCCGAGGTAGAAGGTCGGCGTCCACGCGGCTACGACCTCACCGAAGTGACGACGAGCGATGCGGGTTGCGATCCAAGCGGATCCGAGCGTCGCGAGGATCGATGGCGCGCGAAGGGCGAAGCTCGTCCACCCTCCGAGTTCACCCGCGAGCGACGTGAGCCAATACACGAGCGGGGGTTTGTCGGGGTAGATGTCCCCACAGATGTGGAGGACGATGAAGCTCCCGCTGTCCCATGCCTCGCGCGCGATCTGCGCGTAACGCGGCTCGTCCGGCGCCCACAAGTCCCGAAAAGCGGCCAACGCCACCAAGGGCAGCGCCAGGTGCCATCCACCGAGAAAAGGGGCCCGGTACGAAAGTACCGGCCTCACTCAACGCTCTTTCGTCGCGCAGCGACCATGTCGTGCGCATCATCGGAACCGCATTGTCCACGTCCAGTACCAAGTCTCGATCGGCCACTCGCGAAGGCGTGCTGCCCTTCGCCGTCCGCGACCGATTTCCGTCTCGCGGACGCGGGTTGATCGAACTGTCGCTGATCGCTCCGGTGTACGACGAGGAAGCGAACGTCGAGCGCTTGCACGCGCGCGTCGTCGAGGTCTTCGGGACGCACGTCACGTGGGAACTCCTCCTCGTGGACGACGGCAGCCGGGATCGGTCGGCCGAGATCATCCGCGAACTCGCGCGTCGCGACCCGCGCGTCGTGGGCGTTTTCTTCCAAAGGAACTGCGGGCAGACCGCGGCAACGGCTGCTGGGATCCAATTGGCGAGGGGCAGGTTGCTGGCCACGCTCGACGCGGACCTGCAGAACGATCCACGCGACCTGCCGGCCATGATCGACCTGTGTCGGCGTCACGACGCCGTCGTCGGGTGGCGCACGAAGCGGCGCGACACGTTCGTCCGTCGCGCGAGTTCGCGCATCGCGAACCGAGTCCGGAACTGGATTTCGAAGGACTCGATCCGCGACACCGGGTGCTCGCTCAAGGTCTTTCGCGCGGAGGCGATCCAGGCACTGCCGCTGTTCGAGGGGATGCACCGTTTCCTGCCGACGCTCCTGCGTTACCACGGCTTCGACGTCGTCGAGCACGGCGTCGAACATCACCCGCGCACCGCGGGCACGAGCAAGTACGGAGTGTGGAACCGCGCCTTCCGCGCCACGAAGGACCTGTTCGCGGTTCGCTGGATGCGCACGCGGCTGCTCAAGCTCCCCATCCTCGAGGTCGTCGGTGGGAATTGAACGCATCCTGCTCGCACTCGCGTGCGTGGCGTCACTCTTCGCGGGTGGTGGTCTGACCAGATCCGCCGCCGCACAGGAAGTCAGGGCCGAGGAGCCCAAGGCCGCCGCGGTCCGCGTCGACCTCCAAGGTCGACTGAGAGACCTCGAAGTCGTCGAACACGACGGCCGATTCTTCGTCGTGGTGCCGCCGGAGGGCCGCCTCGTCCCGGCCGATCTGTGGCTCGGGGCGCTCCAGGCGGCGCACACGGAGCAGGGCACCCGAGGGCTGCTCTACGTGTTCTTCAACATCACGACGCCCTGGAGCCTGGTCTGGATCGCGGTCGGATTCGCGGGTCAAGCGCTCTTCACGCTGCGCATGCTCCTCCAGTGGTACGCGAGCGAGAAATCGAAACGTTCGGTCGTGCCCGTCGGGTTCTGGTGGGGCAGCCTCTTCGGCGGCATCCTGCTGCTCGCCTATTTCGTTTGGCGCAAGGACGTCGTGGGAGTCGTCGGTCAATCGACCGGTGTCTTCGTCTACGCTCGCAACCTCGTCCTGATCTACAGGAACCGCGAACCCAGGAACCGAAGAACCGAGCCCTCTTGGTCCGCTACCTCGTCACATCCGCTCTCCCCTACGCCAACGGGCCGATCCACTTCGGCCATGTGACCGGCGCGTATCTGCCGGCCGACGTCTACGTGCGCACTCTGCGCATGATGGGCGAGGAAGTCCTCTTCGTCTGCGGCACCGACGAACACGGAGTCGCGATCACGATCGGCGCGGAGCAGGAAGGCACGCCTTACCCCGCGTACGTCGCGCGTTGGCGCGAGGTCATCAAGAAGACCTTCGACGGATTCGGCATCGAGTTCGACATCTGGTCGGGCACGAGCATCTGCCCCGAGCACCGCGCCGCGAGCCAAGGTTTCTTCCGTCGTCTCGACGAGCGCGGGTTCCTGCTGAAGAAGACCTCGGCGCAGCTCTACTGCGTGCGCGACGCGATGTTCCTCGCCGACCGCTACATCCTCGGCACGTGCACGAAATGCGGCTACGAGCAGGCTCGCGGCGACGAGTGCCCGCGCTGCGGGACGTGGCTCGATCCGCTCGAGATGGCGCGGAAGACGAGAGCCGTGTGCAAGATCTGCGGCACCGTTCCGGAGCAGCGCGACACGCTGCACTGGCACCTCGACCTGCCGAGCTTGCGCGACGCCGGTTTCGGCGCCTGGTTCGAGGGACATCCGTGGAAGCCGAACGTCCAAGGCTTCATCGGGAACATGCTGGCCGACCTCCAGCCGCGACCGATCACGCGCGACATGAGCTGGGGCGTGCCCGTGCCCGAGGACCGCGCCGACGGTCAGACGGGCAAGGTTCTCTACGTCTGGTTCGATGCGCCGATCGGGTACGTGTCATTCACCCAGGAATGGGCGCGCGCGCAGGGCCGACCGGGCGACTGGGAACGCTGGTGGAAGTCGCCCGATACGCGGCTCGTGCACTTCATCGGCAAGGACAACATCCCGTTCCACTGCCTCGTGTTCCCGTCGATGCTCTTCGGGATGGACGAAGGCTGGACGATGCCGTGGCAGGTGCCCGCGAACGAGTTCTACAACCTCCAGGGCGGCAAGTTCTCGACGTCGCAGAACTGGACGGTGCCGGTCGCCGACTTCTTCGCGCGCTTCGACGCGGAGGCAGCACGCTTCCACCTGATCGCGAGCATGCCCGAAGCTGCGGACTCCGAGTGGCGCTGGGAAGACTTCCAGGCGACGAACAATTCGCTCCTCGCGGACGCGATCGGCAACTTGGCGACGCGCGTACTGAAATTCATCGAGAAGAACGCCGGTGGAGTCGTACCCGCGCTAGCTGCCGAACACGAGGAAGCGCTCGATCGGCGCATCCTCGGCGAATGCGGTGAGTACGCGGACCCGGGTCAACACGTCCTCGAGTACCGCTTCCGCCGCGCGGCCGAAGAGCTCATCCGCTGCGCGCACGTCGGCAACAAGTTCGTGAACGACCTCGCGCCGTGGACGCTGCGCAAGACGGACCCGCCGCTCGCGGCGAGCGTCCTGAACACGGCCTGTCAGTGGATCGCGTGGCTCGCGCGTTGGATGGCGCCGTTCGTCCCGAAGAAGGCGCAAGCTCTGTGGGAGATGCTCGGTCAGACGACGCCGGTCGGGCGAGAAAGCTGGCCGGGAATCCCGGTCGCGGGCGCGTGGCGCATCGTGCCCGCCGGGCAGAAGTTGGGCGTCGTGACCGGACTGTTCCCGAAGATCGAGGATGCCGTGATCCAGGCCGAGGTCGCGGCCCTCGAAGCCCGCCGTCCGGCCGGGTGACGGCAGTCGGAAGCTCGCCGAGTCGAGCCGCGTAGCACTCGCGCACTACGAGCGAGCGGCGTTCCGGGATTCCGGAACACCGCTCGTCCTGTGCTCGGCACGGGCCGAAAGCCTCATCCTATGGAAGAGGCGTCGTCACGACCCGTCGCGGTTACAAGGCGTCCTTCAGCGCCTTACCGACGCGGAAACCGACGCGATGCCCAGCTGCGATTTCGATCGGGGCACCCGTGTGCGGGTTGCGTCCTTGCCGAGCCTTGCGCGATTTCATTTCGAAAGTCCCGAAGCCCGTCAGAGTGACGCTCTGATCGTCGCGCAATCCCTTCTTGATTCCGCCGAGAACGGTCTCGACCAGGAGACCTGCCTGAAGCTTCGAGGTGCGCAGCTCGTCGGCGACGAAGTTGATGAGATGGCTCTTGTTCATGTCCGGAGGCCCGCGTTCGAGTCGGGGAATCGGAGGGGTCCGCTCACTTCCGGGTAGCCTTGCGACCTGCGCGACCGGCCGACTTCTTCCGTGCGCCCGTTTTCCGCGCGCTCGACTGCCGCGCACTCGACTTCCGCGCGCTCGACTTCCGCGCACCTGTCCGACGAGCGCCGGCCTTCTTGCGGCGCGTCGTCGCCTGCGCGGCCTTTTTCTTCGACGCCTGTTTCTTCCTCGCCATGGAAATCGACTCCTGAGTCGGCTGGCGCGCACGGGTGCAGCGCGATCATCGCGCTCCGTGTGGCTCTGTAGGTCGGATCGGCTCGTGCACGTGCTTCCTTTCCTCGCGAGCCATGGATCTCCCACGAGATTCAGCCGCGTGCCGCGCTTTCCAACGAGTGCTCATCGCGGATAGGCGGCCGTCGCGCGGGCACGGACCGCGAACACGCGGCGGTTCCGAACGCAGCAAGCCGCGCGCGAGCAAGCACTTGAGACCTGGACTCGCCTCGCTGCGGGACACTCCCGAGCAGTCTCGGCGAAAGGGCGCAAGCGACGCGCTGCGTCGTCCCATTTCTGGGCCGCGTGGTGTGGAAAACGAATCTGCCGCGTCACACCTCGCGGTGCTTCGCGGCAGTTTTCGATTCCGACGAGCCTCCCCCGAAAGGGATTGGGCTCAGAACAATCGGTCGAGCGCGGCTGCGGCACTCGACGAGAAGTCGCTCGACAGACCGCTTTGCGCCGACGGTTCGCGCTTGTCGATCTCGTTCAGGATCTCGGTGAGGCGCCGCACGGACTCGACCGCGTAATAGCGCACCAGGCCGAGATTCGTCCGTTGGTCGAAAACCATCGCGAGCAACGCGCGCTCGCCGACGAGCGAGATCTGGATGCTCTCGCGCTCGCCCTGGTGGAAGAGCGTCGCGAACTCGTCCTCGCCGAGCAGTCGCGCCATCTCGCGGGTCGCAGCGAAGGATCCCGCGACGAGCGCAGAGATCGATTCGAGCGAGTTCTGCACCGCATCGCCGCGCCGCGTCACGAGGTGACCATCGCGGTCGATCAGGAAGGCACAGCGCGAGCCCGAGAGCTCGAGCAGGCCGTCGATTTCTTCGTCGATGCGCTGGACGTCCTTCTCGTAGAAGACGAGGCGTTCGCTGCGCAGTTTCTGGTCCATCATCGCCATGATTGTGGGCTCGTAAGGGGGATCAGAGGACGGACAGGACCATCTTGGCCACGAATGCGCCGACGCCGAGCGCGACGACGATGAACACCGCGGT
>Ga0163149_10002917_pt1 | contig 20009 bp, 18 predicted proteins | sample OliLakLV19MP5G1_FD_148604 | JGI IMG/M metagenome (GOLD analysis project Ga0163149, IMG submission 148604) | Freshwater microbial mat bacterial communities from Lake Vanda, McMurdo Dry Valleys, Antarctica - Oligotrophic Lake LV.19.MP5.G1 | ecosystem: Environmental > Aquatic > Freshwater > Lake >...
GTCCGGTCCGATAACAATTGAAAATCCTGGAAAACAACTCCAAGCTTTCTTCTTAGGTAGGGTATCTCTTTTCTCTTGATTGTTTTGAGATCGTATCCAACAACGCTGGCCTCACCCTGTGTCAGAGGAAGATCAGAATACAATGTTCGCATGAGGCTGCTTTTGCCGCTGCCGGTTTTACCCAACAGGTAAACAAATTCGCCTTTTTCAATTTTAAGATTTATATTACTCAACACCATGTTGTGCTTCTGGAATACAGAAACGTCATCAAGTTTTACAATGGTATCAAGCGACATAAGGCCTTAGAAGAGTATATTATTCCAAAGTTCTTTTTTCTCATGAAATTTTTTATCCCTTTTAGCGTTATTGTATGAACAATCAAAGGTTGAAAACTTAGTCTGCACCTTACCATAGCAGCATATATCGTTACTAATTTTACATGAATTACTCAGGCCTTAAGATAAATGGAAAAGAGACCAGCCATAGCTATTATTTTTATTCTGCTATTCGGCTTGCGTTCATTTTCCCAGAAAACTGCGATCTACACCGAGTCCGAAGCCGATTTTAAAAAGGGAGTTGAGCTTTTTCAAAAAGAAAAATATGGCGCAGCTCAAAATATTTTTCAAAACGTTATTAAGTCACACAAGGATCCCAATACCATTGCAAGAATAGATGCAGAATATTACAATGCGATATGCGCTATTGAATTATTCCACAAAAATGGTGAGTTATTGCTTAAAACCTTTGTATACAATCACCCTGAAAGTCCACGCATTAAAACTGCCTATTTCAACCTAGGTAAATACAACTATCGCAAGAACGATTACAAGGATGCGTTGAATTGGTTCTCGCAAGTAGATATATACGATCTGGATAAAAAAGCACGCAATGAATTTTTATTCAAAAGAGGTTATTGCAATTTTCAGCTGGACAGTATTACAAAAGCTAAAACCGATTTTTATGAAGTAAAAGATGTAGACAACAAATTCGCAGCGCCCGCCACCTATTATTTTTCCCATATTGCTTATAGGGAAAACAATTACGAAACAGCATTGAATGGTTTTCAAAAATTATTGACAAACGATGACTTCGGACCTGTTGTTCCTTACTACATTGTTCAGATCTATTTTATCCAGGAAAAATTTAACGACGTAATTTATTTTGGTACTCCAATGCTCGATTCAGCAAATACAAAACGGGCACCTGAAATTGCAAGGATAATTGGTGAATCGTATTACAAAACCGAACGTTACAAAGAAGCCATCCCTTATTTCAAAAGGTATGAAAAACGTGTTTCAAATCTCTCTAAAGAAGACAGCTATGAACTTGCATACGCCTATTACCGTACTAACGAAATTGACAATGCTATAACCTATTTCCAGGGCGCAACAACCTCTAACGAGGAAGAAAATCTTACCAGTCAAAGTGCATTTTACCATTTAGCAGATTGTTATTTAAAAAAGGGGAATAAAAAATTCGCACGAAGCGCCTTTTATGCCGCATCAAAATCAGACTTTGATATGAACATAAAAGAGGATGCCTTGTTCAGCTACGCAAAACTTAGTTATGATTTAGCTTACGATCCCTATAATGAAACCATTGAGGCATTCAAGAATTATATTGAGAAATTTCCCAATTCAACAAGAAAAGATGAAGCTTATGGCTTTTTAGTGAATACATATTTGACAACAAAAAATTACCCGGAAGCTATTCGGTCGATTGAAGGAATACCCGTTGTTAACGATGAGCTGAAACAGGCATACCAAAAAATTTCTTATTACCGCGGTGTTGAATTTTATAATAACAACTCCATCGACTCTTCTCTGAAATATTTTGATAAAGCGCTTGTGTATCAAACAGATAAAAACATAAATGCTTTGGCACATTTTTGGAAAGGAGAAGCATTCTTTAAAAAGAAAATGTATGAACTGGCTATACATAATTATGATGAGTTTATGATTGTACCGGGTGCTTTCAATAAGGCAGAATATAACGCCTGCAATTACGGCATTGGCTACTGCTATTTCCAGATGCAGGATTATCCTTCTGCCAACATCGCATTCAGAAAATTCACAGACTTTAAAAACAATAATTCTCCTGAAAAAATGAATGACGCCTACAATCGTGTTGGCGATACTTATTTTATGATGAAACAATATGACGATGCTGTTGTTAATTATGAAAAAGCATTAAAGATCGGGAAACTGGATAAAGATTATCCACTTTATCAGAAAGCACTTGCCTCAGGAGTTCTGAAAAAATATGACATCAAGGTCAGCGATCTGCAAAATATATTAACCAACTACCCAAATTCCAATTATGCTGCATCTGCAAAGTTTGAATTGGCAAAAACGTATTCCCTCATAGACAAACAGGATGATGCACTAACTTATTACAAAAAAGTAGTTGAACAGCACCCAAACAGCACTCACATTACAAAATCATTGCTTCAAATAGGACAAATTCATTACAACAAAAAAGAGGATGATAAAGCTCTTCCTTATTTTGATAAAGTGGTTATAAGTGATAAGTCTTCTACAGAAGCTTATCAAGCATTAAACTTTATACGAAAAATATATGCTGACAAAGGAGATATTGATGCGCTGGACGACCACTTAAAAAGCTTATCATATAGTGAATCTACAAACATGTTAGATTCACTAAGCTATGAGGTAGGTAAAAAATATTATACGGATAAAAATTGCGAACTCGCAGTTTCGGCTTTTGATAAGTACTTGCAAAAATACGAGAATGGTCGATACGCCTTAAACGCAACTTATTTTAAAGCCGATTGCGAATACAAGCAAGGAAACATGGAAGCGGCGCTAAAAGGTTTTATTTATGTAGCCGACAAACCAAAAGGAATTAATACGGAACGATCTGCTGCAACCGTCGCCTACTTATACTATAAACAAAAACAATATAAGGAAGCGATTCCCTACTTTGAAAAACTGGAGAATATTTCTGAATATCCTGAAAATATTCTGGCTGCACGAGCAGGGTTAATGAGATCAAATTACAACACGGGCAATTTTGTTGGGGCAGAATCAGCAGCACAAAGATTATTAGCGATTGACAAACTTTCAGCAGCGCTTTCAGACGAAGCCTACCTTACATCAGGAAAATGCAAACTGGCAACAGAGAATTACGATGCGGCATTGGAACAATTCAAAATTGTTGTTGCAGGTTCAAAAAACGACATGGGTATAGAAGCAAAATATAACGTTGCCTATATACAATTTTTAAAATCGGAATTTAAAGAATCGGAAAAAATAATATTTGAACTGATACAACAAAAGCCATCAAGTCCTTACTGGATGAGCAAGAGTTTAATATTATTATCAGATTGTTATGTTGCAGAAAACGACAATTTCCAGGCCAAACAAACGCTGGAGGGTGTGATTGAAAACACTGAGGATATTACATTACGACAAGAGGCCGAGAAAAAACTTAGCATTCTTATTGTTAAAGAAAAAGAGCAGGTTCCAAAACTATCTGACGACGAATTAAAAATTGAGTTTAAACAAAATACATTGGATTATCAGAATCTGTACAATGAACCATTACCAATTGAAGGTAAAAAACAAGAATAGGTAAAAAACGAATTGATTAAAATTGAATAGGCTCACACACTATTCTCGACAAGCTCGAACTGACGCTAACACACATGTCACATCGAGCCAGTCGAGATGGCGAGAAGGTCAGAATTAAAAAGTAAAATGGCAAAACAATTGTATACATATGCTAGAATAGTTACACTGGTTGTAGCTCTCTTTATTTTGCTTGCATACAAGGCTGTGGCGCAGGGACAGGGAGGCATTATTGATGGTTCAGACTGGACAGTTACCGGAATCTTTCAGCCCATTGTTGCCGATGCCATTAAATTGAGCGACCGCCCAATATTCAGTGACAGCACAAAACGCATTGAGAAACTCAATTATTCAATAAGATCAAAAAAAGTAAATTCCATATTTGAGGTGGAACCTATCAAACCCGCAAAAATGCAGGGCGAACCGCTTACAAAACTTTATAGATCAATGGTAAAAGTCGGGGCTGGAAATTACTTCACTCCTTACGGTGAATACTTTTACAACAGTCTTCGCTCAAAAGATCAGATCTATGGAATGCATTTAAAACATATTTCATCGCAGACAACCTTAAAAAATGTTGGCCTCAGCAGCTACAGCGATAATGAAGCGGGACTTTATGGAGAAAAATTTTTTAAAACAAAGTCACTTGCAGGAAGCATTGATTACACCCGTAACGCTATTCATTATTACGGATACCATACAGATCAACACATCTTAACAGATGATGCTACCTTCCAGGCCTTTACACATGTAGAGCCACAATTCAGTATAAAGAGTTTTTACAAAGATTCTTCGAAAGTGAATTATGATTTCGGAATGAAATATTATTATCACGGAGATGCTTATGGAACTACCGAAAGCAATTTTAAAACAGACATTATATTAAAAACTTATTATCAAAAACAATTATTCACACTGAACTCACACGTAGATTATTATAATAATGTCGTAACAAAAACTCCAAGTAATAATATTCTTTTAAAACTTAATCCTTCTGTTGCTGCATCTGGAGAAAAATGGACAGCCAATCTCGGATTAAGCGTATTTATGGACATTACACAAGAGGCTACAAAATTTAAATTCTACCCTAATATCAATTTCCACTATCACATAATAGACAATATTTTTATCCCTTATGCAGGAATCACCGGCGGCTTACAAAAAAACAGCTTTTATAGTTACTTCAAAGAAAATCCTTTTATCAATTCAAAGATCGACCTCAGCAAAAACACGGACAACAAGTACACTGCCTTTGGAGGTATAAGAGGGACACTAACATCAAAAATATATTACAATACAAAAGCAAGCTTCTCACAGGTAAAAGGGTTGCCTCTTTTTGTTAATGACTTGAGTGATGTTGTTGAGAATAAATTTAATGTAGTATATGATACAGCAAATGTGTTTAATGTATATGGCGAAATTGGATACCAACAAACCGAAAAATTAAGAATTGCGCTGAAAGGTAATTTCAATCGATACACATTGGACAATCAACTTGCGGCGTGGCACAAACCGGGCTGGGAAGTAACTTTTTCAGCTAATTATAATTTGAGTGATAAAATTGTTGCAAAGGCAGATATATTTTATGTAGGGAAAAGATCCGCAAGAACATATGAAATACTGCCCAACTTTTCAAAATCGTTTATAAGCACTGATCTGAAAGCATATACCGACATTAATCTTGGCCTTGAATACAGATATACCAAAAGACTTGGAGCCTTCCTTAACATTAATAATCTTGCAGCCACCCGTTATTACAAATGGAATGGATATCCGAGCATGAGATTTAATGTATTATTGGGAGTGTCGTATTCCTTTTAGGTTTCTACAAGCGCTTAACTGAACTCACACCGAAGTCTCAAACTAACAAAAAATAGTTTTCTGTATTTCTCTAAAGAATAACTACCCCTTTACTTTAGTAGTCGCAGCATGCGTTACCATGAATTCTTCGGCCTGCTCAACCATTTCTGAAGATCCAATAAAAAAGGATGTACGCTGATGAAGCGAATGCGCCTTTAACTCGAGTACCCTTTTAAAGCCGTCAGTAGCCTTGCCTCCAGCTTGTTCAACAATAAAAGCAAGAGGATTACATTCGTATAACAAACGCAATTTCCCGTTTGGAGAAGAAGATGTGGTGGGATAAATAAAAATTCCTCCCTTTATTAAATTGCGATGTATATCGGCCACCGCAGAACCAATATATCTTGATGAATACGGCCGGTTTGTTTTTTTGTCTTCTTCCTGGCAATACTTAATGTATTTTTTAACTCCATCAGGAAAATGAATGTAGTTGCCCTCATTTATTGAGTATGTTTTTCCCTTACTTGGAATTTTCATGTTAGGATGTGAAAGACAAAACTCTCCAATAGAAGGATCAAGTGTAAATCCGTTAACTCCTTTACCCGTTGTATATACTAACATTGTAGAGGAACCATAAATAAGATAACCAGCTGCTACTTGCTCGGTACCTTGTTGCATAAAATCCTCCATGGTCCCAGGACCATTTAAGGAAACTCTTCTATAAATAGAAAATATAGTTCCAACAGATACGTTAACATCAATATTCGAGGATCCATCCAATGGGTCCATTGCCACTACATATTTTGCATTTTTTGATTGCTCACTTTCAATAGGAATAAGCTCTTCGTTCTCTTCCGAAGCAATCGCGCAGCACTCACCTCCAACACTCAGCGCTGCAATGAATTGCTCATTAGCAAACACGTCCAGTTTTTTTACGTTTTCCCCCTGAACATTTATTTCGCCAACATCTCCTAGAATATCAGCCAGGCCTGCTTTATTTACCTCACGATGAACGATCTTGGACGCGATACCAATATCCCTTAACAACCTGGATAATTCGCCTTTAGAATAAGGAAAATCTGCCTGTTTTTCAATAATGAACTGTCCTAATGTTTTTACCTTACTCATGGTCTTTCAAATGAATGTTACTCAAATATCGAAACATTTTTTCGAAGTAAAAAGTGTAATCATAAAGAGGCTTTTAATCACCTACTGCGTCGATTTCTATCCGTGAAAATCCGTGCAATCTGTGGTAAAAGATAAAAATTAACCACCGATAGCACAGATAGCCACTGATTATTCACTGACAATTCACAATTCAAAAACCGACTGCACTAAGTAAAATAGCATATTTTTAGTAGGTTTGCAGGGATGAACGTATTTAAATTCGGAGGTGCTTCTGTTAAAAACGCGGTCGCGGTAAAAAATGTTGCAGATATCCTGCGCTTATACCCTTCTGAAAAAATCGTGGTAGTTGTTTCGGCCATGGGAAAAACCACCAACGAACTCGAAAGGTTAATGAATGCTTATTTTCATTCATCAAAAAAAGAAAATTCTACAGCAGTCCTAAACGATATAAAAAAATACCATTACGATATTATCGACGGGTTATTCAACAGTAAAACGCACGCCATTTATGATGAGATACACAATACATTCGCGGAACTGGAGTGGATCATTGAAGATGCGCCAACACACAATCACGATCATGAATACGACCAGGTTGTTTGCATTGGAGAAATATTATCTACCAAAATAGTCAGTGCATACCTTTTTGAAGTGGGGATAAAAAACAAGTGGCTTGATGCCAGGGACATTATTAAAACAGACAATACTTACAGGGAGGGAAAAGTAAATTGGGAGCAGACAGAAAAAAATACACAGGAAATTTTATTGCCCCTGTTAAACGAAAATAATATTGCCATAACACAGGGATTTATTGGCGGTACATCCGAGAACTATACTACCACCCTTGGAAGAGAAGGCTCTGATTACACTGCTGCTATTCTTGCATATTGCATCAATGCAAAAAGTGTTACCATATGGAAAGATGTGCCAGGCGTATTAAACGCTGACCCAAAATGGTTTGATGACACCAGATTAATTCCACAATTGAATTATCTCGACGCAATTGAGCTTGCTTATTACGGCGCAACAGTTATACACCCTAAAACGATCAAACCTTTACAAAATAAAAACATAGGTTTATTTGTGCGCTCATTTGTTGAGCCTAAAGCGCCCGGCACTACCATTAATAAGGAGTTCACACAACAACCTATTCCTTGTTTTATATTTAAGGTAAACCAGGTTCTGATATCAATTTCTCCAAAAGATTTTTCATTTATTGTTGAAGAAAATTTCGAGGAAATATTTCAACTTTTAAGTGGATGTGGTGTTAAGATCAATACCATGCAAAACTCTGCGATAAGTTTTTCTATATGCGTGGATAATAACCCTGAAAAAATTGAACTTCTAATAGCGAGACTACAAAAAAACTACAAAGTACTTTACAACAGCGGAATAGAACTCATTACCATTCGTCATTATAATGATGCGACCATTGAGCGGGTTTGTATTAATAAAGAAATATTGCTGGAGGTTAAATCGAGAAATACGGTGCAGTTGGTCGTAAAGCCTTAACCAGATACCTGCAATTATTTGATCTTCGAAATTTTTTCTGCAAGTATCTTCGCCATTTTAACATTACTCTCATGTGTCCATCCTGCAATATGCGGACTCAATACTACTTTTGATGACGAGGAAAGATAATTAAATGCGGGTGGCAATGAAGCTGAATTAATATTCTCAAATGAAATGGATTCATATTCCAACACATCTAAACAAGCACCAAGTACTTTCCCCGACTTTAAACCGCTTACTAAATTTTCGGTATTTACAATTTTTCCTCGTGAGGTATTAATGATATAAATATTTTTTTTGAATTTATTTATAAACTCTTCGTTTACCATGTTATTTGTTTCATTGGTAAGCGGTAAGTGCAGACTCACTACATCGGCCTTTTCAAACAATTCTTCCAACTCACACTCTTTTATTCTATCGTCTCCAATACCTTTTAAATATTTATCATACACCAACAGATCAGCCTCAAAACCTTTTGCTTTTTTTGCAAAGGCTTTTCCCATATTACCGTACCCAATGATGCCAATTGTTTTTCCATCCAGTTCTACTCCCCTGTTCTCTTCACGTAACCATTTACCTTTTCGCACTTCTGCATCTGCCTTACAAATATTCCTGAACAAAGCCAACAATGTTCCTAAAGCATGTTCAGCAACCGCATTGGCATTACCTTCAGGAGCATGTAAACATTTTATTCCTTTACTCTCCGCATAACTTACCTCTATGTTTTCCATACCGGCGCCAACACGTGCAATAAATTTTAATTTTGTTCCTTTATCAATGATCTCTTTTGTGAATTTTATTCTGCTTCTTATCACGACACCATCGTAATGCGGCAGCTCAGCAACTATCCAGTCAATTGAATGTTCGTGAAACAAATCACATTGATGCCCGAGCCTTGTCAGCTCTTCAGGTAAAGAAGGATGGGTACTGTCAATAAAAAGGATTCGCATGTTACAACAATATACCTCTTAAAAATAATGAAGCAACTGAAAAATAAATAATTAATCCGGTAACATCAACAAGCGTTGCAACAAATGGTGCAGATGATACGGCAGGATCAAATCCGAAACGCTTTAAAATTATCGGAAACACAGATCCAACTATGTTTCCCCATAATACTACCCCTACCAATGAAATACCAACAGTATATGCGATTGGCAGCCAACTTGGACCATATAAATCAACGAATGAACTCCACAGGGCCACTCTTAAAAAACCAAATATTCCAAGCACAATTCCCAAAGCCAACCCAACCTTAAGCTCCTTTCTGATGATGCGCCACCATTCGCGAATTGTTATTTCACCTAAAGCCAAGGCACGTATTACAAGTGTTGAAGCCTGGGAACCCGTATTACCACCACTGGATATAATAAGAGGAACAAACAAAGCAAGCACAACAGCTTTTGCCAATTGATTTTCAAAAAATCCCATTGCAGTAGCAGTAAATCCTTCTCCGATAAACAATATCACTAACCAACCCGCTCTTTTCTTGAACATCCTGTAAGCGGACATGTTCATGTATGGCTCATCAAATGCTTCCATACCCGCCATTTTTTGCGCGTCTTCTGTTTCTTCTTCACGAATAACATCCACCACATCATCAATGGTAATTCTACCAACCAGTCTATTCAGATGATCAACTACCGGCAATACAACCAGGTTGTATTTCTCCATGGTCTTTGCAACATCTTCTGCTGACGTACTTGTTTTCACATATTGTATCTCTGCCTCATACACATCACCTACTTTGGTGCGCATGGGAGTAATGAGTAATTTTTTCAGCGGCAATATTCCCAGTAATTTTTCACTCTGATCTATTACATAAACAGTGTATATGTTCTCAATCTTCTCTGCCTTTGCTCTAACCTCCTTTACACAGCGAAATATTGAATCGGTAGTATAAACACTAACCATCTCCGTTGCCATTAATCCTCCCGCAGTATTCTCATCGTAATTAAGAAGCTCTACAATATCACTCGCCTGTTCGGCATCTTCTATATGGGATAGTACTTCGCCTTTTTTTCCTTCAGGTAATTCCGCGATAATATCAGCAGCATCATCCGATGCCATATTATCAATGAATTGTTCTGCAATTTGTTTTGATGATAACGAGGAAAGAAGCATCTCTCTTGCGTCCTCTTCCATCTCAACTAACACTTTAGCAGCTTCCTCTTCGTCAGTTAAATGCGTATATACGTATTTAACTTCTTCCGGATCAAGCTCATTAAATATTTCGGCAATGTCATGCGGATGCAGTTCTTGCAGCTGCTTTAATACATACGCTTCATTATTGGAAGCAATTGCCTCACGAAGTTCTTTTAGATATTCCGATGTAAGATTGAACTGCATGATCGGGCATGTGTAAAATTGGTTTTTTATTGAACTGTAAAGAGAGAAAACAAAATCTTTCTCGCCCTGCAAAGGTAGGTAAATATTACAAGTTGGCGCCTTTTCAGATTATATATTTGACCAACCCACATATTTCGACAGGCTCAATATGACTAGGCGCGTAGAGTCAGTCTGAGCCCTGAGCCTGTCGAAGGGCCGAAGACTCAAGCATATTAGTCAACTCCACAAAATCCTTCACAGATAACACCTCGGCACGCAATGCCATGAAAGGATGTTGTTTCACTTCATCATTTATATTGAACTTTGAAAGCGCATTCCGCAACGTTTTTCTACGTTGATTAAATGCAGTCTTCACCACATCAAAAAACTTTACTTCATCACAATCGAGCTTAGAAGTTGTATTTCGAGTCAAACGTATAACAGCAGACTTCACTCTGGGCGGTGGAACAAATACATTTGCACTTACCGTAAATAAATATTCAACATTATAAAAGGCGGTAAGCAATACCGATAATATTCCATAATCCTTCGTGCCGGGCTTCGACGCCAACCGCACTGCAACCTCTTTCTGGAACATTCCAACTACCTCAGGAACCTGACCCCTGTGTTCCAATACTTTAAATAAGATCTGTGATGAAATATTGTAAGGAAAATTACCAATGACTGCAAATGATGAAGAAAAATGTTTTCCTAAATTTTCCTTCAAAAAATCTGCATGAATAATGTGGTTCTCAAGTGCAGGATAATTTTGTTTTAAATACTCAATTGATTCTCCATCAATATCAATTACAAATGTTTTATAGTCTGTCGATTTTATTAAATACTTTGTAAGCACCCCCATTCCAGGCCCAACCTCCAACACATCTTTATACCTGGCTGTATCTTTTAAGCTATTCACGATCTTAAGAGCGATATTTTCATCCCTCAAAAAATGCTGACCTAAATGCTTTTTTGCCTTTACGAAACTCATTGTTTATCCACCACTTCTAATAATGTTCTGAATGCCACAAATTTATCACCGTACTTATCCAGTACTTCTTTTTGCATTGCAAGAGCATGGACTTTTTTATATTCTTCATAATCTTTCATATTTGCACAAGTATATTGTACGCAATACGATGTGCCTTGCTCTTCCTGAACCAATATTTTACACATTTTACTTTCCAGGAAAAAACCAGTACGCATTACGTTTGGAATATGAACACTCTTCATCCACTGCAGCCATTCGTCATGGATGTCGTTTTCTATATTGATTGTTACATTGTAGATGATCATACCTTTAGTTGATGGTTGATGGTTGATGGTTGATGGTTATCGGTTGTCAGTTATCGGTGTCCGGTAATCGGTTATTGGTTTTAGTTGTCAACTTTTGACCATACTTTGAAATCTAATTTATTAGTATCAGTTTTCACAACATAGCTTAGTTGATTTGTTAAAGGCACAGTTTTATATATCTCATACTCAGGATAATCTCCATCGAAAGCGCCGCAATCATAATGCCTCTCAACAATTTTTATTGAAGCATCTTGAATATTCTCGAACAAAATTTTATCTGTTAAATAGCCACAAAACCCCGTTGCAAGAAAAAAGAAAAACATTACAGGTACAGCTGATACCGAAATAACAATTGTTACAATAATTCTTTTAACAATCCTCTCTCTTGTTTCTTCAATATATCCAAGTCGAAATAATGACAACAAAATTGATATGGGTACGCTTGACGCGATAATAAAATAATACTTAAATCTGTAATTTGAATTCTCAAATTCAAGAGGGAAAAAATGACTAAATAACAAAGTAAGGATAGAAAAAACAGACCAAACAATACTTACATTATAAACAAATCTAAATATTTTTTTCCTTACCATAATACTAACTCCAAATACTGATTACTGACTACCGATTACCTAGACTTCGAACTTTAAACTAATTCACCACATCCCCCCTCAAAGCCCTGTACTTCTTCCTCGCCTCCACCACATACAAGCTTCCCGGGAATTTCAATAATACATCCTGGTAAAGCTCCATTGCTTTTTCTTTATTCTTAAAAATCTCCTCGTTCATTTCTGCTAATTTAAACGTGGCATCGTCCGCCAGAATATCTTCGGGGAAATTATTTTTTATTCTTTCTAAAAAAACACCTGCCTCATTAAACTTTTTTTCCTTCATCATTATCTCGTACTTTTTATAAAGTACATCATCTGCCAAAGCATGAAACGCATAACCTACAGTTAAAGAGTCCAACACTTTTAATGCTTCTTCGTCTTTATTTTGAAATGCCAAAAGATCTGCTCTTGCAAACATATTCAATGGTACTTCATTTGTGTCTACAGCCAGATTATCAGTGATCACCATCGAAAGATCCATTGCATCGTTGGAAATAAGTTTTGAGGTTGCTCCTTTTAAAACATCCAATTGCGCTTTCGCCCATTTGAAATCTCCTGTATAGTAAGATATCCGGGCATTGCGAAATTTTGCCTCCTGCCCTACTGCATCATACTTAAATGCTTTTTCAACCTGCGAATAAGTCAATGATGCTTCCCAGATATCTCCGCTTAATAATAATATATCGCCAAGCTCTAATTTACAATCCGCAGCAATTGCAGCGTTTTGCCTGGAGAAAGCAACTGCTTCCTGCAACAATGAAATAGCCGTATCCATATTGTGCAGGTAAAATGCTTCAAGGTGTGCATAGTTCTTTATTAACGGAACAGTATTTTCCTGTTTACCCAATTCATTCAACGCGATCTGGTAATTCTTTTGCAGCGACAATAGATCAGCCTGCGTGAAAGCACCTTTCTCCACCACTTTTTTATACATCACATTCAGCAATTCCATTCTTGCATTGGTATACAAATAGTTTTTAGGACCAAGTGCAATCACATATTCATAAGCTTTTACAGCAACATCATAACTTTTGTTCGCGGCAAAAATTCCTGCCATTCCCATTACTCTTGTGCCTTCTTCTTTTTTTCGTTTATCTAATGCTTTACCTTGTAAAAATGCGCCTTCAAAATCCTGGTTTTGCATTTGTATCCAGATCAACAATTCAGAAAAAATTGTTTTGTTAGGCACATCCTGAATTTTCCTGAGCAATTCTTTTTTTATGATCTCATTTTTCTGCGCTTCACTTTCAGAACCAATACTTGTTTGTAATGTATTTTGCACACTTTGTATATAACCTTCATTAACCTCCAATACGCTCAAGTATTGATTGATCATTGCAGCCACATCACCCTTTGCGCCATACACTTCTGCCAATTCAAAATTGAAAGGATAAATATCGCCGATCATTCGCTGTGCCTGCTTATAGGTATTAATAGCATAATCCCATTCCTTTATTTTCATGAAGGCCTTAGCCATATCAATAGCTTGCTCCTGCGAAGGACTAAGTTGCTTTATACTTTTCTCAAATTGTTTTTTGGCTTCTGCATCCTGCCCTTGCACTTTATATAATGAACCAAGGTCTACCCAATAAGCAGGATCATTAGGATCTTTCTTTGATAATTTTTTTATTAATTTTTCCGCCTCTTTATAATTTTTTGTTTCAATAAGACTGGTAAGATAATTTTTGTAGTACTGAACAGGATTTTTATTGCTCAGCTTTTCATAATAGACAATTGCTTTATCGTATTCTTTATTCTTAAAATATTGATCTGCAAGCAGGCCATCAGTATTTGATTGCGCAAACAAGCCTGCACAAGTGAATAGAAAAATAATATGTAAAAAACATATCCTCATTTTATTGACAATGCAACACTGTCATTTACTGCTTTTAATTTAAAAACCAAATCCTGCACTGCAACGTTAGCACTATCAAAACCGCTTAACGATTCATTCATACTTTTAATAGTTATCTGAGCAGACTCAATCAGCTCATTTGCCCTTTTCGTTTCTGTAGCAAAAAAGGTGCCCATCTTATCGTCTTCTATTAAATTTTTATCGAGATCGTGTGAAAGATCATGCAATTGTTTTTTTGTGCGACTCATCTGCTCAAAAAACAGTGCTTTTTTAGCACGGTAAGTATCGAATACTTTTTTTCTATTGTTAAATGTTTCAATAATAAATCCTGTTTCTTTTGTTACCGTATCAGGTTTGTTTTCATTTAATAATGAATAAATTTCATCCATTTTATTCGCCTTGGATAATATCGCAGAACTGTCAAGCGCGCTCAATTCTTTTTCAACATTGGTGATCGTCTTTAAAAGACTATCCAGCAATTGAACTTTATCAGGGTTATCCGAAGTGTTTTTACAGGATTGAAAAACAGAGCCACTTATCGCCAGGAAAGAAAAATAAAATAAATATTTTTTCATCCCGCGTGTTTTTTAATTGATCAGATCAAACCCTGTATAAGGCACCAATGCTTTAGGAATTTTAATTCCCTGGCTTGTTTGATTATTTTCCAGCAACGACGCTACTATCCTAGGTAACGCTAATGCGCTGCCATTTAGTGTATGCGCCAATTGCGGCTTTGCTTGTCCGTCTTTAAACCGAAGTTTAAGACGATTACTTTGAAAAGATTCGAAATTAGAAACAGAACTTACCTCTAACCATTTTTGCTGAGCAGTAGAATATACCTCCATGTCATAAGTTAGTGCAGATGCAAAACTCATATCACCGCCGCAAAGTTTTAATATCCTGAAAGGTAATTCCAGTTTGCGTAATAATCCTGCCACATACTCCTTCATTTCTTCCAACACTTCATAAGACTTATCAGGATGCACCACTTGTACTATTTCCACTTTATCAAACTGGTGCAAGCGGTTTAACCCTCTTACATCTTTACCATAGCTGCCAGCTTCCCTACGGAAACAAGGCGTGTACGCACAATTCTTTATTGGAAAATCACTTGCCTTTAATACCATGTCCCTGTACATATTGGTAACGGGTACTTCTGCCGTTGGGATCAGATATAAATTATCAATACCTACATGATACATTTGTCCTTCCTTATCTGGCAATTGCCCCGTACCAAAACCGGATGCTTCATTCACCATAATAGGAGGCTGCACTTCCAAGTAACAGGCAGCTGTAGCATTATCGAGGAAAAAATTAATTAGCGCACGCTGCAAACGCGCACCTTTGCCCTTGTATACAGGAAAACCTGCGCCTGTTAATTTCACTCCCAATTCAAAATCAATAAGATCATATTTAGAAGCAAGGTCCCAATGCGGAACAGCGTTTGCTTCAAGGGTTGGAATAACACCTTCTTCATGAACCTTCTCATTATCCTGTGGTGTTTTTCCTTTTGGGACTTTTACACTTGGTAAATTCGGTATCAACACTAAAGACTTTGTGAGTTCTTTCTCATTCTCAACCAAAGACTCTTCCAGTTTTTTAGCGCTCTCTTTTAATGCCGTGCTTTTATTTTTCAGATCATCAGCCTCCGCTTTTTTTCCAGCTTTAAATAAATCACCAATCTGTTTAGCCAATATATTGGCTTCATTCAACAACGTATCCAATTCATTCTGAATTTTTCTTCGGGAAGCATCTGTTTCAATGATCTGATCAATGAGCTTAGCTCCGTCAAAATTTTTGACGGCAAGCCTCTCGAGTACTTCGTTTTTATTTTCGCGTATATAAGCCGGTTGTAACATAAAGCATTAAAATTGTGTTATTCAAATTTACGATAAATACAGGATATAATTGTTCGTATAGCTAGATCCCGATGCGCTGTGCGATCGGGATAAATTCGGCTAAGTTCCAAAGTGGAACAAGCCGAACTAAAAAAAAACTCCCCTGCAACTTGCGCTACAGGGGAGAAAATAAATGTGTTTTATTAATTACGCTGCAGTAGTAGGAACAACAGATACATACGATCTGTCATTTTTCTTTTTTCTGAAAGCAACTTTTCCATCAACCAATGCAAAAAGTGTATGGTCTTTTCCAATACCAACATTTTCACCTGGATTGTGTTTTGTTCCTCTTTGTCTTACAATAATGTTTCCGGCAACAACAACTTGTCCGCCAAATATTTTAATACCTAAGCGTTTACTGTGTGACTCTCTGTCATTTTTTACCGAACCGACGCCTTTCTTATGTGCCATTGTATTGAGTGTTAAATATTATTATTCTTCAGTTTCCTTTGCTGCTTTTTTTGCTTTCGCTTTTTTAGGTTTCTCTTCAGCAGAAGCTTCAGCTTTTACTTTTTTAGGCTTAGGAGCTGCTTCAGCAGTTTCTTTTAAAATCTCGCCTTTAGCTAATATACCCTGAACTAAAATTTGTGTAAGGGCCTGACGGTGACCATTAGATTTTTGATATCCTTTTCTTCTTTTCTTTTTGAAAACGATTACTTTATCGCCTTTAAGGTGAGTTAACACTTTAACTGCAACTCTTACACCATCAACAGTTGGAACACCAATGTCAATCTTTCCTTCGTTCTCAACCAAAAGAACTTTATCAAATTCTACTTTAGCTCCTTCTTCAGCTTCAAGACGGTGAACATACACTTTTTGGTCTTTTTTTACCTTAAACTGTTGCCCTGCGATATCTACAATTGCGTACATGATATATAAATTTTACTTATTAATTCTAAATTAGGGGATGCGAAAGTAGCAAATTAATTTAAATCGGCAAAATTTAAGCCTGAGTTATATTGTAGAAGGCTTGAATAAGCCGAACTACGGTATTACTCAGGCTTATCCCGATTAAAAGTCGTGTCAAAATCACCCATTTTTAATTAAATTAGAATGATTTTTTATCGGGATATTATTTACTCGATTTATTGTTGATCAAATACACCCCAAAAAGGATAAGGCCAATAAACAAAAAATAGCTGTTTTTGAGCTGTTCTCCATCTAAAATACCCCAAAAAATAGCTACAAGGGGTATAAAATAGGTAACCGAGGAGGCAAAAATAGCGCTTGTATCATGAATGAGTCTGTTGAAATAAATTACAGAAATGGACGTACCGAATATACCCAGGATAGCGGTATAGCCTAAACTGCTTAAGGCCAAAGGTTCGTTTGACATGCGTGGTATAAAATCAGTAAAACATAAATACAAGCCCGCTACAGGGCCAATAAAACTCATTGCCCAAATGGAGGCAGTTACCGGATTAACACCTCCCAGTTTTGCACGTATCGCATTTACACTTATCGCATAACATATGGTGGCAGCGATAACATATGAGCCATACTCCAAGTTTCCTGATATGTTTCCATCGGAAGAAAAATACAATAAACCCATTGCACCAATTAGTCCGAGAAATATTCCTGCAAAATTTTTAAACGATGCTTTTGTTTTATAAGCTGCAATACCCAGCAGCATGGTAAATAGCGGGGTTAATGAGTTGAGCATACCCGCGAGCGAACTGCTAATCACAGTTTCCGCTTTTGTAAATAAAAATGCAGGAATAAGATTACCAAACACACCCATTACAACAAATGCTTTCCAGTGTTTTAAATATTCTTTTTTATAATGCCAGAAAGCGATGGGAAGAAAAAATAAAAATGCCATAAAAATTCTTAACGCGGCAACCTGGGAAGAAGAAAACGCCAACATCCCTTTTTTCATGAGGATGAATGAACTGCCCCACACCAATGAAAGTGTAATGAAAATGATCCAGCTTTTTAAAGAGGTAGAATTTTTATTCATATAAGAAACAAACCCGAAATAGGCTGCTTCACAAAGATATCATTTATGACTTCAACAAATTTTGCAGCATTTGTTCGACCTGCTCGCTGTTGATCCGCTTGGCAATTATTTTTTTGTTCTCATCCAGCAAATACACCACCGGGAAACTTTGAAGATCATACTTCTGCCTGAAATTACTTTCGCCATAAGGGTCTTCAACATTTATCCATTTAAGATTATGATCGTGAACATATTTTTTCCAGGCCTTATTCTCCTGCGTTCCTTCAGCGGCATAAACTTCCACTCCTTTTGATTTTACTTTTTCATATAACTCGGCAAATTTTGGAACCTCTTTCAGACAATGACTACAATCATGATCCCAGAAAAGCAGAATGGTATATTTTGCTTTCACAGAACTTAATTTTACCACTCTATCACTGGTATCACGCAATGCAATATCAGGTGCGATTTTACCTATTAACAAAGGCCCAAGCTTACCTGCAACGCCAACCATTTCTGCAGTCATTGCCGAGTCGGCCCAATATGCCTGCCCTCCCGTATATACTTTGTTTACTACATGCACCCATACTGCATCCATACCCATGATCAATCCTGTTCCGTAAGTACTCGTGAGATGGTAGGTAGTAAACTTCAATAGATCTTTTGTTCCTTTTAATCTATTTAAAAATACATCCGCTTCTTTTATTATTGTATCCGGATGCTGCAAGATCATGTTCGCAAAATAGTCTTTCAGCTTTACAGCAAAAGCGGTGCAATAAACCATTCTATCATCTTTCAGATCTATGTTATCCCAAAAATGCGCTTTGTAATATCTATACGCGAAAGTGGAATCAATTGCTCCGCCTGGCAACTTGGGAGCTTCCGGAATCTTAATATTTGTAAACGCTTTTATCAGTTTAGCTGTAAAACTTTGCGGATGCTGTTTCATTAGGTCTTCCTGGTACTTAGTTACTTCAGCATCTATCTTATTCATTTTAGCCTGGAAGATATCTAAAGAATCTTTTTTGCCACTTACATTTCCCATCCTCTCCCTAAGCGGCATTACCTCTTTGGTTTTTTGATCAATGAATTTTGTATACCCTAAAAAAAGATCGTTCTCGGGAGAACCTTTTATTTTAAGGCTTGTAAGCATATTAAGTGTATCCACCTCAACAGAAAAATTCTGTGGGCCATCCATCACAAAATCAAAAAACTTTTTCCCAGGAATTATTAATGAGTAAATTCCTTCCGGACATTTTTCTTTAGAATGAAAGGCGAGCTTCCCTGCACCATCTACCCTTAAAGTATCCCGGACATATTTTTGTTCGCCATAACTGTATGCCAGCAAACAAAAAGTATCTCTTATTCCTTTTACCTGAAATTTAATGTTAGTCGCGTCCACAGCCATTATGCGGGAGACAGAGCCTGCAAAAATCAAAAAATAAATAAGGCATTTGTTGATACTAGCCATAGAGATGGATTGAAAATTAAATTCTCAATGTTCAAGATAATCAATATTTAAACCATTGTATATAGATAAATGTTAAAAAAGCATAAAATCAGAGGGTGCAGAAGTATTTCAAATAAACATCAGGAAGCGGTATCTTTGTGCTTATAAATATTACACATGACAATATCTCTTCATATAACCGGCATGAGCTGCAGGCATTGCGAAAAAGCAGTGGGCGACAAGATCAAAAGTTTAAAAGGAATTTCAGCCGTAAATATTGATCTCCCAAATGGAACGGCAAAAGTAAGTTACGATTCGGATGAAGTTTCGACAGATGATATTATCAACGCGGTAAACAGCATGCAAACCTATAAAGCGCATGCCTGAGCATTTAATATTTGTTGGAGGTAATTTTATAAGCACTTCTAAAAAACTAGAAGTTATAAATCCTTTTACGGGAAAAGTTTTCGCAACAACATATCTCGCCGGCAAAGAAGAATTAGAACTATCAATTGCCGCGGCACAAAAATGCGCAGCAACTTTAGCCAGTTTGCCCTCCTACAAAAAATATGAGATATTATTACAGATAAGCAATGCCATAA
>Ga0163149_10002920_pt1 | contig 20004 bp, 41 predicted proteins | sample OliLakLV19MP5G1_FD_148604 | JGI IMG/M metagenome (GOLD analysis project Ga0163149, IMG submission 148604) | Freshwater microbial mat bacterial communities from Lake Vanda, McMurdo Dry Valleys, Antarctica - Oligotrophic Lake LV.19.MP5.G1 | ecosystem: Environmental > Aquatic > Freshwater > Lake >...
AAGGTGCCAGCGTTGCGATTGACCTCGCGGACGTACCCAATCGAGCCGGAGCCCAGCAGAGTGTGGCCGGTGGCTGTGCCGTCGCCGGCCGAAGCCACGAGCAGCTGCCCGACCTCAAAATTCACGATGTCGTCCGGAACGACGAGCGTACAGACGCCCGTCGAAATAGTCCCGCTGCCGAGCGCGAAACCTGAGTTGGCGTACATGTAGTACCCGAAAACGTCAGCGAAACTCTCGTACAGGGCATCGACCTCCGCTTTACGTGCGCGCAGGAACGAGCCGATGTCATTGGACGACGCCTTGATGACCTTGTCGGTAATTTGGACATCGCCGGCATAGTCACCGTAGCTCACGGCCCACTTCTTGCCGCCGATTGCGCCAAGGTTGTTACCTGCCTGTGCCGCGCCGGCTTGTGCGCCAGCAAGAGTTGCGCCCAGACCTTGCGGATTGGCGTAAATCACCGGATGGACGTAGAGGTCGCCGGAGTGGTCCTCTTCCTTTTCGACCATCCCGTAGAGCGGGCGCTCTCGGTAGGTGAGTGATTCGATCTCGTCTCTGGTGTAGTTTTCTTTGAGAAATGCGTCGAATGTAGTGAGTGTTGAGGCCATGGGAATACCCTTGGCCGCGTCGGCTTAACCGCGTTTATCCAAGCGAGCCGGAGTCGTGCAATCGCCTGTAATGGGCAATCAGAGCAGCTCCGCGCAACGGTGGACCAGACGCGGCCGCAGAGGCGGCATTACGTTGGTTGAGCGGACGCGCCATGCGTCTACTCGATTGCGCGGGATTGTCGGCCCGGACCGTGTTGCCGGAGATTTTGCGCTCTCCAGTGCGCATTGCTGCCCATTCGTCGCGAGACAATACAGATTCGATTGCCTCGCTGATTGGGATAGTGGTTCGGGTGCGATGGTCGTACGAGCTGTCGAGCTCGGTCATCACATCGTGCAGGAAATACTTGTTTTTTGCGGCTTCAGGCGGTGCGCCCGGGACCTGAGAGATACTGTCGCGTACATGCTGGGCGTAGCGCTCAACCTGCGTGCGCTGCTCCTGCTCCTGCTGCGCTCCGCGGGCTTGGTTGTGTTGCTCCTCGACGCTGCGCTTGTAGTCGGTCAGCTCCTTCTGGAGCTTCGCCACCTGCGGGTCTTGCCCCTGCTTCTGCCGCAACGCCATGCGCTGGAACTCATTGATGTCGACGCCGAAAGCCTTGGCGAACGCCTCGACATAGTCGCCGGATTCAAACGCCTTGCGCGCCTCGATGAGTGGCGCGGCTTCGTTGTAAACCTCACGCGCGAGCTGTTGCGCCTCGGTCAAGCGAGCCTGCGCAGCCGTCTCGGCCTGCTCGGACCTGGCCTTGATTTGGTCCCGCTGGTGACGGAATGCTTTCCATGATTTCGAGTCGAGCTTCAGCGCCTTGACGCCCTCGTCGCCGAGTAGCTCCTTGATGGCCGCAACCTCATCGCCGGCCTTGAGCAGGCGCATCGCTTTGGCAGCATCGCCGCCCGGCTGTCCTTCGCTCTTCGCCTCAGGCTCGGGCTCATCAGCCTTGCGCGCTTCGGGCTCGGGCGCTTCGCCTTCCTTGGCCTCAGCCGCCGCGATGGCTCGCTGAATCTTCTCCTCGGTGGTGACGACAGGTGCGATGGTTTCAGCGGCCGGAGCCGGGACTATGATGGTCTCGATAGACATTACGCTGCCTCCTGAGTGGGCGGTGCCGGGGCAGGTCCGGCCGCCTGTTGTGCTGCTAGTGCTTGAGCTACGCGATCTTTAATCATGCGATCGCACATCTCCATAAATCTGGTGAACGGCTCGCGGTTAGCCTCTGGTGCCCCGTCAAGGAGCGCATCCGCGTAGGCTTCCGCTACCTGGAGCAGCGCTTGCTCGAGCGGCATGAACTTGATGGGTGGCTCAAATGGAGCCTCGTCGCCGTCTTCGGTGTCGAGCCAGCTCTCAACCTGCTTCTCCACCCACCTGCGCCAGCGGTCGTTCCGGTCCATCTCGCCCGGCGTGTCCAGCATGCCGGAGCCGATTATCGACTGGTAAGCCTGGGGACTAATCATGCCCTGCGAGAGCAGCTCCGAGGCCAACTGAGCGCGGTCTGCTGGAGTGTTTTTGGTGCTGCCAACTGACTCAATCCGGACCTGGTATTGGTCGTCGGCGAGGTTGCACTTCTCCCAGTCGATTGTGGCAAGGTATTGGCCGCCGGCCCATTTGACCGCGAAATCCTTGTGCTCTTCGGCGAGCTTGCGCGTCTCGGCCACCATGCGACGGGCCATCGAAGTGAAAAACTGCTCATACTGCCTGAAGACAACTGCGAAGCGCTCGGTCTCAAGGTCAGCGAGTGTGCGGAGCGCGACGCCTGCGGTAACGCCTGACTCCTTGCGAGAGGTGGCGCTCATCTCGCTGATGCCGCTTAGCTCGAACTGCCATTGCTTCATCAGGTTCAAGAAATTCATCGTCGAGTCGGCGTAGGCACTCGGCGCGAAATAGTTCGGCGCCATTTGCGCGCCTTTCGCTACGGCCACGAGGGTCCCGATATCGTTCGATTCCAGCGCTTCGGGAGCAATCGAGCCCTCTTCGAAGACGAAGACGCCGTTCGAACACTTGCGCTCAGCCTCTTGCATGCGCTGCAAGGTGTGGTTCATTTCCTCATTGAGGCCAGCGACCTCCTCGACAAGCGATGTGCCGTAGAAGCCGATCATTTCGTTCGTCCAGCGAATGAAGACGAAAGGGAAGTCTTGCTCGTCCCACTCCTCGTCCTCCAGGATGCAGCCATCGATGCAAATGACGTGACGTCCCGGGCTCTTCTTATTTCCCGGTAGAATCCACGCCTCGTAGACTGTGACCTGCTTGGAACCTGGGCTGGCGCGCCGATAGTCGGAGCTTTCCTCCCACTCTTTCGCGGTCTTGATTGCAGCGGTCGCCTTGCCGTCGTCAGCGTAACGCTCGAGCAGCTCGTCACGCGAGAACCCGTAGCGGTGAAACATGTTGCGCGGATTGCCGAAGCGCGCCTCTACCGGGTCAACCAGGATTTCCCACGGGAACACGCGGTCAATCGAGCACTGCTGCCCATCTAGGTCTGCCCACACCTTGCAGACCCCGAGGCCGAAGACACAGCCGTCCAGAAAGATTTGCTGGCCGATTTCCCAGGCGTCCTCGTAGCAGCCTTGCGTGTGATGCATCTGCGCTTCGACAAATCGGTCAAGGCGTTTGGCGCGACGCTTAACGTCCCAATCGCCGTCCGTGACCATGAACTGAGGCTTAGGCCGCTGCCGTGCCGCGAGCTTCGCCTGAGCGGTGAGGCACAAGGAGCGGGGCAGGTTGCAGGTCAGACGGTCATAGGTTTCGCCGGCGTACTTGCCCGATTGCATGTAAGCAGCCGCTGCGAGACCGGGGAGACGTCGACCCTCGAAGAGGCCCAGCGACTCCTTGCAGCGTCCTCGCCAGCCGAGCGAATCATTCCAGAGGCCTTCGGCAATTTTGACTACAGCACGCGATAGCTCTTCGCCCTCAAGGCGATGCCAAGGTTGCTCATAGGCGGACACATCCACGCATGCAGTTTACCAGACCGGGCGATTTCGCCCCGAACGGCCCTCAGCGGCCCGCGTACTTCCGATGCAGTTCCTTGGATTTGCCGCGGTTTTGCCTCTGCATTTCAGCCCGCGCCTTGTCCTTGGCCGCTGCCATTTCGGCCCGTTGCTTGTCCGCCTCGGAGAGCTCGGGCAGGTCATTCCGGTGGTCATAGTGGGCACGCAGGTAGCGCTCCAAGTAGATAGCCGTGTCGGCACAGTGCCACTCGTAGCTCGGGTCTTCCTCGCTTCGGTCCTCTAGCCACTGACCCACTTCCCACTCATCGAGCAGGTCCTGGCATTCGGACTCGACCACTTTGACGATGCCCGCGCGCAGGTTACCCCCGAAGAGTTCTTGGAAGGCGCGCTTCTTGGACTTCTCAGCCGCGACGACGGGCAGGTTGTACGAGATACGCATCTCCTGCGCGTAGCCCCGTCCCAGCGCGCCCTCGTCGACCACCAGCATCTTGGCGCCATGCTCACGCAGAAGCTGCTCAGCGAGGCCAGCGATGCTGCTCGGTATCATGCCGGCCACCTTGAAGCTCCGGAGTATCCACGTCTCGCGCCTGCCGCGCTGGATGCCGCCAACGGTGAACGCCGTCGTAGGTTTCGACTGGGTGGCGCCAAAGTCGATGGCCACCGCGATGTAGTCAAGCCTGGGGACTTCGCCCGCTTTGTTCACTGCGCTCAGGTAGGGATATACGAGGGCTTCGATGTCCTTGTACCAGCAGCCCAGGTACTCCCGCTGGTAAGTCGGGTTGTCCTCAGTCCAGTTGTTCTCCCGGAGCTTGCGCTTGAGGTAACGAGCGCCTCGCACATGCGGGTTATCCACGCAGGTCCAGGTGTGAGTCGGCCACATCGCGGCTTTCCCCTCACCCGTCGAGCGTTCAAAAAAGATGCCTGCGGGCACGATGCCAGGGCTGCCTATCAGCACGAGCTCGCCATCCAAGTCCATCAGGGCCGGGTCCAGGATGTCGTCAATCAGGTACTTCAGAAGCGCCGAAGGGATGGAGCCAGCTTCGTCGATGCCGACCTTCCAGTAGCGGTCACCGCGGAGCTTCTCAACTTCCGAAAAATCCTTCGCCCCCGTGAGCCAGATTCGGTAGCCGTCGGGGCTAACCGCTGTCGAAATGTCCTCGCGAAACCGGTAGCCGAGCTGGTAGCGGTCGTTGATCCGCCTGAGGGTTTGCCAAAGGATGCGGCGCGCATGACCGGTGGTCCTGGCGATGAAGACGCTCAGCTCTCCCGGCCGCGTGTCGAGCAGAAGCCAGACCGCCACGCCCCATGTTTTGCCAGCTCGGCGTCCCGCTAGCGCGCATTTGCGTCGGGCTGTGTCGAGCACGAACGCCTGTTGCTTTGGATGCAGGCCCGCAATCAACGCCTCCCTGTTGGCGGCCTGAGAGGGCGCGGCGTCCCTTGTCGCCGCTTCTAGCTCCCTCCACAGGCCGAGAAGGCTCATCTAATCCTCACTAGGCCCATCTTCGCCGCACAAGCATCCGGGCTCGTCCGCGTCGACATCCGTCGTAAGACCGCAGCATGGGCACGTAAAGTACACTCGCGGGCTGGAGACCAGCGCGTCCACTTCCTCCGGCGCCATCCCGGTCAGCCTGCCAAGCTCCGCTTTGGTCACCCGTCCTCGTACATGCCGAGAACCTGGTGCTCAGGCACAAAGTGCGAGTTGGCCACGGGTCCTCTTGGCCACGCGCCGATTGTGCCAATCTGGTCAAGTAGCACGCGCGCGCCTACGGCTAAGTCAGCGCATCGAGGCGAGACGGCGAGAACTATCCCGATTCGCACGCCTTGCACGTCAGCCGCCGCGTTGTCCGGCACGAGCAAGGGGCCGTCGTATTCGGCGTGAGCGCGCTCTAGGCGGACCAAGACCCTGCCTTTGCGCTTGCCCTTTTCGTCAATCGCGTCAGTCATTCTGAGCATTGTCTTGTTTCTCCTTCGCCAGTTGTGTCTCCACTCGTTCGAGCAAGCGCATCAGTGCGCTAGGCCCGTGTTTCTCCCGGTCGTATCTCGCTCGACAGTCGCTCAGATAGCCCCAGAATCGCCGCGGGTCGCTCTCCTTCATCTCCTCCGCATGGTTCAGCATCTCGACCATGAGCCGCAGCCGGACGGGACGGTGCTCCCATCACCTGCCCCCTGTCACGCGTTCGGCTATCACGCTGGGGCACAGGTCGCCGCAATCGCACGTCATAAATTTCCCGAGAGTGGCGAGGTACAGGGTTGCGCATTTGTCACAGTACGCGAACATTATCGGCCCGGTCGGCCAATCCCCGCCGAGCGGACCCGTCCTGTCGAGGCCGATGAACGGCGCGCTAGGCTGCTCCGTCTCCTCCAGCCAGGCCGCGAAACCTGCCGCTAGTTTATCCTTGTTCATTTGGTCTCCTCCTTCTTCGGTTGCTTCTCGGGCGCGCCAATCGCTCGCCGCATCATGCGTTGGAATACCTCCTGGAGCGCCTCCGCTCTACGGTCCGCTATGTCACACATCGTGCGGATGGCGTTGTCGTAGTCCTCCTTCGTGCTCTTGTCTTCGCTCATTTGGTCTCCTTCATTCTCACTTGGTGCCGGTGCCACATATGGCTCGCCAGCTGTTTACCTCCCGGCAGCATCTCGCTGCACTTGGGGCACTCGTGCGACCACTGGAGCTGGCCCCAGCCCTGCGCGGTAATTAGCAGGTCATGCGCGTACGTCTGGTTATTGTGCGTCACTGGCCGAAACACGTAGTACGCCCCGCCCTCGTACTGGATGCTCTTACAGTTGCGCCCGGCCTCGAATTCATCGCTGAAGCCCTCAGGTGTCATCGTCGGCTTTAACTTGAGTTTGCGTAGGCTCTCCACTCGTCGTTCTCCCTTCAGTGATTAAGGCCGTCTCGTACTTTTTGAGCTCGGCCATCAGCAAGCTCCTGACCCGTGGGTTGAGCAACGAAGCCCGCACGGTATCACGTATCAGGTCCTCCTCGCTGCCGCCAGCTCGGGTTGCCCCCTTGCCGGTCAGCCCCTCGAGCTCGGCGCGTGTGCGCAGAATCTGATTGGCCGCTCCGAGGTCCTCCGTAGCCGCGGCGCGCTCAGACAGCATCTCGGCCTCGGTAACCAGTAGCCGTCGGCGCTCCTCGGGTGTCTGCACAAGCGCGATTCGGCGCGACGCCTCAGCCGCGTACCGGCTCACCATGTCGGCCCGGATGCCCCACTTCTCGGAGAGGACGTAGCAGGTCCCGCCTCTCACGTAGGCCCCGGCAATCATGATGCGCTCAAGGTAGTTGACGCGCTCGGCGATGCTGCCCGGGTCGTCGACATAGTCGTAGCCTTCGGCCATCTCAACCTTGCGAGCCGTCATGGCAGCGCTCCCTTCGATTCCAGAAACGCCTTCACCTTGCGCAGCGCGTTGCGCTCGATTTGCCCCACGCGCTGATGCGTCACGCCCAGCATCTTGGCTACCTCGCGCTGCGAGTAGCAGCGACCCACGCGACCGCCAAGGAACGTTGGCTCGACCTTGGGTGGCTTCTTCAAGACTCCTCCTTCAGCACTGTCACCATCGTGACCATAGTGCGCAGCACGGCCCCGCTCGTCCCTGCTCGTTGGGCGGACCACGCCAGAACACAGCAGAGAGCTGTCACTGTATCCTGTGGCTCAAACTCAGGGTACGACGCTGCTATCTTGACGACAGCGGTCTCGATTATTTTTGCCATGTCGACAATGTCCTCGGCTCTCACGGCCGCACCTTAATTGTGCGGTAGCCTCGGAGCTTCGTTTGCTGGTTGTCGCTGTCACGGACGCCGTCCCAGAATTCACAGCTAACAACGACACAGCCGGCGGAGCGAAGCATACCGTGAGAGCATCTGACGTTGGCGCGGTGCCGAGCTTCTTCTTTGGCGCTCACGGCGGGCACGCCTAGGCAAATGTCGCAGTCACAGCGGAGGCAGCAGTCAGACATGGGCCCAGTGTTTCCGCGAGAGAACGTCCGAGATGCTCGAGTATGCGACACCGAAGCGTTTGGCCAGCGCTCTCTGCGAAACGCCTCCCATCGCGTAGAGCGTCCGGATTTCGACGACCTTGGCGTCGGTGAGCTTGGCGAAGTGGTGTCCCTCGCCGGGAGGCGCCGGGTGTTGCACGCCTCGGCCCTTGATTGTCATATCGCGCATGTTGTCGGCCTGGGTGCCGAGAAAAAGGTGCGCCGGGTTCACGCACAGCTTCACATCACACCGATGCAGAACGCACATGCCCTCCGGTATCGGCCCGTTGTGAATAGCCCAACTGGCCCGATGAGCGAGAAGCTTCCGGTCGCCAACGCGCAGCTTGCCGTAGCCATCCTTATCCAGCGCCGCCGTCCAAAGCCAGCAGCAACCCAACCCCTTCACATGCGTGACTGTTGGCCCGTTCTTATCCACTTTGCTCATGAATCTCACAGTGATTTTTCCGTCAATCATGCTGCCCTTCCTTCCCGCTGTAGACCCGCACGATAACACACTCATCAGCTCTTTTGCTGACGTTCCACCACAATTGGCTCACGTCCGCATGCTTTGGCGAGTCGTCGACCAAGAAGTTTAGTCCGGGGATAGCCCTGCCTGCACGCATGCGCGGCGGGCACAGTTTATCGACCGCGGTTTTCGCCCAATCCGCATACTTGTCGGGCTCGCGAATAGAGAACCGCACGCAGAGCACCTGAGGGCGCCCTGGCAGCGGCTCGCGTCGTGGTGCCGCTTGCATCCGCATCGCGTCCCAGACGGCCTTCTTATATTTCGCCAGCTTCCAGTTCACGCCTGCCATGCCGGGGGCCAGCATCTGGTTTTGCGGCTTCGCCAGCGAAAGCGGTAGGATAAAACAAGCTTCCTCCTCTCCCCACAATCCGGGCCATTCGAAAAACGGCCGCGACCATCGCCTCGCCTCGCCCGCTTTCCACCCGCGTTCGGCCGCGTCGAAAAGAGCTTCCGTGGTCATTGGTACGCCTTTCGCCATTCGGTCAAACCAGCCTCCTGCAGAGCCTCCTGCACTACGCGCCTAGCAAACTCTCGCCGGTCCGGATGGTCGATGCTTTCGATGCGCAGGCGCAGGTCGCGCCTGCGAAGCGTCCACCCTGCGCGCTGCATCCATTCCCAGTTAGCTCGCCAACGGCTCTGGAAGTATGCCTCCTCCTCTCGCTTGTCTGCAGCCGGGTTGATGTCGTCCCGGTGGGTGACGCCATCCAGTTGCTTAGCAAGCCAGCGCGCGGAATTGGCTGCAAATGAGGCCTCCGTGGTCATCGGTACACCTGAGGCCCCGTCTGCCAAAAAAAGTCGGTCCTGCCCTTGGCCGCTGCCTCGAGAGCGTGCCTAACCCGCCCGTCGCCGTAGGCCTGGATAGCCGCCCGGAGCTTCGCCGCCGTCTCCCGCTCAGCCTTCGGATTCGCCAGGACGCAGGCCGCGGCGTAAGCGCCAATTAGTAGCATCAGGTCGGTGTCGGTCATCGGGGCATCCAAGCGCCATTCCAGCAACGGTCGCGATAATGTGCCTGAGCCTCCGCGCGCGCCATTCGCTCGTCACCGTAGGCTTGGATGGCCGCCAGAATCTCCCGGGCCGCTGCTCGGTCGATTTTCGAGTTTGTTCGATTGTAGGCCGCGGCGTAGTCATTGATTAGCAGCATCAGGTCGTCTTCGGTCATCCGTCCTCCTGGTGCAGAATCTCGTGCTGAAGCTGCAGCTCGAGTGCGAACAGTTGCGTTATCACGTCACGAGACGCTCCGTCCGAGTGAGTCGGCGGTTCGTCGAGTGTGTCCAGGAGTAGCGCCGCCCATCCCTGCCAGGCGCGCAACGCGTCAGCGAGGCGCCGAGAGACCTCCAGCTGGTGGAGGCACGCGTCGCAACTACAGTGACCTCGCGCTTCCGCCCGCGCTTTCGCGTCGCGTAGCACTTGGGTTTCTTCGTCTGTTAACATCTCGCTCATTCATACCTTCCCGTCTGGTCGTACTCGTCGCCGAGGCTGTTCGCTTCGGTCTCCGCTTCGCTCCGAGGCCTCTCCGTCACGTCGAAGCACGCGCTGTCGTGGTCCCAATCCATCTCGACATTGCGCTTCTGCCCGTCCTTCGCTTTGTCGACCTTGATGCACTTTCGCCCGGCTGCGACTAGCACCTTCTGGTCCGAGTCCTTGATGTCCGCCTCAGGAGTGAAGCCTAGGACGACCACCTCGGCCGCATTGCTGACGTCGCGGCACTCTCGGATGCTGTGTTTGTCGGGCGTCTTCTTCGTTTCGCTCACGGTTATCTGCGAGAGGATGAGCCCCGCGATGTGGGCGTTCTTGGTCACGTTGCGCATCTGCGCTGCAATCTCTCGGTACTTCACGCGCTCATCCTGGTGCCGCTCCTTGGTGCGGAATTCCTGCAGATAGTCCCACGCGACCAGGTCAACCCCGTGCTCGGTAATCATGGTCTCCACCTCGCGGCACACGGCCTCGATGTCCCGGCCTCGCGCGTCGATGAACACCGGTAGAGTCTCACCTTGCTGCGCCGTTAGCATCATGCGGTCGGTCTCGTCCTGGTGGAGGCATCGGTCACGCAAACGGGAAAAGTTCACCCGTGCGCGCCGCGCCATCAAGCGGTTACCATAGATGCTTTCTGAGTCTTCTGCACTCACAATCAGCACTTTCTTACCGCGCCTCAGGTTCTCGTCCGCGACTCCAACCAGATAGCTGCTCTTGCCCCAGTTGGTTTCAGCGCCGAAGACCCACACGTGGCCCGGTCGCATCCCGCCCGTGGCCTCATCGAGCCGCCAGTGGAGCGCCGTGCAGAACTCTTGCCTCCGACGCGTCAACGCTTCCTCGGCCGCAGCCGTGAGCAGCTCCCGGACCGTCTTGGCCGTCGGAGCTCGCTGAGCGCCAGCGCACGCCGCGGTCATCTGAAGCAGCGACTCGTGAGCCCAAGCATCGACGTCGCCCACCCCGGTCCGAGCCTGAGCCGCGATGAGCTGACAGGCCCGCTCGACGCGCCTGACCCGAGAGTGTCCCGCGACAATCTGCGCGTGCTCGGCCACGTTCGCCACGGCCGGGACCTCGTTCAGGAGCTCGGCCAGGTAGGACGTCGCGACCCGCTCGGCCCCGTCGACCCGCATGCCTTGCGTCACGTTAACAACGTCCGGAATGCCCCCCGACATCGCGACCAGCCCAATGACCGTCCAAATCAACCGGTGACGCGGGTCGATAAAGTCGGTGGCTATCAGGATGTCGGCAGCGGTTCGGAGGTGCTTGGCGTCGAGTAGGATGGCAGCGAGTACCGCCCGCTCGGCGTCAAGGTTCATCGACTGGGGCTTGTCTGGAATCATCGGTCTCCTTCAGGGGGCTCTTTGCTGAGCCGTGGCGGGGGCTAGGAATCGTTTTCATGTTGAGTTGGACCTCCGGGTCATCCGGGGTCATGCGAAGCCCTCTGCGAGCTTTTGAGACTCGGCGTCCGGAGCTTCCACCCGAACCCTGACATCCAATAATCTCCGAACAACCTCCGGCGACATCGAGGAAAGCCCGCGTTTAGCCGTCGAATTCTGGCACCAAGGGTCAGTCTTCGCCGCCTTCGCCGCCGTGGAAAGCTCGTCGGTAGTGAATCCAGCAGCGAAAAGCTCAAGTAATGCCCGAACACCAGCATCGCTCATCCCTCCCAGCCGGGGCATTCTTAGGCCTAAAGCCGCAGCAAAAGCATCAGCCGTAGTGACTAGCTCTGGCCAGGATGCCGGCCTGTCCCAATTCGCACTAGTCGGATCTCGCAGCTTTTCCGCTGCCCTGCTCTGGATCGAAGGCGTTTTCTCAGGGATTGGAGAGCCTTCCTGCCATTTTTCCGGGCTTTGCTGTGGCTGCGGCTCAGTCGCGCGCGCGATAGTGCTTGGAACTGGAGAAGCAGCAGCTTTTCTTGAAATAACCTGAAGCTCCTGTTCCTTTCCGTTCCCTTCTGTTCCCCTCTCCCTTCCCTTCCCCACGTGCATGCACATGCTTTGTGTGTGATCCGCGTGACTGTCTTGCACGTGCGTGCATATGCTTTGTGCCTCGGTGCCCGTCTCAGCTTCGGCTGGTCCCGGAAGTGTCGACTGCGCCTCCCGCTGGTTGACCACTTGGTGCTTCGCGAAAGTCCGCACTAGCCCGTACTCACGTCCGGCTACGGTGTAGCGAACCAGGAACCCACGCTCGGCCAACGCCTCCAGTACGCGCGCGAAGTCCCCTTCCCAGTAGGGGAGGATGCCGGCCTTGAGCGGGCGGGCTCGCCACTCGAACCGGCCGCTCCGGTCGGCGTGGCACCAGAGGCCGCAGAAGGCACGGAATAGCGGCAGACCGGTCTCCTGCTCGCCGTCCCAGAGCTTCTCATCAAGAAGCGACTCGGGTTTGATTGATCTGATTCTCGCCTTCATTTGACCTCCTCAAGCTCCTCTAGCCAGCAAGGATGACACATCACCCCGCGCGTTTTGACCCACCACACCCGCTCCCCGATCTCCACCGCTTCGCCGCAGAAAAAGCAGTGACTTTTCCATTTGCAAATCAGCCACCTCCCGCTAGAAATGGGAACCCCTGGCTCAACGACCGGCAGCGGTGGAGCCTCCGGACAGCCGTTTGGCTCGTGAACAATCAGCCCATGCTTCGCGATAAGCTTCGCCAACAAGATGGCCGATGTCCGAGCCTCCTCCAGGGGAGTGGCGTCGTGGACCGCTCTGGAGAGTAGTCCCGCCACGCGCGCTGCGACACTCACTTCGCCTCACCAGTGCGCGCCCCCTCAGCCAACGAGGCGGCAAACTCAGGATGAAGCCGCCGAACCGCCCGCTCGATGCGGCTGCGACAGAGCGCGATGATAGGTTGTGATTTGAGGTAGCGGCGCACGGTTCGCGGATCACATTCGGCCGCCACGGCTAAGGCTCTAATGTCTGCGGTTGGTAGGTACATAATGCCACCATACCGGGCCCGGCCTGACAATGCAAGGCGGTATCAACTACAGCCAGCCGTAACCTTCAGAAACTCATGCGCCGAGCTCACCCATCGCACAGCCTGGTCCCCCGCCGAGACCGGCGTCGAGGTGACATCAGGCGAGACCCAGTAGATCTCACCGCGGTCACAGCTCTCCTCCCCAAGCGCGATCGCGTAGCCCACCTCGATATACGCCGCCCGCGGATTGCCGAGCGCCGCCAGGAATACCAGGTGCGTCGCCTCCCGAATCTCGCTCTTGCACGTGTCCCACGCAGCGGCCTTGCCGTGCCTCGTGACAGGGTCCACCCACTGCTTCAGCAACCCAGGCTGATGCCAGGTCGAGACAACCTCGTGCCCTTGCTCGCGCAGCTTGGCGGCGACCAATTCCGCGCGCGCATGCTCGCCGAACGCGGACGCGACATACCAGCGGTTCACTTGCTTTCCTCAGCCGAGTACCGATTCATCCGCACGAACCCAGACTGGAAACCGGCGCGCTCGGTAAGGTCAAACGGCGGCGCAAGCCAAGCTCTCGCCTCTCCTCGCAGCTCCAGCCAAGCGCTTTCGCCGTCGGCGTCAACGATTACATCGGCCCCGCACTGGCACGTCGCGTATTGACCACTCTCCCACCAGGGATGATCGTACTGCGTGGTGGGCCGATTCGGCGGCAACGTCTGGCACGGTTCGCCGCATGCTGGGCAGGGCAGTAGCTCGCTCATCGCGGCCCCTCCATCTGCTCAATCAGCTCCCAGTCTTCGAGCGTGTCGCCGTACTCGCTGTTTGGATCCGGCTCGGACTTCGTGCAAACGGCACGCCCGTGGCAGATGACTTCGCCCCATTCAAGCTCACCAATCTCCTCAATCCATTCTCCGCCATCGCTCGCCTCGCTTCGCCAAGACGCCATTGCCTCGTGCGCGTAAGTCTTCGCTGCATCCTCCGTGTCGAAAAACTCGATACCGTGTTCGGGTGTCACTACATACCAACGTCGCGCCATCACAGCACCCCCAACCAAAACACACCAAACACAAACCAAACAATGGCCACAACTAACGTTACAGCAAACAAATACCAAACCCAATCGTACGCATCTTCTCTCATCGCGGCCCCTCCATCTGCTCAATCAGCGCCATTCGCTCAGCGGCGTTGTCGCGGCACAATCGTCGCCAGTTAACCTTCTTTATCACCGGTTTCGCCGTGGCGGCTGGCTCCGGATTCGCGTAGGCGGACTGTGACCAGAGCGCAACGTGGCGCGGCTCGGGCCTTAGGATGTTTTGCTCAGACATGACTCGCCTTCTTTTCCTTTTCCTTTTCCTTTTCTTCCCAGATCTCCGCCGCGAGCACCATCCAAGCCTTCCGCCCGACATGGTCGACTAGGACCTCAATCGCCAGTCGCAGAAATACCCCGGCGACCATCGCAGGGTAATGCTCGGCCGTGCCTAGTGCGCGCACAGCCGCTTCAAAACGGTCAGCCGCGAGTATTTCTTTAGGTGTTATCGACATTGTCGTCTCCCTTAAATCGAATTGTTGCTACTCGTGATTTGTGCCCGTCGGCGGTGACCAGCCAGCCCTCGCTGTAGCTGAATTTGGCGCCAAGTTTCACCAGCTCGCGGTCGCGGTCTGACAGCTCTTCAAAGAAGAATCGTTTGCCGGCTCCTAGGCGCCAGTTCTGCACTACAAAGGACTCCGCCTCCTCATCGACACTCACGACGACGGCGGCGAAACCCTTGGTTTCCGTGTAACCAGGCTCGCTCATGGCTTCTCCGTTTGCTTGCGCGTGGTGTATGAAATGTCGACCGAGACGCACACGTCGTACGTAGCCCCGCACTTGCCGCAGTCGTGATCAGTGTCGCCCTCTTGGCCTTCGCCTATCTCCCAGGAGTCGCGCTCGGCATACCCACAGTATGGGCAAATGGCTTGGCCTGTGTATTCGGTGTCAAACTCAGACATACACGCCCATCTTTCTGGCCAGCGTCACAAGTTTCGTAACCGCCCCGCGCATCGTCTTAAACCCGCGCACGCTGAGCATTGTCTCGCGCGAGCCGTTCCGAATCGTGAGCCTCGCGATCCATATCGTCTCCTCGTGTGCCACGACCGGGATGTAGCGGCGCGCCGTAAACGCACAGCCAGCCATGCCTTTGTGGCTGGTTATCCAGTCCCCGGTGGGATATCCGCTTGGGACCCATTCGAAGCCTGCGATTGTTCGCTTTGTTTCGCTCATTTGGATAACTCCTCAATCAATCGCTGTTCTGCGCAAAGGAGGCGCTCGACGGCGTCCTCGGCCGTTCGTCCCCAGGCCCTCAAGTACCCCTGCGCGTCCCCCAGCGGCACCAGCCGCTCGCAGACCCATCCAGCCAGGCGGCATTCGAGGAATCTCGCCGGCTCTCGCGCTAGCCAGTCACCGTCCGGGTCAGCCTCCCACTTGATGCCGCCTATGACTTTCACAGCTCGCCCGCTTCCGTCCATTCCCGCATCGTTATCCCCATCAGGTCCTCGATGCGCGCCATGAGCCTCGGTGATGGTCGAGCTCGCCCGTAGAGCCAGCTACAGACAGCCTGCCGACTCACCCCGAGCTCCCGGGCAAGCTGGGTCGCTGAGAGGTGCCCTGGAGGCGTAGGAGGAGGCTGGAGGCGTCTAGAGAGGAGGATTGAGGCCTTAGATATCATGATTTGACAGACTACTGCCTTAAGCGCGGGCGGTCAACGCCCTTTTTAGCGGTCGGGGAAAAGCGACACCGCGGCAAACATAATTGTTGACGGCGTCAACCTGCGGGACTAGATTGATTCCCATGAGCAACACCGCAAACCACGACGACGTAACCCCCACCGAGCACGGGCTAGCTCTCGACCTAGCACGGGACGATTACTACACCGGCGAGACCACGGCCCGCTGTGAGTGCTGCGATGCCCGCGTCGAGCTAGACACGATGGCTCCCGGCATCGGTGGATACGCTCACTGTCACGAGTGCACCGAGAGCCGCAAGGCGGAGGTGGCAGCGTGATGAGCACGACGTACAATGTCGCGCTGGTAGCCAAAGACGGCACTCGCAGTGTGATTGCGGGTGGCTTTACGAGCCTCACGGTCGCAACGCTCTGGGCTTTTTCGCACCAACACTTGCTGTTTGAACAGCTCGTCGCAGAGCCCGCGCATCGCGCGCTGAGGCCACAAGGGCGGACCCGGGCGCAGAGAGCGGGGTTGACATGAGGCACTACACGGTCGCATGGGGCCACGAGTATGAAAGCGTCGCGGATTACTACTTGTGGGACGAGGTTATCTCAGCCGTGAAGCTGTTGCTGACGCAAGGCACGCAGTGCAAAGTATTCAGCTCGGATTTCGATTATGATCACGACGGGTTAACAGAGGAACAGTTGGACCAATTGGAGGAAATAAGATCATGAACAAACAGGAATTAGAGAACTGGTCGGGCGCGCTCAGTGTCGTACTGAGCGGGTTTTTCCAGGCGTGCCAGCACGACCTGGAGGACCAGATGCTGATTATCGCCCTCGCGACAGGCGATCACGGCACCCCCCTACGCGACGCTGCGCAGGACGCCATCGCGGAGTCGACGGACACGGGCGAAATCGTCACGCTGCGCTACTCCGATGAGGCGTACGGTGTGCTGAGAGGCAGCTGCGAGGATTGGCGCGCTACGCCGGCATTTGAGGACCTGCACTATTACGGAGGGAACCTGGAGAGGCCCTGGCACGTCGTGCTCAAGCACGAGTTCCGCGAAATGAGCAGCCTTGAAGGCGAACCGCCGTTTGACCAGGCTCCGCTCTCGCGGGAAGCGAAGCTCGGCGCTGCTCGCGAAACGCTTCAGCTGGCGGCGAGCACGCTGCGCAAGCTGGGCACGACCGGTGGACACTGCCCTGAGCTCGTGAATGCCGCTGCGGAGGTCGAGTCGATTTTCGACTGGCTGTATTTGCCTAAGCAAGGAGGTCAGTATGAGTGAAGAGCTTTTGGGGACGCGCCGGTACACTGTCAGCTACACAGGGGGGGAGTGGGCCCTAATCGTCCGCGCCGCCTCCCTTCAGGGCAAAGACCCCTTTAGTTGGCTCCGGCAAGCTAGCGTCCGCGCGGCCAAGGCTAATCTCACGAAGGCTGGGCGTCACTCAGCGCCACTTACACGGAGGTCAGCATGACGAATTTATCATCAGAGCTTTTGCAGGGCGTAGGGGCTTGTGAGGCCGGGTTGGAATCGCTGCTTCAGGCATCCGTAGACATCAACGAGCGGAAAGCGCTCCCGGTCAAGCTCGTCGACCTAGCGTCAATCTACTGGAGCGCCTGGCATGCGTCAGCCGACACTGACGTTGGTGCTGCGTTTGAAACCACCATTGCGGCCGTCTCTCGCATCAGCGGAGGCAGCTCGGTCAACGTCGCTGTCTGTGTTGACTCGCCGCCCTACAAACGCAACGCGATTGCCAAAACATACAAGGCGCAGCGCGAGGCCTCGCCGCCTATGGCTGTGGAGCAATACCGGCGCACCCAAGAGAGGCTCCGGAAAGATGGCTATCTTGTTTGGAGCTGCAAAGGCTTCGAAGCAGACGACCTCATAGCCACGGCGGCCGCTCAGCTACGCGCCAAGCACGAAGTGCGCGTCTACAGCGCGGACAAAGACTTGTTGCAGCTCGTCGGCTTTAACGTCGTGGTTGTGCGACGCGAGCGAACCGAGGATGGCAGCAGGCTCGTCGATTTCGATGCCGAGGCCGTGAAGGCCAAGATGGGCGTCTACCCGAACATGCTGCGCGATTTGCTCGCAATGGCCGGAGACAAAAGCGACAACGTTCCAGGAATCCCCGGCGTAGGCCCCGCGAAGGCAGCGGCCCTGCTCATCAAGTACGGGACGCTGGCCGAGGTCCTGCTTTGTGCCGACGAAATCCCAGGCAAGCTGGGGGAGGCCATCTGCCAAAACGTTGAGCAGGCTTTGCTGAGCCGGCAGCTCGTAACGCTCTACACCGACGCACCCATCGATGCGCAAGAGGTATTCGCAGAACGAAAAACCGAACCACTCACGGAGAACTACGAAGCCATGGAAGAGACACACGAAGCAGAGCCCAAATCCGACACGCAGAACGAGAGACCGAGCGAGCCGCCGCCTGCGCCACACGTGGAGGGCGAGCCGGTGGGCGAACGCCGCACACCAACGGCGCCCACTCAAGCGCCGGCTCAAGCGATTGAGTTAGCCCACGCGGCCCCTTGGCAACTTCAGCTTGAGCCTCGGGATTCTAACGGGGCGTGGAAGCTAGCAAACATGCTTTATAATTCGCGCCTTTATTCGGCATTCTCCTCCCCTGAGGCCATTCTGGCCGTGCTGCTTCGAGGCCGCGCGCTCGGCATTGATGCCACGACAGCGCTCTCGTCGTTCCATGTCATCGAGGGTCGGCCGTCGATGTCCGCTGCGCTCATCGTTGGGCTTGTGCTCCGCTCCGGCCTGGCCGAATACTTTGATTGTGTGGAAACAACGGCGGAGGGAGCAGTCTGGACGACCAAGCGTAAAGGCGCGAAGCATGAGGCAAGAAACAGCTTCACGATTCAGAACGCGCAAGCGGCCGGCCTGGCGGGAAAAGGGAATTGGCTGAAATACACAGCAACGATGTTAAGATGGCGCGCAGGCGTTGAGCTGGCACGGTTCGTTTATCCCGACGTTGTCTCGGGGATTTTAAGCGTGGATGAGGCTTCAGAAGGAGAGTTAATGTGAGCACGATTCACACCAGGTTCTTTGGCAAATTCAAGGAATCGCCGTCGTGTTGGGAGTGGTTGGCCTATCGTGACCGCAAGGGGTACGGGAGGTTTATGGTGCCCGGAAGCAAGACGTCGCTAGCTCATCGATTTTCATGGGAGTTGCATCGCGGGCCAATTCCGACCGGAATGTGCGTCCTTCACAGGTGCGACAACCCGCCATGCGTCAACCCTGCCCATTTATTCCTGGGCACCCTTCAGGACAACGTGCGCGATATGATTCAAAAGGGTCGAGGGTCGAACGGAAATAGAGCGATTACTCATTGCCCATCGGGGCATGCGTATAACAGTGAGAACACTTATCAGCACAACGGGCGGCGGTCGTGCAAGGAATGCAGTAGGAGCGCCGTGCGTAAGCGGCGCTCTCTCGGCGCTGAACAGGAAAGAGCCCGCGCGCGTGAGCTCTATCACGCCAATCTAGAAGAGGCGCGCAGGAAGGGGCGAGAGAAGGCGAGGGCGCGATGTGTAAAGAAGCGCTCCACGAAAGGGCCAGACGAGCTCACGGATGGTGAAGAGTGAGCAGCGACATCACTTGCCTGATTCCGGCCCTGTGCGAGGCTCACCGTATCGGCCGCCAGGCTGTGGATAAATGGGGGGACCGCGAACAGGTGAGGGTCGCCATCGGCGAGCTCGCCGAGCTAATTGCCGAACTCGCTCAGGCCGGGCGCGGCAGACACACCGAGGAGGCCCTAACCGAGGAGGTGGCGGACGCTCTCATCGTGTTGATGCAGCTCGTCGACATGCAGGGGCCTGCCAATGTGGCCCACGTCATGCTCGGCAAGCTGGCCCGGCTTCAGGGGCGCATCGATGCGGAGCCGACAATAGCGGCGGAGATTGACGCCCTCGAGGAGCGGCTAATCGCGCGGCACGGCCTCAATTATGGCCAGCTTCGCCATCTGGAGGGCAAGCCCGACAATCAGAGGCAGCTACTGGCTCTCCTCCACGCCTGGGCCGACAATCCGGACGAGGTGGACCGCGTAATCAGCGGCGTTCCGTACGGTGCGCGGGCGGTAGCGAAAACCCGTGAATCTGGCTGAATCGCGAGAATCGACCGACCCCCTGAAAATAGGGGCTTGACTCGTACGGCAAAGGGAGTACAACTAAGCCCATGAGCAACGCGACAAACACGAAAAAGGAAGGTTCAACGATCATGACCAAATCAGAAAAGAAGCAGGTCGACATTTGGAGTGGCACGCTCCAAGGCCTAGGAAATGACGCCCGATACTGGGACATGCGTCGCACACACGGGGACTATTCCCCGCAGGTCTATTTGCACCTGAAAGGCTGCGCACGCTACCAAGCGTCGGGCTCTCAGCCCACCACTAAGGAGCAACATAAATGACCAAAATCGATATAGCCAAGTTGCAACAAATCCGACACATCATCACACACGAAAATTGTCCAGACGGGATCGCGAGCGCCATGATCCTGCGGGACTGCCTGCCGGATGCGGAAGTGACGTTCTGTCAGTACGGTACGGCGCTACATCGCTCGATACAGGCGCTCCCCGGACAGCTCTGGTGTGACTTCAGTCCCCCCCTGGATCGCGTCCAGGAGTTCCTTGACGTGGGGGCCATTGTGTTGGATCATCACGCCGGACCAGCGAAGACAGCCACGTTAGAGTTTGAATCACGGGGCCTTGGCGCGTGGGGGCACGAGCCTGGCGTCAGCGGGGCAATGCTAGCGTTCGGCGAAGTCTGGGTACCATTGAAGCGCAGTGATGATAATCAGGCTGTGGAAGCATGCCTGCTGTCTCACGCCACCCTGGCCGGCATCCGGGACACTTGGCAAATCGATCACCCGGAC
>Ga0163149_10002921_pt1 | contig 20000 bp, 24 predicted proteins | sample OliLakLV19MP5G1_FD_148604 | JGI IMG/M metagenome (GOLD analysis project Ga0163149, IMG submission 148604) | Freshwater microbial mat bacterial communities from Lake Vanda, McMurdo Dry Valleys, Antarctica - Oligotrophic Lake LV.19.MP5.G1 | ecosystem: Environmental > Aquatic > Freshwater > Lake >...
GTTCTGGATCGGTCGCGCGCAAAAACCCCTGGAAAAAGCGTCGAAGTCCACAGCGGAAGTGACGACTTCCGCGACCGCGGCGTCGGCGACGACTGGCCCCGAGGATCTCGCCGACTTGCTGCAGGTCGATCGCATCTCGCTCGAGATCGGATACCGACTGGTGCCGCTCGTGCAGGAATCGGGCGGCGGACTGCTCGAGCACATCGCGCGTCTCCGACGGAAGATTGCCCAGGAGAAGGGCCTCCAACTCCCGCCCGTTCGCGTGCGCGACAACGTGCGGTTGGCGCCGAACACCTATCGCGTCCTCGTCGGCGGCAGCGAAGTCGCGCGCGGCGAAGTCGAGCCCGGCATGTGGCTCGCGATGGAGCAAGGTCAGACGGCGGGAAAGCTCGAGGGCAAGGCGTCGAAGGATCCGGCGTTCGGTTTGCCCGCCACGTGGATCGCGAGCACGAAGCGTGAGGACGCCGAGACCCGCGGGTTCGTCGTCGTGGACGCGGCGAGCGTGCTCGCCACGCACCTGTCGGAGACGCTCCACGCGCAGCTCGGTGACTTGATCACGCGTGACGACGTGAAGTCGCTGCTCGACGGACTGAAGAAGACGGCGCCGGCCGTCGTCGACGAGATCGTCCCGTCGAAGATGTCGTACGGCGACGTGCAACGAGTGCTGCGCGGTCTCCTGCGCGAGGGCGTGCCGATCAAGAACTTGCCTGCGATCCTCGAGGCACTCTCGGACGCGTCGGCGCGCACGAAGGAAACCGAGGTCCTCGTCGAGGCCGTTCGGCAAAGGCTCGCGCGCGTGCTGGTCGAAAGCCACGCCGATCGCGACGGCACGTTGCACGCGGTCACGCTGGACCCCCAGGTCGAAAGTCGACTCGCTGCCGCTCTCACGGGTGGCCGTGACGCGGAATCGGCTGCGGCGAACCCGGCTTGGCTCCACGCGCTCATGGAGCGCACGGCCGCGAGCGTCGCTCAATCCGCTAAGGGCGGTCGAGACGTCGTGCTCGTCGTGCGTTCGAACGTGCGTCGGTTCGTGCACGAACTCGTTCACGCGTCGATGCCGAAAGTGTCCGTTCTCTCCTACAACGAAATTCAACCTGCTAGGTCCGTGCGCACCGCCGCGACCGTGCGCTTCGAGGAGGTCCGTTGATGTCCGTGCAACCCATGATCGAAGTCGTCACGCCCTTGGACGGAGCGGGATCGCCGCCTGTCGTCCGCGAAATCGCGCGTCGACTGCTGGAGAACGGCACGTCGCCGGGTCTCGCGCGACGCGTGCTCGCACGCGTCGAATCGCGCCGCTTGCGCGCCGATTTCACGCACCCGATCGATTTGGCAGCGCAAGAGATCGGCAGCGCGTTCCCGCGCGTCGTGCTCTCCGCACGTCGACAGGAGGGGACGGCGTTGGCGATCTTCGGCGCGCCCGGCACCGGCCGCAGCGCCGTCGCACGCAAGTTGGCCCTGCGCATGCGCGGACAGGATCGCGCTGTTGCCGTGCTCGCCGTGGAGCAGCCGGGATCGACGAAGCCGGAGTGGCTCACGACATGGTTCGAGGAGATCGGCGTGAGCGCGCGCATCGTGACGCCGGGCATCGCACTTCCTCCGCGGACGCTGCGTGGAGCTCGCGTCGTGCTCGTCGACGGCTCGGGTCAGTTCGAGCGAGACGTGCGCGCGATCGACGAAGTGTCCCGCGGAGTCGGCTCGCACCTCGACTGGCGACGCGTGGGAGTCCTCGCGGCGGACGTCGATGCCGAGCGTTTGCGCGACGAAGCACGTGCGCTCCGCCAAGTCGGCGCCGACTGCGTCGTGATCACACGCATTGACTTGGCTTCCGCTCCGGCCGCCGTCTTGGAGATCGCGGCCGAATCGGGACTCGGCATCGCGTTCGTCTGCGACGGGACGCGCGACGAACGTCACTTGCACCGACTCGGGCCCGAACTCGCGGCCGACCTATTTCTCACCGGGAGGGTCGCATGAACGCCCTGCTCGAATCGCGTGGCGCGGTGAAGTCCGCGCAGCCGACCGATCGCGCGCCGATCCTCTACGTCACCGGCGGGAAGGGCGGTGTCGGGAAGACCGTCGTGTGCGTCAACTTGTGCGCCGCACTCGCTCGACGCGGTGTGCGCGTGCTCTTGGTCGATCTCGACCTCGGGGCTGCCGACGCGGACGTGTTGCTCCGTCACGTCGACGCTCGCGGATTGATCGACGTCTTGGCCGAAGGGGCCCGCGTCGCCGATTGCGCGAGCCGTACGGCGCACGGCTTCGACTTCGTGCCGGGCGTGTCGGGCATGCGGGACTGGTCCGCTCTCGGGGAGGCCGCTCGTGGAGCGCTGATGCTCGCGGTGCGTCAAGCCGCTTGCAGCTACGACTTGGTCGTCCTCGACGGGTCGCCCGGAATCGGCGCTGATGTCCTGGCTTTCGCGGCCGAGGCGGACAGTGTGCTCCTCGTCACCACGCCCGAGCTGACGGCACTCACGGATGCCTACGGATTACTCAAGGCACTGCACGAGCGCAGTGAAGCGCTCGATCCCGAGATACCGACACCCGAAGTCGTCGTGAATCGAGCGCGCGATCTCTCCGAAGCCGAACGCACTGCCGCGCGGTTGCGTGACGTCGCTCAGAAGTTCTTGGCCCGATCGCCGCGTTGGGCCGGTTGGTTGCCCGAATCGGGCACGGTGACCGAATCGTGCCGCGACCAACGTCCGTTCGGAGCGTCGTCGCGCGCGACGAGCGCACACACGTGTCTCGACGCGCTCGCGGCAAGGTTCGCTCGCCCGCGCCGCGTCGCTTGCGGAGCCGAAATCGGATGACACCGAACCGGACGAACATCGGCGCGAAGTCGCGCGGGCCGAGTTTCGACGCTGCGTTCGTCGCTCGGCGCGTCGTGGTGCTCATCGCCGCCGGCGCCGGGCTGTTCGGGATCCTCGCCGAGCGGCCGATCGTGTCGGTCGCGTGGCGTGCTGCAGCCGTCGCGCTCCTCGGATTGGGCGCGATCCACCTGGCGGAGCGCGCGACGGGGAGTTTCCGGTTCAAGTCGACGCGCAGCCCGCGCGGAGGTGCGCAATGACGGACGTATCCAACGCGGCTCGCGACCAGCTCGTCCTGGAACACATGCCCCTCTTGCGCCACATCGTCGGACGCATGAGCCTCCCGATGGGCCTCGACCGCGACGACCTCCTCGGATGGGGGATGGTGGGACTCCTTTCAGCCGCCGACACGTGGGACGCGAGCCGTGGACTCAAGTTCTCGACCTTTGCGTTCCCACGGGTTCGTGGGGCGATCCTCGACGAAATGCGGCGCGCCGATCTGCTCTCGCGCGGCAGACGCGAGTCGGTGCGCGCGATCGAACGCTCGACGGCGCAGCTCGAACAGGAGTTCGGCATGCCGCCGACGCTCGAGCAGATCGCCGAACACGCCGCGGTGACCGTCGACGATGTCGAGTCCGCGTTGGCGGACGCGCGCGCCGCGATCGAGTCCTCGCTCGACGAAGATTCGGCCAATGGACCGCTCGCTTCGCTGCTCTCGGATCCACGCACGGAGGACCCGGTGGGAACCGCGGCGTGGGAAGAGATGAAGGCGCTCCTCGCCGCTGCGATCCAAGAGCTCCCCGAGCCCGAGCGCACGGTGATCCTCCTTTATTACGGCGAAGAAATGCTCTTGCGCGACATCGGCCTGGTCCTCGACGTCACCGAGTCGCGCGTCAGTCAGATCCATTCGAAGGCGGTTTACCGCCTCAACCGCGAGCTCGCGCTCGCTCACGGGGAGAGCACTCGATGATCGAAATGCAACGCATGTCGCCGACACGGATCCTGAAGCACCGCGAGGTGCGGGCAGCGGATTCCGTCCGTCCCGCCGCGATGGATGTGGATGGCGAGGTGATACGTGCGGACGCCGTGGTCCAACCAGCGGCCGCACGGTGCGCATCGAAAGAGGCGCGGCTCGTCGCGGTCGAGGGCGGTGGACAAGCCGTCGAGGTTCGCTGCTCGTGCGGCGAGTGGACGCGAGTCGAGCTCCAAGTCGGGAGCGAAGTGGAGGTGGCACGATGAAGCCCTATGTCTTGGCGGTCTTGGCTTTCGGTGTGAGCGCGTGCACGCTCACCAATCCGTCAACGCGACAGCGCGATCCCGAGGACGATCATGCCGTGTTGATGCCGCCGGTCGTCGTGACCGGCGCGAGTCTCGCCCCATCCGATCCTCCGGGCTCGGTGCGGTTCGTCGAGGAGCCGCTGCGCGAAGTCGCCGGCGTTTCCAGTGGGCGTACGTGGCTCCTCGAGCTCTACCAAGAGGCCTCGGCCGCGAAGGAAGAGCTCGCGCGACGCCTCGGAACGAGTGAGCTCGCTCTCGCCGATTCCAAGACCACGCAGGCTGTGTTGAGCACGGATCACGCGCAGCTCACCACGCGTTGCAACGAACTCGATCAGCGCGTCCGCGAACTCGAAGCCCAGACGCTCGACCTCGCGCGACGCCTCGCGGAATCGGAGATCGTGCGCCTCGAAGCACAGAAGGCCGACCTGGAACGCGAGTCGCGGAGCGACCGCAAGGAGCGTCCGTGATGAAGATCCAATTCCTGTCCCTGCTCGTCGCGTCGATCGTCGCCGGCTGCTCCAGTTCCGGGGTGCGAGGGGTCATCCCGCTCGGCACCGCGCGCGCATCCGCGGACTTCGCGGACTACGACATCCGGCGCGTCGGCGTCCTGCCTCCGGAAGGTGAGGTCTTCGAGGCAGGTCTGGTCGAACCGCTGCGCGACGCCTTGACCGCGGCGTTCACGGCCGAGACTTCGTTCGAGCTCGTGCCGCTCGGCCTCATCGAGATGGAATCGATCGAGCGCGTGGATCCGGCGCGCACCGGGAGCATCCATCCGACGGCCGTGCTCGAAATCGCTCGCCGAGCCGGGCTCGACGCCCTCTTGGCTGCGCGCGTGGTGGATCTCCGGCCGTACGAACCCGTGCGCCTCGCATTGGACGTCGACTTGATCGCGGTCGAGACCGGGCTCGTCATCTGGAGTGGGCATGTCCGCGTCGACACCGGGGACAGCCGCGCGCTGGCCGCGATCGAGTCGTGGCAAGCAGCCATGCGCTCGGGCGGTGAGTCGGAACACGCGGTCGACCTCTTGTCTCCGCGTCGGCTGGCGGAGTTCGCGGCGGCGCAGGTGGCGATGCTGCTCTGAGGGACGTCGAAGTACAGCTCGAACGCGGATCCAACGCGCGCACGCTCGAAGGATCGCGAGGCGCCGCTCCTCAGCGCGTCGAGGCCGTGAAAACGAACCCGACGAGGAGTCGGATCCGGTCGGTTGGGCCGTTCGGTCCCTGCGAGCGGACCGGGAATCAGGCTCGGGCCGTGAACCCTTTTCACGCAAAGACGAACGCAGCGCCTAGTCTTTGGATTCAGGCCCCTCGGGGTTTCCGAGCACCGACGGTCGCGTCAGGCGCCGAGCAGCTTGCGGGCCGCGCGCTCCACGCGCTCCGGCGTCGCCAGCGAACCCTCGGCGACCGCGGTGCGCACGGTTTCGATCTGCGCGCGCCGACGCGCGACTTCCGTGGCGTCTTCGTCGGCGGCGAGGACGAGCGAGGCGACCGAAACGTCGACCTGGTCTTCGTCCCGAGCCACCGCCTGCTCTTCCTTTCCAATGACGAGCTTGACGGAGTCGGGCGGGCGTTGCAGGTGCTCGAGGCGACCGCTCTCGAGGTCTTGGACCGCGTCGGCGATGCGCTCCCGGTTCATCCGGGTGAAGTCGATCGCGTCCTCGCCCGCCTCGGTGCGCGGGCGTTCCAAGGGGCCATTTGTGCGATTGCGGATCTCCATGAACCTGCTCCTCGGGAAATTGCTTCCCAGGCTAGTTATCGGATGTCGCCGTTTTCACTGAAGCGGAAAACGGCGACCTTGGCGGGGAGTGCTCGGCCGCGGCGGATGAGGGCGGCCCGGGACTGACCCAGTTGGCTGTCCGTCGCATCTTCACGGGCCGCCGGACGCGTTGGAGCGGCGTGGGGGCAGGTCCGACGCTCGACGAGGGCCACCCGAGAGACTACGGACAGCCAACTGGGTCAGTCTCCCCGCGCTGGGCCCTCAGTAGCGATTTCCCTTGGTAACCACCCTCGTCGCCGGCCCCGTCAGCGCCCACTCCCCGGGAATACACTCCTCATCCGCTCGTCCCTCGCTGCCGACATGGGACTGCCCTTGATGGAACCCCTCACAGCCGAGGACGCCTCGCTCGTCCAGGAAACCCTGGCCGGCAACCAGACCTCGTTCCAGCTCCTCGTCGAGCGGTACCAGGACCGCCTCTTCGCGCTGGTCCGCCACTACACGAAGGATCCGGCCCTCGTCGAGGACATCGTCCAGGAGACGTTCCTCAAGGCGTTCAAGCGTCTCGACAGCTTCCAGCACGAGTCGTCCTTCTACACCTGGATCTATCGCATCGCAGTGAACACGGTGCTCGACGTGATGAAGCGCCGCGGGCGCTCGCCGGTCACGTCCGTCGAGGATCCCGAGATCGCCGGCGCACCGAATGCGCCCGACACGCGAGTCATGGCACCCGACGCGCGGCTCCAGCGCGAAGAGATCGCGCGGATCACGCAGGAATGCTTGGCCCAGATCCCCGAGATCTTCCGCACGGTCCTCGTGCTGCGCGAGTTCGAGGACATGGCCTACCAGGACATCGCCGACCTGCTCGGCATCTCGATCGGCACCGTGGAATCACGTTTGTTCCGGGCCCGTGCGCGCTTCAAGGAGAAGCTCCTGCAGCGTCACCCGGAGTTCGGAGAAGGGGCATGAACATGAGCACCATGGATTGCGGCGACGCGCGCCCGCTCGTCCCGAGTTATCTCGACGGCGAACTCACCGAGGCGCAGGCGGCTCCGCTGCGCAAGCACTTACTCGCCTGCCAGGCGTGCCGCGCCGGCGCGCAGGCTGACAAGAACATGAAGCGTTGGTTCGCGGTGACCGAACCCATCGCGGTGCCGCGTGGATTCTCGGGCCGCGTGGCGCGCGCGGCTTTCGCGGGCGTCGAGAGCATGGCGCACGTGCCGACCGAATTCGAGCGCCGCAGCCCGCGCGCGGCGCCGATACTGCCCGGTCCGACCGTGGCCGTGGCGAGCTCGTCCGACCTCGAAAACGGTGGAATCGCCGTCGAAACCGCACGTCGTGACGAGGGCCGGATCCTGGTGTTCGTCTTGCGCTTGACCGTCGCCGCGGCGGTGCTGGCCCTGCTCGCGTCCGTCGCGATCCAGAGCCTGCGTCGCCCGAGCACGGCCGAGTTGCGCGCGGACGACCGCAACACCATGACGCTCGACGCCGCGCTCGAGAAGCTCGACCAGATCGAGCGCACCGAGGCCGCGAAGCCCGTTGCGGCGCCGCGATGATCGGCCTTCACGGCTCGATCACCTTGCTGGCCGTCGCTTGCCTCGCCGCGGGCGCGGGTGTCGGCGTCCTCGCTGCACGCTCCCTCGCGCCGCGCGAGACGCCGGTTCAGGACGGCCAGTTCAACGACTACGAGGCGCTGCTCGTCCAGACGTTCGAGTTGTCCACCGATCGCCGTGAAGCGCTGCATGCCGTTCTCGCGAGTTACGAGTCGGACCTGGCGAGAATCAAGGATCGCCACATGGCAGACTACTTGAGTTCGATCGAGCCCGAGCTGCGCGAACGAGGCCGCTTCTACCGCGAGCTCGTGCGCGATCGCGTCCTCCCCGAGGCGCGCCGCGCGGAGTTCGAGCGAATGGCGATGGGGCCGGCGAGCCCGACGAACCCTTGATACGAACGACCTGACTCCCGCAACGCGTCGACCCGACCGGCCTCCGGAATCACGCTGCGCCGATCCGCTCCGCACCCATCCTCCCCGCGTCCACGAAACGAGCGTCCACGAAATCCCATGGCACGATCCTGCGGACTGCGCATCGGCCCCCGTCGCTACGAGCTCGTCGTGCTCGACGGCAGCCCGAAGAAGCACAAGATCGCGGCCTACGCGATGGGTGATCTGCCTCACGGCAGCGACGATGCAGCGGCGGAAGCGGCCGCGCTGCTCAAAGCGGCCATGAAGGAGCACAACGTTCCGACGGACAACGTCGGTGTCGCGGTCGATGCGGGGATGGCCGCGTTCCGCATGCTCAAGGTGCCGTTCTCCGATCGCTCGAAGATCGAGGAAGTCATCAAGTTCGAGGTCGAGAGCCATTTGCCGCAATGGAACGTCGACGACGTCGTGGTGGACTTCCACGTGCTCGAGGCGAGCGACGAGCAGAGCGAACTCCTCGCGACCGCCGTTCCGAAGGCGGAACTCAGACGCGTGCTCGACCTCGTCGCGAAGGCGGGCGTCGAACCCCTCGAAGCCGAACTCGAGACGAGCGCCATGGTCAACGCCGCGCTGGCGTCCGACCTGTGCACGATCGACAACGCGCAGATCCTCGTGCACGTCGGTGAACTGTCGACTTCCGTCGTCGTCATCGATGGTCGCAAGATGCGCGAGATGCGCGCGATCCGAATCGGGTCGATGGCCAACGATCCGGCGCCGGTCGAAGCGGACGCGGCGCCCGAGGGCGATGACAAGCTCGCCTCCGTGCTCGAACCCAAGGATCCGGACGAAGCCGTGCGGCGCCTCGAACAGGCGATCAAGCGCATTCGACGTGAACTCGGTCGCACGGTTTCGGCGGCGCGCACGTTGCACCCGATCGATGCTGTTTACGTGTGCGGATTCGAGTTGCCGGGACTCGTCGGTAGCCGCATCCAGGACGCGGAAGTGCGCGCGCTCGACGTGTTCCAGAAGGACGGCGGACAACCCGCGGATGGCTTCGGACCGCTCGTGGTCGCGTACGGCGTCGCGCTGCGCCAATTGGGCGGCGGCGAACTGAAGCCCAGCCTGCGCCGCGAAGAACTCCGCTACGCCGGCGCGTTCGAGAAGGTCGAACTGCCGCTCGCGGTCGTCGCGCTGCTGGCGGTCACGTTCCTCGGCGTGTGGTTCATCTTCCTGACCAAGGAGACGCAGTTCGTCGACTCGAAGCTCGCGTTCTGGCGGAACAGCGCGCAGAAGTTCCTGCTCGGCGATCTGAAGAAGGGACAGCAGGGCTACCTGCTCTACCCGTCGGATCCGATGCAGAAGTACCTGTCGAACTTCGATGCGGACACGGAGCGCACGAAGTTCGAGCAGCTCCAATACGCGAACGGTCAGCTCAAGAACGAGATCAAGAAGCTGGAGAAGGACCTCGGGCAGGACGCCGAGATCACGCAGCCGCAATCGGCGCTGGTCGCGAGTGCCTTGGTCCTCGGGACGCTCGAGGACGAGATCCAAGGCGGCGGCCGTCCCAGCTTGCGCAAGATCCAGTCGACGTACTCGATCGGCAAGCAAGGCAAGGCCGACTTCGTGCGTGTCGTGCTCGACGTGACCTTCTTCGGTGGCGACACGGTCGTCGCGACGCAGAACTACGAGGACTTCATCAAAGCGACCGAAGCCCAATCCTGGTGCATCGGTCAAGTGGATCGACGGCCCAGCACGAGCAATGAGGACGGCAAGGGCATCTTCGTCCCCGGCCTCGCCATCGAGGTCGACGTGTCCAAAGCGAACTTGGAGAAGCTCTGACCATGAAGGCCTTCTTCGCAGAAATGAACTTGGCTCGCGGGATCATCCTGATCTCCCTGATCGGCTGCCTCGCCCTCGGATTCCTGGGCTGGCAGAAGCAGTCGCAGCTCGACGAGCTCAAGGAGCAGCTCGACACGCGGATCGAACCGCTCGTCAAGGACCTGATGCAGACGGCGCAGCGGCACACGTCGCTCGCGAAGTCGCTCAAGGACGACAGCCTCGGCGCGCAATCGGACCTCGAGACCTACATCCGCAAGGTCGCCGCGAAGGACAAGGTCGAGATCGGCAACGTCAACATGACGTTCACGCCCGAGCAGCGCAGCAAGACCGTCGTCGACAAGGTCTACCGCATCAAGTCGGACACGCGCGACCGCTCGTTCCAACGGTTGCGGATCGCGAACTTCCTCTACACGCTCGAATACGACAGCCGCCGCGTGAAGGTGACGGACCTGAAGCTCGAGGTCGCCGAGAAGCGCCCGAAAGCGCACGAAGTGCCGGCGGACGAGTGGTTCTTCGAGGCTGAAGTGACTTCGCGGCAGCGGGCGGACGGCTAGGACCCTGGAGGTCGCCCAGTAGTGCCTGAAGCCGCACGAGCTCCGTGCGGCGAGGTTCTTCCAGGCGGAAGTCACGCCGCGACAGCGCGCGGAAGGCCAGGTCGCTCGGAGGTGCGCTCCGTTCGGACCCGTGCCTGAACTCTCGGCATCGACTCGAGCCGACTGCGGAACGGTCACTTGAACTATATGCGCCGGGGTGCATATAGTAGGGCATGTCCGCCACCCGCCAGCGCGCCGCGCGCAACCCCGATGTCCTCCTCGCTGCCGTCGCCGAGCCCACCCGTCTGCGCCTCATCGCGCTGCTCGCGCCGGGCGAAGCCTGCGTGTGCGACCTAGTCGGCGCGCTCGATCTGCCGCAACCGCTCGTGTCACGACACCTCGGCGTGCTGCGCCGCGCGGGGCTCGTCACGGCGCGGCGCGAGGGGTTGTGGATGCACTACTCGCTCGCCGATTCGCGCTCGGAAGGCCACGCGAAGCTGCTCGATGCGCTCGCGGCCCTGCACGCGGAAATGCCCGCGGTCGAGGCCCAAGTGAAGCGCTGTTCGGCGCTGCGTGCGGGCCGCAACTGTTGCTGAACGGAGACGACGATGAACACGAAGACGAACGAAGCGGAACGGGTGCGCGAACTGGTCCGTGACGGCTACTCGCAGATCGCGAAGGCCGAACCTGGGACAGGCGGCTGTTGCGGGCCCGTGGGGGGCTGCGGCGTGCGCACCGATGTCGAGGAGCTGGCCGGGAAGCTCGGCTACACGGCCGATGAGCTGAAGAACTTGCCCGAGGGCGCGAACCTCGGCCTTTCCTGCGGCAATCCGGCCGCGATCGCCGAGCTGCAGCCGGGCGAAGTCGTTCTCGACCTCGGTTCCGGCGCCGGCTTCGACTGCTTCCTCATCGGGCCCAAGGTCGGCGCGACCGGTCGTGCGATCGGCGTCGACATGACGGCCGACATGCTGGCGAAGGCGCGCAAGAACTTGAGCAGCTATCGCGCGCGCACCGGCCTCGACAACATCGAGTTCCGCTTGGGCGAGATCGAGCACCTGCCGCTCGCCGACGCGTCGGTCGACGTCGTGATCAGCAACTGCGTGCTGAACCTCTCGCCCGACAAGGCGCAGGTCTGGCGCGAGATCGCGCGCGTGCTGAAGCCCGGCGGTCGCGTCGCGGTCAGCGACCTCGGCCTCGTGCGGCCGTTGCCTGCCGCCGTCCGCGACTCCATCGAAGCACTGGTCGGTTGCGTCGCGGGCGCGCCGCTCGCGACGGACACGGAGCAATGGATGCGCGCCGCCGGTCTCGTCGCCGTGCAACTCGTCGAGAAGCCCGAGTACGTGGCCGCGATGGAAGACGTGAAGGACCCGCTCTACCAGAAGATCGCGGCCGAGCTGCCCGCGGGTCACGGGATCGCGGACTACGTCGCGAGCTACGACATCCGCGCGAAGAAGGGTGGACCGCGACCGAAGGTCGTCACATCCTGCTGCTGAGTCCCCCGTGCGCCCGCTCGCTTGCGAAGCACTCGGCACGTTCGCGCTCGTCCTCGCCGGAACGGGCGCGATCGTCGTCGATGAGGTGAGTGGAGGAGCCATCGGACACGTCGGCGTGTCGCTCGTCTTCGGGCTCGTCGTCCTCGCGCTCGTGAACGCGCTGGGGGATGCATCGGGCGCGCACTTGAACCCGGCGGTGTCGATCGCGTTCGCTGCCTCGGGTCGCTTCTCGTGGGGCCGCGTCCCCGCATACGCGGCGGCACAGATCGTGGGCGGCATCGCCGCGAGCCTCGTCCTGCGCCTGCTTTTCCCGCTGGATTCGACGCTCGGCGCGACGATCCCGAGCGGTAGCGCGCAGCAGTCCTTCATCCTCGAAGTCCTGCTCGCTTGGTTCCTGATGCTCGTGATCCTCGCCGTCAGCGACGGCGCGAAGGAGCGCGGACCCGTGGCCGGGATCACGATCGGAGCCGTGGTCGCGCTCGAAGCGCTCTTCGCGGGCCCGATCAGCGGCGCGTCGATGAACCCGGCACGATCGATCGGTCCCGCGCTCGTTTCGGGGCGCATCGACGACCTCTGGATCTACCTCGCGGCGCCCGTCGTGGGTGCCTTCCTCGCCATCCCCTGTTGTCGGCTCATCCGCCAACCCGGGTGCTGCAGACCCGAGGCCTGCCACTCATGACCCGAACCGATGCCCTGCGCGTCCTCTTCGTCTGCGTCGAGAACAGCAACCGCAGCCAGATGGCCGAAGCCTTCGCGCGGATCCACGGCGGCCCATGGGTCGAGGCGACGAGCGCGGGATCACGACCGTCGGGCATCGTGAACGCGAAGGCCGTCCGCGCGATGCGCGAGAAGGGCTACGACCTCGAGGCTCATCGATCGAAGTCGACGCTCGACGTGGGACCCGGTCCCTTCGATGCAGTGGTGACCATGGGATGCGGTGATGCATGCCCGAACATCGCGGCTCGGATGCGCGCGGACTGGTCGATCCCCGACCCTCGCGACATGGACGAAGTCGAGTTCCGAACCGTTCGCGATCGCATCGAGAGCGAGGTCGTGATGCTCCTCGAACGCTTGGGACTTCCAAGTTCGTGAAGGAGAACGCAAGCTCGACACGCGCTCCGCCGATAGACTGAAGACGTCACGGAGCGCGAGACTGCTCGCCACGGCGACCACTCCCCCCTGCATGATTTCGAAGGACACGATCGCGACCTCCGTCGCGTCGATCTCCACCGAGCCCGAGCTGCTGCTCGAGAGGCTCCCCGATTGTCGCCGCGCGGACGCGCAGTCCCTCGCCGACGCATGGATCGGGTTGGAGCCGACGTTCTCGAACCAGAAGACGATCCGGCGCTGGCGCAAGTACGCGCGAAATAGCGACGAATACGGCTTTTTCTGCGACGCGAAGGTCCTCGCGAAGCAGGAGCTGATCGCGAAGCGCATCGTCGCCGCGTACCGCGATCTGCGCGCCGAAGGTCACCCCGACTGCCCGTTCGCGGTGGTCGAACGCGAGAAGAGTCGCGACCCCTACGGCCTGCGCCGTCAGGACCTGCGCTTCAGTGACGGACGCGGTGGTCCTTGCCTCGAGGTGCGCATCGCGCTCGACCCCGAGACCTTCGAGATCCCGATCAAGCCGGTCCCGTTGGCCTGGCTCTACGACGAGCGCTTCGTCCGATTCCTCCAACGGTTCGTCTGGAACGAGCCGCGTCGCGCGAAACTTTTCGCGTCCATGGCCCACGGCGGCGGCCAGTTCTGCTTCAGCGCGAAGACGTTCCTCCAGGGCAGCCTGCTCGCGGATTCGATCGCGTACCGGCTGAACCATCCGGAGCTCGTGTCCTGGATCACGGACTACCCGAACCCCGACTCGCGCGGGTTCCGGACGACGCGCAAACGCTTTTTGGCGTTCCGGACGGCCTTGGAGAACTACTGGAAGGGTGCGTTCCACCCCGCGTCGATCGGGCAGTTGACGGTCGAGAACGCCATCCTCGACCGTGGCTTCGAGCCGTCGTGCAACCCGGAGGCGGGCCGGATGGACGCGAAGAGCGGCCCGCGCGGCGATGCGCGCGAGGTGTTCCAAACGAACTTCGCGTTCGCGCGGCACGTGAGGCAGCGAGCTCAGAGCGTCCATGCCGGGTACTGGCAGTGCCAGCATCCGCACGAAGAGGGTTTCCGCACGGATCAGGTCATGCGCTACAGCGAAGCGAACCTGAACCGCGTGCAGATCGCCGGCGAATTGCACGTGAAGAGCGGCAAGGTCCTTGGTCGCGCCGCTGTTGCCGACTTCGACGCGCCGCTCGACGTGTCGATGCTGCACTCCGAAGCGTCGTGGGAACAGCGCTCGCAGATGTCGAAGGCCAGCGCGCACGACATGGTCGAATCGGTGCTGCTCGAAGCGCACCACGCGGCCTACTTGAGCGAGCATCCGCGCGTGACGGTCAAGGACTCGCTCGCGCAGGACCGTCTGCTCTACGACGCCGAAAGGACGCTGAAACGCCGCGCGCCGAAGATCCTCGATCGATTGCGCGCGGAAGCGCGCCGCGAGAACCTCGAGCTCTCGAACGGCCGCGTGCGCAGCGATTGGATCGAGCCCGAGCCGCTGTTCTGGGCCGCCTGGCACGTGCTCGACACCGGTGAGCGCGCCGAAATCGCGGTCGAAGCGGTCGGCGGTTTCACGGAGCGCGTGCACCAAGCCGCGATGAAGGATCCGCGCAAGGACGTCGGTGACCCGATGGACGCTCACCGACACCGCGTGCATCCGTTCCTCTGGGAAGCGCTGGCCTCGCAGCCCGACGTTATGGACGGGAAGCCCGAAGTGCGGCGCGAACACGAGCGTTTCAGCCGCGAACGCGAAGAGCACTTGGCCCTGCGTCCGACGTGGTCACCGGCGGACGACGAACCGCCGTGGCGGGCACCGATCGGGTCGCTCGGGCCGTTCAGCTCGCGCTGACGCGTCGCGGCGACCGCAGCGCCTCGTCCTCTTCGACGGTGATGCGTTCGCGTCGCCGCTCGCCGCCCGCTCGCCACCCTTCCGGCGACTCAGAGCCTGTGAAGAATTCACGGCCTCTCGCACTGCGGAGCGGCGCCACTAGAGTCTGAGCGCCCGTAGACTCGACTTCTTCACACGCTCTCAGCGCGCGGGAAAGAAGCACACGCTCTCAACGTCCGACTTCGAGCTTCTTCCCCTCGAGCTTCAAGTCCCGCCACGGATCGAAGCTCGAGTCGTTGCTGAGGACGTAGGTGCCGTCGTTCAGCCTCCACGCGTGGTCGTACGAGTTCGACAACGTCGCCGTTCCGCCCGGCGCGTCCACGTCGCGATAGGTCTGCACGCCGACCAGCGCGTCGGCGAAGTCGCGAGCGCGGCGGTCGGCGCTGACCGAGTAGGCCTCCCAGGCTTCGCTGCGGATGCGTGAGATCTCCTCGTTGGATCGCGCGATCGCCGCGGCGCGCTTGCGGCCCTCCTCGAGCGCCACGCGACCGATGGCCAGGTCGTGGCCGCTGATGCGTTGGCTCCACTGAGGATCGGTCTGGATCGAGGCACGGATCGCTTCGTAGAGCGCGGCGTCGTGTCGGTTCGTCGGCGCGCTCGTCGCGTAGGCCGGATAGGTGGAACCGTTCAGCGCGTCGAGCGTGCCCGTGCCGAGACCCGGGTCGTTACGCATCAGCGAGAACACCGCCACCGCCGCGATGGAGCCGACGCGCTCGACGCCGTTCTCGCGGTACGTCGCTCGAACCTCGCCGGCTTCGACCCAAGTGCGCGACTCGCCCATCGGCATGGGAGTCCGCGACTCGACCTGGAGGAGCGGTCGGCGCAAGTCCTCGCGCGCGACGAACCCGGTGACGCGCGCACCCGGCTGAAGGCGCGCGACGAGCGCCTCGAGGTACTGACGCACGTTCTTCCACGGCGCGATCGAGCAACCCGGCGTGCTCGGCCCCGATCCGTAGTTGTTCCATTCCCAGCGCTCCGCGGGGAGGATCGCGACGCGCTCGGCGCCGTCGGGCGAGCTCGCGTTCCAGCGGCAGGCATAGCCGTTCGTGCAGGTCCACTCGGATCCCCAGTAGACGCCGCCCTCGGTCTTCCAACCGTGCGGCACGAAGAGCGTCGCCGCGGCCATCGGCCGCTCGAAGCCCGTCGCGTCGACGACGACCGCGGGCTCCATGCGGATCGAGCGCGGAGCGGACTTCGTCGGCGTCGAGACCGGCGCGGAGGCTTGGAGCAGCGCGATGAGCGCGAAGGGGAATAGCATCGGCATCGGAACGACGCGCGCGGCTGTGAACGCGGCGTGGCCTCCGCCCTGAGCATCTCTCGCGGCGCGCGAGGCGGCAAGGCCGAAGCGGGCATACCGGACGAGACGGGCCTCGAGTCGGCGCGAACGCCGCGATTCGGGCTGCAACGGAGAACGCGGCTAGCCTCCGTGCGGGAACGTCGGAGCGCCCGGGTATGGCTGTCCGAGTTCGATCCAAGCGAGCGGCGCGCGGCTCGCGGCGACGGGCTTCGCGAGCGTGACGAACGACACACTGCGCCTCGAAGGCAGCAGCATGCCGAACAGTTCCGCGTCGTACTTCCAGGGCACGCTGCAGACCAACGGTGGCGCGGGCACGGTCTTCGGCGACGGCCTCTGCTGCGCGGGCGGCTCGCTGTTGCGCCTCGTGGGGACGTCGAACATCGGCGGGGCGTCGGTGTATCCGGCCGCGGGTCAGCCGAGCGTGTCCGTGCGCGGCGCGATCACGAGCCCGCCGCAAACGCGGACGTACTAGGTCTGGTATCGCAACGCGGCGAGCTTCTGCGCGCCCGAGACGTTCAATCCGACGAACGGGTTGTCCGTGTCGCGTTCCTCGACCGCATCGAGTTCGAGCCCTTCTTCTGACACGATCCGGCGATGCCGCGCTCCATCGCTGCTCTCTCGCTCGTCGTGCGCGACTACGATGAGGCGATCGCGTTCTACACGGACGTGATGCGCTTCGAACTCGTCCAGGATGAGCCCCTCCCATGCGGGAAACGCTGGGTCGTCGTCGCGCCGCGCGGGAACGCCGGCGCCCGACTCGTACTCGCGCGGGCAGCGAATCCCGAACAATCCGCGCGCATCGGCGACCAGACCGGCGGGCGCGTGTTCCTGTTTCTGCACACGGACGATTTCGAGGCGGATGTCGCGCGCCTGCGCTCGCGCGGCGTGCGCTTCACCGAAGAACCGCGCGAGGAAGCCTACGGACGTGTTGTCGTGTTCCTCGACATCTACGGCAACAGGTGGGATCTCGTGCAACCGCGCTGAGGTGGCGGAGTTCTGGGCGCGAGTTCGCGGCGTTCCACCGGGCGAGCTGCGAATCGCTCGGTCGCAGTCACCGCGGATCGACTTCAGTAGTGGACGTTCGCCCTCAGGAACACGGCGTCGCGGTGGTACTCGAGGAACCGTGACTGCCCACTACTGAACACACCGACGTCGAGCGAGCGATCCACGGGGACTCCCATCTTCGCCAGCGATTCGGGGTGCGCGACCGGCGAGACGAGCAATCGGCCGGTCGACTCGAAGGAGATGAACCCGCGGTCGAACAGGTGGTCGATGCTCGGCGTGAGGAGCAGGCCGTTCTCCGGATCGAGGCGTTCGGCGTGGTTGGAATCCCGCCATGGCTTGCAGTGGCTCGCCCGCAAGTGCTCGGGACGGTCGACTCTCGTCACTCGGCAGTGGCGCTCGAAGAGTTGAACACCTTCACGGAAGCGCCCTTGGCCGCGCCGCGCGAGAATCAGGGCCTCGCGTTCGGTGTCGGGGATCGAGACGTTGCTCTGGATCTCGCTCCGCAGGTGCTCCTCCCAGAGCACGAGGTCTGGACGCGGTGCCGCATGGGCGAGCTCCGCCGTGAGTTCGTTGCGCGCTATCGCGGAGATCTCGGCTCCGATCAAGTCGGCGAGTGCCAGCGCAAGCGGTGCAGGGAGGCGCGTGAGATAGATGCTCTGAACGCCCCTGCCGTCTTGCTGCAGCGGCGCGTACTTCGCCGGCAAGAGTGGTCTGAGTCGCTCCATCCACTGCGACGGGCGGAACTCGGTGGCGATCCCGCTGAAGCTGACGTCGACGCGCCATCCGATGTCGTTCCAGTTTCGGCCTGCGTCTCCGAACTCGGGCGGCTTCGGCGCCTCGTACGCGTGTGAATTCGCGAGTCCGAACGCGCGGATGCGCGAGTCCGCGAAGCAGAAGACGAGGTCGCCCGGCGAGACCTCGCGCATGAACTCGTAGAAGGCGTTCCGACTACCGTCCTGCTTGCGTTTCGGCGACCAGAGGTAGCCACCCGTGAACTCGTGGCGGAAAGTCTGGTTCTGGTTCACCCACCAATAGCGCACGGAGAGCAGTCCTCGGTTCGCGCAGGCTACCCCGCGGACGAGCGGAAACTCGAGCTCATGATCCGGGACCGAGCGTTGTCAACTCCTCGACGAGGCGAACACTGCCCATCGAACGGCGTTCGGCAGGCTCATTCGCGTGCCGACGCCACGAAGACCACAGGAAGCGTAACGGCCTCATCGCGACCGTTGCGGTGCCGGGCGAACGCCTCAACTCGCGATGAACTTGCCCGTGTACTGGTAGTTCATCGCCAGCGCCGTGAGGAACGCCGCCAGTTCCGCGCCGACCTCGTCGCGCTCCGACAGCGGATACCGCAACGCGAGTTCCTTCGCGCGCTCTTCCAAGTGCTTCGCCAAGCTCCGCAGCACCGCCGGATCCACTCCGGTCCACGCGTACACCGTCGCCGAGCAGAACTCGCGCTGGCGCCGCAACATCCCGGCCGCATCGCCCGTCTTGGCTTCGTCGAGCGCCTTCTTGGACGCGGCACGTTCGCGTGCTCGACCGAAGATCGCGGACAGGTCGCCGTCGAGGCTGCGCGGGATCCGCTCCGCGCCGAGGTCGACGCTCTCGAAGAATTCCTGCAGCGTCAGCCGGATCTCCTTCGTGTCGTAGTCGATCTGCGTGTCGACCACTTCCGGGTCGAGGTCGCGCAGCGTCACGCACATCTCGTTGCACGACTCGAGCTTCGCCAACGCGCCCGGTGAGTCGGCGTAGAGCGCGCGCCAATCCAGACCCGGCGTCATCCACACCGCGAACGTCTCGGCCCAGTCCTCGTCCGGGTGCTTCTGCGCGTAGCCGCCGGGCAGGTGGCGCACGAAGTCGGGGCTGAACGGTTTGACCTTGTAGTCCTCGACGTACGGGCGCGACATCGGGCCGAAGACGCGCGCCCATTCCTCTTGCGCGTAGAGGCGGTAGGCGTAGTTCACCACGTGCCCCATCTCGTGGCGGAGGTAGCGCAGCACGTCTTCCTCGCCTTCGCCCTCGACCAACCCGCCGCGGCGGCGTTGCAGGTCGAGGAACTGTTCGTCCGCGAGATAGAACGGGATCCCGATCGCGACCGTGCCCTCGGGCACGCCCCATTCGTCCGTCAGGTAGAAGCGCGGGGCGAGGCGCGTGATGCCGCGTTCGGCGAGCTCTTTGTGGAAACGTTCGATCACGCGCTCGAGCGGGCGTCCTTCGATGCGCAAGTCGAAGTCGCAGATGCGCCTCGAGAGCAGCTCGGGCGAGACCTCCGACCGATCCGCGACCTCGAAGGGCGCGGGCTCGGGCGGGGGGAAAGGGGCCAGGTCGGCCTCGAGGGTCTCGTCCATCGGGGGGGCATTGTCGCCCCCCGAGGGTCCGGTCCAACGTCAGGGTTCTGAGAACGTCGTAACGCCCTGGGAATGCTCCGGATTCAGAGTGCGTGAGCTTCGGGCCCGGTCCTTGCAGGAGGCCGATTCCCCCGCACCGGAGCCACCACCATGCGTCTAGCCCTGACCCTCGTTTTGTCCGTTCTCACCGCCTTTCCCGTCGGCGCGGTCCTCGGGAACGCGCACCGCCCCGGATCCCTGCCTTGGTCCGACACGGTTCAGGTGGAGAGCTTCGATCCAGCGGGGGGCCATCTCGTCGGCGTGCGCCTGCTCGTCGAGGCGTTCGTGCGCGCGGACCTCCGGGCGGAGAACCTGGGCTCGGGCCCCGACCTCGTCCATGCGCAAGTCTCCGCCCTCGTCCGGGTCGCGCTGCCCAACGGCGAATCCGTCGCGGAGCTGCCCTTCGACACCGCGAGCACGTGGGCGCTGGAGTCCTTCGACGGCAAGTCCGACTTCGCAGGTTCTTCCGGGCGATCCATCCGGCCGGCCAGCCGGCGTTACACCGAAGTCCTGATCGGCGACCCGGGACTGCTCCGTTACTTCGTCGGACCCGTCGGCGGTGGCGGACTCGTCGAGCTACCTGTTTCGGCGCAGGGTCTGACGTGCATCCTCGGCAGTCAGGATCTGCTGCAGTTCGCGGACGCCGCCGCCGGTGTGCGCGTCCGTGTGGAGTACTTCGCGATTCCTTAGTCGCGTGCGCGGAGTCGTCCGAGGAACGGGACTCGTCCGTGAAAGTTGGAGAGTTCTCCCGCC
>Ga0163149_10002922_pt1 | contig 19999 bp, 19 predicted proteins | sample OliLakLV19MP5G1_FD_148604 | JGI IMG/M metagenome (GOLD analysis project Ga0163149, IMG submission 148604) | Freshwater microbial mat bacterial communities from Lake Vanda, McMurdo Dry Valleys, Antarctica - Oligotrophic Lake LV.19.MP5.G1 | ecosystem: Environmental > Aquatic > Freshwater > Lake >...
CCAAATCGCGGGTGGTTTAACCGAGTCGATTTTTCAGCCCCAATGGTCGCCGGATGGGGTGCTGTATTTTGTCAGCGATCGCACAGGCTGGTGGAATCTATATCGCTGGCAAGGGGCGATCGAGCCGCTGTGTTCCATGGAAGCCGAATTTGGCTTGCCTCAATGGGTGTTTGGCATGTCTACCTATGGGTTTGAGTCGGCAGATCAAATTATTTGCACCTATACCCAGGATGGCGCTTCCTATCTTGCTAGCTTAAACCTACACACTAAAGCCTTGGATCTAATTGAAACGCCTTATTCCGAAATTGGCAGCATTCATACCGCACCGGGAAAGGTCGTGTTCAAAGCAGGATCGGCAACTCAATCGGGTGAACTGGTGCAGCTAGATCTGACGACTCGCAAGCTAGAGGTGCTGCAAAAAACCAGCGAGTTGCAGGTTGATCCCGGTTATTTATCGGTGCCCACCGCGATCGCCTTTCCCACCGAAAACGGACTTGAGGCTTACGGCTTTTACTATCCGCCCAACAACAAAGACTTTGCTGCGCCAGAAAGTGAGCGTCCGCCATTGCTAGTCAAAAGTCACGGCGGACCGACTTCTGCCACTTCCACCATGCTCAGTCTGCGAATTCAGTATTGGACGAGTCGCGGTTTTGCGGTGCTGGATGTGAACTATGGCGGCAGCACAGGCTATGGACGCGCCTACCGGGAACGGCTGAACGGGCAATGGGGCATTGTGGATGTGGATGATTGCGCCAATGGAGCTAAATACTTGGCGGCGCAGGACAAAGTAGACGGCGATCGCCTGGTGATCGATGGCGGCAGCGCTGGCGGCTACACGACTCTCTGCGCTCTCACCTTCCGGGATGTGTTCAAAGCGGGTGCCAGTTACTATGGCGTGAGCGACTTGGAAGCGCTGGCAACTGACACGCACAAGTTTGAGTCACGCTATCTGGATAGCCTGATTGGAGCCTATCCAGAGCAAAAAAATCTGTATATCGAGCGATCGCCGATCCATTCGGTGCAATTGCTCAACTGTCCAGTGATTTTCTTTCAGGGTGACGAAGATAAAATTGTGCCCCCGAACCAAGCAGAAATGATGGTCGAAGCTCTGAAAGCGAAGGGATTGCCCGTTGCCTACGTCCTATATAAAGGAGAGCAGCATGGCTTCCGTAAAGCCGAAAACATCAAACGCACGATGGATGGTGAATTCTACTTTTATGCCAAGGTGTTTGGGTTTGAACCTGCCGATGTGATTGCACCCGTGGCGATCGCAAACCTGATCTCTCCATAGCCTAAACATTCAGTAAAAGGAATTTTCTACCGCCTTACAACAACCGTGATAATCAACCACTGCTAGGCAGTGCCAACGCATCAATTAAGCGATCGCTATTTCATGTCTAGCATCAGGACATGAAAGCCTGCTTGCACAAAATGGCGATCTCCTGTGACCACATCGGTTAAGTTTTGCTGTTGCATTACCACGAAGGAGATACAGTCGGTTAAGCCCCAGGTTTTATCGGAGCGGGATTGATAGAGTGCGAGTGCCTGCATCAGCAACTCTGTGTCAACCCTAACAACTCTAATGTTTTCGGTACAATAGCACTGTTGGATAAACTGAACTGCACCAGCCCGATTGAATGCGCTTAAGGCATTGCCAACTTCAGTAAAGATGGCTTCTGTAATCCAGACTTCGGTTGCTGCACGAATACGCGGGAAGAGTTGTTTTGCCTGGTTATGATAGTCGTCGCGAGGGTTGAGCAATGCTTGAATGAAGGCGGTGTCTAGAAACAAGCGATCGCCCATCACGACCCATTTTCCTGGTGTTTGGGTGTGCCGTAGAGATAATGGTCATGTTCGGTTGACCAGTCGGCAGGAGCTTCGACAGTTCCGGTGAGAGATTCAAGCACATCCCAGGCATTACCGGATTCTTGCAAATGCTCTTTCCGCAAGGTCAGAACAAAGGTAAGAACCTGTTGTTGGAGATTGTCAGGCAAATCGTTCACCTGCTCAAAAATCTGTATGGTGATTGGATTACTCATTCATCCTCCTGAAAGTTACAACCTATTAAGATTAAGAAGAAAAATTGCTAGCTGTTTCATTTTCCCTCCACGTTCGCACAGCGTGTGCCTTGCACGATCGCAATCTCATCTTCAGTCAACCCATACAACTGACACGAGATCGCATCAATCAAGCGATCGCATAGCTATGCACTTAATAAAGGTAAATCAAGGGTCTGAAGATTGAGACTATCAACATTTTTAGAGTAATTATCGATCGTGATAGCCACTACTTTACCTTGGGAATCATAGTCTAGAATCAGATCATCACTGATAGCATCTGTAGAAAGAATAGGCTTTCTAGTTAACTCGATCGCCAAAGTATCTGTTTCAGGAAAGTATTGAATCTTCATTGTGGCTCTTCTCTGCGCTGTTGTCGTTTATAGAAATTACGGTCAAAAAAAGCATTATGAACCGTTTCTCCATCCTCTAGGGTAATAACCCGTAAAACTCTGCCTTCTGCTTCTTCAATGTTGCCCCAATAAGAAATGCGATTGTTAGACTGTACTTCTTGCTTTATTGAGTTGGCTAATACACGCTCTATCCACTCTCGTTGCACTTCAGGATGCTTCTGAGAAGCAAATTCATCGAAATAACGGGTGCTTTTCATAGCTGATTAATCAAATTGGCATCTGTTGTATTTTTTCCCTCCACGTTCGCGAAGCGTGTGCCTTCCACGATCGCAATCTCATCTTCAGTCAACCCATACAATCGATAAACGATCGCATCAATCAAGCGATCGCTCTGCGTCATTTGTAACCATCAGGGATTATCGAAGTAAAGCAATAAAACCAGCTTGCTCAAAATGCTTGTCATATGCCAAAGCTTCTAAAATGTCTTGCTGTTGCATAATGCAAAATGAGCCACAATCGGTATGACTCCAGGATTGATCGGGACGTTGAACATATAAAATCAAAGCTTGTTGGAAGAGATCAGGAGTTTGAGAAATAATTTGAATTGCAGGATTCCGTTGTGCAGATTGAATCAAAGCTATCACTGCTTGTCTAAGGAAGTTGCCGCGTTTGGCAAAATGGTTGAGAACTTCCGTAAAAACCATTTCACTGGTGCAAATCTGCGCTTCAGGTAGGGCAACACTGGTCTGGATTGCAGTTTGATGGAGGGTATCTTGAGGATCGAGCAGTGCAATCCAGTACCCTGTGTCTGCAAAAACAGTTTTCATTCCTCCACCTTGGGGGCACCGTAGAGATAATGGTCATGATTGATCGCGCCATCGTGGGGTAGTCTATCCCACTCTTGGGCAGGAACTTGGGCTTGAATCTCTTTAACTTGTTCTAGAAGATTTAAAATGCCGTTCGTTTGAACTTTGGATGAAATCGACTGTTCCTTAACTTTGCGATGCTTGATAAATAAACAGAAATCAAGAATTTCTTCGATCAGTGAATCAGGGGCTTGCTCGATTTCTTTGGCGAGTTGTTCTCTCATTGTCATGGATTTGTCCTCCTTCGTATCTATTTTCCCTCCACGATCGCACCGTTTATTCCCTCCACGATCGCAATCTCATCTTCAGCCAATCCATATAACCGATACGCGATCACACTCATTTTGTAAGCAACCCAACATCAGTAGTGGGAGAAGAGCTATGCCATGCTCGATAAAAGTCTGGATAACTCATGTTTTGAGCACAGCACCAGAGAAAATTATTGTAGTCCCCAAAATCAGACATATCATCAACTAAATCCTTAAACTGCGTCACAATCAAACGTAAGGTATCTAGACTACTTAAAATATAATCATTACGAAGAATTGACTTTAGAACTATTATTGAATCTCGAAGTTCTTGTTGATTAGAGCTTAAGCCTTTCTCATTTTTAATAATTATTTTTACTAAGGTTGAAACAATATGATTTTTATTCGCCTCAATATCCTTGAATAAATCTTCTAATCCTAATAGAGATAACTTTCTGTTGAAGGTAAGCTGGTTTATTCTCTTTGCTTTCTCTATCCATATAGAATCTATGGGATTACCATACAACTCTCTAAATTGCTTCCTCTCACTATAAATTGCATCAACTTCAGAATTTGAATTTAATATTTCTTGGAAATTAGAGCTTTTTTTACTTACTTTCTCTAAAAGTTCTACAGCATATCCCTTCACATCTATAAATTCGGTTGTATTAATTATCTCTGCGAGACTTTGGCACACTATCTCCTTATTTATCCGACTAATGTTATCTTGAGCACGTGACCATAAATGTATAGAGGATATATTCGGATAGCATCCCCATTCCACTAATTTCCTGATTATTTCAGCATCATGAATACTCTCAAACTCAACCAGCCCTCTCGATGCAAGGAAGAACGCTTCTACCCAAAAGAAGCCACCACAATGATCCTTAAACTCCTTTAAATTAAAAATGAATTCTTCTTTCTGTTCTCTTGCCAGATTCTTACGTCCAAGCCAAAGTAGGATAACTTCTTCCCAAAAAGGCTCAAAAATGCAGTATTTAATTTCTCCATTGCGGTTTTTAGTAGGTTGATTCTCATGATTGCGCGGTAAGAAATCATCCCAATCATCGATTGCCAATGCGGCAAAATATTCCTGAAAAGTAGGATGGAAGAAAGCATAAACATTTTCAAGTGGATTTTCTTCTGCAACACCGACACAGTTCAGCCAGCCAAGTTGAAGAGCTAAAAAGAATAGGGAATCTTCATCATCCGCATCGCCTAGAAACTGCTCAATGAACTTCTCGCGCAAACGAAACCGAGAAGATTTCTGATCAATGGCTTCTTTTGCTAGTTCTCCTAAAGCACGGTTCAATTCCTTGCGCTTTGTTGTGCTTAATTTTGTTGGAACCTTGTCCTTGTTCCATTCATAAAATGCATCCACAAACCATTCATACAATCCAGCTTTCGTTTCCGGAAGTTCACCTTGCATTAGTTGCCAGCTATAGCAAAGTAGCGTCAGTCGCAGCGGGTTTTTCACCATGTCTCGGATGCGTTCTTTGCCCGATTGCCCCAACGCCGATTTCAGATTTTGCTCTAATTCTGGTTCAGTCACAAACCAGTTACCGATAAACTGATGTACCTGCATTGGATAATCAAAATCCAGATTGCGATATACATCAAAGCGATCCAGGGCATTCTTTCCCGCATCCCACACATTCAATCGACAAGTCAGCACCACCCGCACATTTTGCAACCATCCCTCACGCATCTGGGTTGCAATCTGCTGGAGCGCATCTGTTTTTGCCATTTCATCCACACCATCCAGTAACAACCAGACCTTTCCTGTTTTTAGCAGTTGCCCCAGTTCATCCCGATGCTGTTGTGAGATTTCTAGTTCCTGAGTTGTAGTCTTCAGCCAGTCATTGAGCAAATATTCCGTCAGGTTTTTTGTTCCCACTGCTGCCAATGGAATCCAAATGGGAATACCATCAGTTTCCTTTAAAATCCAATCTCCAATCTTCTGAAGTTGTGTTGTTTTTCCGGCTCCCGGTTCGCCAATAATCGCAATGCGGCTTCCCTGACTATTTTTGCTTTGCCCTTGCCGCAACACTTGCTCAAAAAAGGCATCCTGACTAATGGGTGTAACCCTCTCCTCATAAAGTTCAGAACCCTTTTCTGGGGAACCACCATCAAAGGTATGCTTTGGTCTCTGCCGCCGCTCTACCACACCCAACGGCACAAACATTTCATCCAGTTCAAAACAAACTCCATTACGTGTTGTCAGGACATTTGTTCTTAATCCCTTCCATTGATTCAGTAGCTCTCGACAAGTTTTCCGCCAGACAGTTATTTGTTCCAAACTGCTAACTATTGAGATTGAAAGTTTCCTCTCGCCACCAAAATTCGCTTCCAAAATTTCTTGAACTCTGAGCGTCCTGTCAATTTGGAAATTGGAAACTTCTTTAAGGATGTCGCGGTAATCCCAGATGTTTTTTCGAGAATCAAAGTTAAACCTGTTTTGGATGATTTCTTGAATAGTTGTTTCTGAGTAAGAATCCTGTTTCTTCTTCAAGATAAAGATAATCAGCCGACTATATTTTAAGTACAGGCTTTTCTTAGAAAATTGCTCTAGGGTATGCTTAACCTTTTCAAGAGTAGGAGTTGCTGTGACTTGAATAGAGATTCCCGCTATTTCGTCAGCTAAATCAATGCCAGGATAGTTATTATTGTCCTCAGCATAATTAATATTCTCTAAGTTCCAGCCATACACTTCATTGAGTAAAGGTATCAATATTGTTTCAGACGCTTTGTTGAGATCTGTCTTGCCCATTGAGGTTCCACCCTCAATCTGGGCTACAAAGCGAGATATCAATTCATTGATTCGATTTTGCGAGTTTACTAACTTCATGAACTGCCTCAGGCTCAAATCTACCCTCGAAGCTTTTTCTTTCCAGTCTTAGCAAGCAGAATTTTCCTGCTCACAGCAAGTATTTTAGCTATTCAAAGCGAGATCGCTCCTACCAACAAGACTTAAGAAGCGATCGCCGTAGGCTGCCAAAGCTAATGATCCCCTATTCGACAGTTTCGGGAATATGCAAACTCTATCGATTCAGTTGCAGGAAGGCTTCTACTTTAGCGGCGATCGGTTGAGCGGCGATCGCCTGATTAAACCGTGCCTCGAATTTCTTCGACCATGCCATCGCGCAGCAAAAGCTCAACCTGCATTTTTTCAATCAAATTATCCCCCAATTCAACGCGAAACACGCTGTCGATTTGTCCACCTGCATTTTTTCAATCAAATTATCCCCCAATTCAACGCGAAACACGCTGTCGATTTGTCCTTGGTTGACTTCTTGATCCATTTCTAAGACCTGAACTTGCTGAAGCTGTTGCAAAACCTGATTTTTTTGCTCTAGCAATTCGCTTTTTTTCTGATTGACTTGACCTTGAATACTTTCAATTTGCTGAGCGCTTTCAGAACCAGGTAACTGAATTTGTTTTTGAATCTCAGAAATCATCCGCTGCGCTTGCATTTCAAGCTGTTGCAGTTGATTGTCTACCTGATTGATTTGATCTTGTAGTTGTTGCTGAGCCTCTTCTTTCCAGCGGGGCGTGACGATCGCTTTTACATTAACAGAACGCTTTAGAATCAAATGAGAGGGTGAGACATCCATAAAACGCTTCATTAAGGGTCAAGAGCAAAAAAAGATGTTTGAGTGAAAATAATTTTTCACAGATGACTGGGTAGAAATAGCCCAATCATCAACATTTAATCAACCTTGTAATGCCTACCTAGCAGGACATCATGAGGGATTAAACAAACATCTCGTTAATCATACCCTGGTAGCGATCCATCACAACGTTTCGACGAATTTTTAGGGTTTGGGTCAGCAATCCATTGTCGATCGCAAATGGCTCGGCAATCAGGCGAAACGGTCCAATGCGATCGTCTGGGCGAAATCCAGGGCGTTTTTTCACTTCTCGATTCAGTTCTTGCCGCATCAAATCCTGCACGGGTTTGCTATCTAAGGTCAATAGTTTTCCCGATGCTTGATTATCAATGTCAAAGTTTTCTAATTGCAAGATGTAGCCTTGCGCCACTGCCCACTTTTCTAACGCATCCACATTTGGCACAATCAGCGCTCCCAAAACTTTTTGGTCTTGTCCCACCAGCATAATCTGACCCAAGTAAGCGCTTCGCAGACAGGCATCTTCAATCGGCTGAGGCTCAATGTTTTCACCGCTGGTTAGGACGATCGTATCTTTGGCGCGTCCAGAAATAATCAAATCACCCTGAGCCGATAGCCAGCCGAGATCGCCCGTATCGAACCAACCGTTGACATCGATCGCCTTTTGGGTTGCCTCTGGATTTTGATAGTAGCCCTGCATCACTTGAGGTCCACGCAGCAGCACCAGCCCTTGTTTGCCAGTTGTCACGGGTTGGCGCGTTTCTAAATCTACAATCAGCGTTTCCGTTTGAACTAATGCCTGCCCATCCGCGCCGCGCAGGTTGTGATGGGGACGACGCACATGGGTAATCGGTGAGGTTTCGGTCAGCCCATAGCCGCCCAAAATCTCCAGACCGACAATTTCAAAGAAGTCTTCCAAATGTTCAGCAATGGAGCCGCCGCCGCTGACCAGATACTTGACATTGCCGCCCACGCCATCGCGAATTTTTTTGTAAACTAGGCGATCGCCCACGGCGTGCAAGATTCCTAAGGGGACAATTTGGATCAGTGCCAGCAGGCGATCGAGCGCAGATGGATTCAGGTTTCCCAGATCTAATCCTTGCAACGTGCGACGCGCCCTGATGAAGCGATCGCTCTTGTCCAAAAAGAACTGAACTAGCTTTTGTTTCTTCTCTGGCTGGTCACGGAACTGCTTTTGCACCCCTTCATAAATCGATTCCCACAGGCGGGGCACCGCCACCATGTAGTGCGGCTTGAATTCCTTCAAATCTTTTTTGACATGGCGAATGTTGGTATATGCTTGGGTGCAGCCATGCCGAATGTTGGTATATGCCTGGGTGCAACCATGCCCAAAAATAAAGTATTCAAACGTCCGTTCATAGCAGTGCCACACGGGCAGAATGCTGAGAACGCGCTCTCCGGGTTGGAGACTTACGACTCGCCCTGCCCCATCGACTTGAGCTAGCAAATTACCGTGGCTTAACATTACGCCCTTGGGTTTGCCAGAGGTGCCAGAGGTATACATCAGCGTTGCCAGATCTCCTCGCTGCACCGACCCAGGCTGGAGCGGTTGCCCGACACCCAGTTCCAAAAGTTGGGGGAAATTCAAGACGTTCACCCGCTCATCCTCATCGGGCGTTTCATCCGACAGCAGGACGATCGCTTGAATGGGCAGATCCTCTAGGCGATCGCCCAGCTTCTTAAAAGTGGCATAATCTTCCGTCACCAGAAATGTGGCACCGCTATTTTCTAAAATAAACAGCAGCTCATCTTTTTCTGCCTGAGAACCGCGCACTGCATTCACCGCGCCCACCGTCATAATGCCCTGATCGGCAATCAGCCAGCGGGGGCTGTTGTCAGAAAACAAACCGACGCGATCGCCCGCTTTCACTCCCAAAGTCTGCAATCCGGCGGCAAACTGCTGCATTTGATCATACAGTTCTGCATAGGTCAGCTTGACAGGCGGAATGCTGTGGAAATCTTGCACGGCTACAATCGTGCTGAAGCGCTGAGCGGCGATCGCCCACATCGCCGGAATCGATGGCACTGCATTGTAATCAAAAGGTTGGGAAGATTGAGTCATGGAAGGCGTATTAGAATGTCTCATACTTAGCTCCTGCATTTACAGAAAAGAGCGCTGCACCTATTATCTCAGCTATCTTGATTTAACTCTAATGCAATGTGAAATGGGCGATCGCGTTTTGATGATTGGGTTCAGCGAACTTTGGAAACGATAGAAAAACGGGACATGCAACTAAAAGCTTCACATTTACCCACAAAATTCCGTTACGGTAAACCATTCTACTGCTGTTTTAAAATTTCCAGGAGAAACGATAGAAAAACGGGACATGCAACTAAAAGCTTCACATTTACCCACAAAATTCCGTTACGGTAAACCATTCTACTGCTGTTTTAAAATTTCCAGGAGTTGTTTAGATATCCTCATTTGTCTGCGATCGTAGATTCCTCATATTCTGTGATGATGCTCCGAAGGTCTTCTGCTGCAACATTGATTTGTTCAGATTTTGCATAAACAGTTAATAAAATGATTCCCGTTGCTGTTTGAACGTAGTAAATCAGGCGATAGCCACCACTTTTACCTTTACTGAGTATCGCTATTTCGGAGCCGCAGCTTAAAGACTGCATGACCAATCTCAGGTATTTGGTTTCCTGGCAATTCTCCCCGTTCAAGTTGTTCGATAACAGGTTTTATATCATTTTGAATACTGCGATATTTCTTGGCAAGATCGCGTAGATTTCGGTTGAACGTTGGCGCAGCTTCAACTTGAATTAAAGGCTGATCAGCCATTTTCAAGCTCTTCCCAAAGTTGGGCAACTGGGATAGTTTGCCCAGTCATAGCTTCGTGCCAAGCTTGCCGAAGGTCTGCTAAAATTTCTTCTTGAGATTTATCATTCAAAACTTCCTCTTCTGGGATTAAGACAATGACTTCTACACGGCTATTTTTATCGGTTATGAGAGGATGATCTAAGGTTAGTTGTCCCTGCTCATTAATCGTTGCCATAACTTTAAGTGCCTTCATTGCTACTCCAAAATTGTTTAAGTACCAGCGGTGAATGTGACGGTTACATTAAGCAACTGTCAGTATTCTTAAAATGCATTAGATACTTGAGTCAGTTCGCTCCCAGGCAATACGGGTCATAGACTTGTGGCTCAGTATCCGGCACTTTCGCCAACACCGCCTCATATTTCTCTCGGCTGCCTCGCTTCGCAAACGCTTCCAGATAGGATTCGGTCGTCAAAGCAGCTATTTTCTCAGCAGTGGCAGTTGTGACAGTTGCGATAACGCGAACTCGTTGAAACACTTCTTTAGCAATGGCTCCTGCGTTCAGCGTTTAGTTTCGGCTTAACGAGAACCCATGTATTGATAAAAGTAATAGGTTGCCATGGGAATAATGGTGGCAGCAGCGAGGAACCCAAATACCCAGACAGTGGCATTGCTTTCTTTGGTTTTTTCGGGTGTGGCAAAGGTGGCTTCCACCATCACGGTATCCTTCACTTCGGGTGGACCGGGATCGGCTTGACCCGAAAGCACCGCAACTAAACGATCGCCTGCACCGAGAAAAGCTTGATTATATTTGTTACCTTCCTTGAGAGGAAGCAGCACGGTTTCCTGTGCCACACTGGTTGCGATCGCATCCGGCATGACTGGTTTCACCTTTTCTCCCGTACGAATTCCAGTATTATTCGTCACGTTATCGATCACTAGCAAGGTTTGGTTTGCCTGAGCGTCGGCTGTTAAAAACCAGCGCTTAAACAGCTTGTCGGTAAAACCCTCGATCGTCTCTTCGTAATCCAAACGATGAATCGTGACAATGCGAGTTTCTAAGCCAGACTGAGCCGCCAGATCTGAGAACGCCGTGCTAAGTTTGCTCTCAGTAGTGCGACTGAGGATTTCAGCCGTGTCAAGCACCCAGGTATTTTCTGGCAAATCAGGAATCTCATACAAACTGGTGGCGCTAGCTGGCAACGCAATCAGTTGGGCTGCTAACAAAAGCGGTAGGACTAACAGAGTTAACCGTTGAAAAGCTTCCCACATGGGTCGTCTTACAAACTGTATCAGCAATGAAAAGAGGTTGAGGAGCCAACTCATATGGATATCTGTCGCAACATTTTCAAATACTACGCTTAATCTATGCAGATAGGCAATTCAATCGATTCACCCGATTAATGGCTTTGCTGGAACATGACTGATGAAATTTGCAACGGTAGTCCTCTGCATCGTCGGTATGGCTGTGGTGCTTGAATCCGATCGCTAACTTGCTTTACCATCATTGTCTTATTTGAGTCATCGTCTTATTCGAGCCAATCTCACCCTAAACAGGAAGCTTTATGGTTTCTTCATCCAAATCTACGAAGATTTTGAGCTTTTCTGGGTAATTCCTCGGACCCGTTGCATCCGCTTTGTTGCGATCCTTATAGATAGGCTGGAGTAGCTTCGGACATTTTCTGGCTGTCGCTCGTAAGCTTGTAAATTCTGGAAGATTGGCAAGTTATGCTGGGCAAAATTCTTGGAAGCCGTTACGAAATCAAACAGCATTTGGGGGGAGGCGGTTTTGGGCAAACCTATCTAGCTGATGATTTACATTTGCCCGGACAGCCTACCTGTGTTGTGAAGCAGCTAAAACCTAAAAAGGTTGATGCAGAGACATTTCAAGCTGCAAAACGCCTGTTTGACATCGAGGCTGAGGTGCTTTACGCCCTCGGCAGTCACAGCCAGATTCCTCGGCTATTTGCTCACTTTGAAGAAGAGCAAAAGTTTTTTCTGGTGCAAGAATTTATTGAAGGAGTCGTTTTCAATCAAGAATTACGCCAGCGGACGCAGTTTGCTGAGGCAGAAGTGCTGCATCTGCTGCAAGATGTTTTAACGGTGCTAGAGTTTGTTCACCAGCAGCAGGTGGTACATCGTGACATTAAGCCATCTAACTTAATTCGTCGATCGCACGATCATTGTTTGGTCTTAATTGATTTTGGTGCCGTCAAGCAAATCGGCTGGGCTGATGGTGAAAGTCGGCATTCAACCGATAGTCTGGCGATCGGCTCCTCTGGCTACATGCCGAATGAGCAACTGGCAGGAATGCCTTGCTTTAGCAGCGATATTTACGCAGTTGGCATTCTGGCGATTCAATGTCTGACAGGGACTTATTTGCAGAAATTGCCTAAAGATTTGAAAACAAGCGAAATTCTGTGGCGCGATCGCACTCATATTAGCCCAGAGCTTGCCGCTATTTTAGATAGGATGGTGCGCTACGATTTTCGCGATCGCTACCCTTCTGCCGCAGAAGCCCTGGCAGATTTGAACGGTTTAATGGGAGTGACCTCGGTTGCTGACTTATTAACAGAGCAAACCATCGTCACTTTAGAGGGACACCTCGTTTGGTTAGAACGGGGAGATGAACTATTCCATCAACAGCGATATCGCGAAGCTGTTGTCGCCTATGACCGAGTGATTCAGGCAAGCTCTAGTGACTACGTGGCATGGTTTAAGCGAGGAATTGCTTTAGAAAATTTGGAGTGCTATGAAGAAGCGGCTGAGTCCTATGAGCGCGTTCTCCAGCTTCAACCAGACGATTACCTGGCATGGTATAAGCGCGGCAATGCTTTTGAACGGCTTCAGCGATCGCCAGAAGCGCTTCAAGCTTACGAGCAAGTGGTGCAGCTAAAGCCCGATAACTACTGGGCATGGCACGATCGCGGCAAAATGTTGCAAACCCTGAATCGCTTTGAAGAAGCAGTTGCATCCTACGATCGCGCGGTTAACCTCAAGCCCGATTTTCAGGTGGCAATTGCCAGCCGCAAGCAGCTTTTGAGTCAATTAAAGCAGGTTGATACGCTCTACTATTTGCAGCATTATGATGAAGCAATCGCTTCGTGCGATCGCGCCATTCAAGCCAATCCCAATGATGGTCTTGCCTGGTTTATGCGGGGGATGGCAATGGAAAATCTACAGGAATGGGATCATGCGATCGCGGCTTATCGGCGTGTGGTTGAGATCCAGCCTGATGATCACCTTGCCTGGTTTAAGCAGGCAACATTGTTAGCCACGGCAAAAAAACCGAATGAAGCATTGATTGCGTTTCAACAGGTGATCCAGCTACAGCCAACCAACTATTGGGCATGGCACGATCGCGGGAAACTGCTAGAAAAACTGGGACAATCAGAAGCGGCGATCGCTAGCTATGACCGAGTTTTGCAGCTTAAGCCCGACTTTAAAGCATCGGTAGACGCACGCACCCGCATTCTCAAACAGCTTCACCAAAGCGTGATTGCGCCAACGGTAGATGAAGATGTGACCATATTTTCGGGGACGACTGAAAAAGGCTGCTTAACTTCCTCCTCAAACCTTGGAGTAGGACAAGCGGCTATTAAAACCCTTCAGCAACCCCAACAATATGCAGCGGCATTGAATTCTGGTGAATCCAGTGCCTTTTCTGAAGAAACTTCCATCATCAACCGTGTCACAGGCTCATCAGACACCCATTTAATCCGCCTAGTTGAAGAAGAAACCAGCATTAATTTCTTGGTTGCCAGCCTCACAGGTCAAGCACTTACGTCTGAGCCTGTTCGCTCTGAGCCTATTAGTATGGCAGCACCAGAGACTTACCAAACCTTGTTTAACAAAGGGTGCACTTTAGAAAAGTCGCAGCGCTATGGAGAAGCCCTGATCGCGTTCAATCAAGCTCTGCAACAGTGTGCAAATGACCCAGAATTATGGCGGTGTCAGGCAACTGTGCTGACCTTTCTAGGTCGCCACGATGAAGCGGTGACTTCTTACAATCAGGCGCTTCAGCTTAACCCTGAGCATGTCGAGCTTTGGTGTTGTTTAGGGGCTGGCTTAATCCGATCGCAGCGTTACAAAAAAGCGGTGGCTGCATTTGAGCAGGCAATCAGGCTGAAGCCCAAACGTTATGTTCCCTGGTACTGGCGCGGGCGGGCATTGGTGGAACTGAAACAGTATGCAGAAGCCATCCGGTCGTTTGAAAATGCGATCGCTTTAAAGCCCGCCTTTCAACCGGCGATCGTTGACTGCAAACGCATTCAAAATCGCCTTAAGCAATTAGAACAAGGTGCTGAGTGTCGGGTTTAGGCTTAATAAAGCCGGACAGATTCACCCGTGATTGGATCGAGCGCCTCTATGTGACTGTATTTGAAGTTGTTATACCCTTGACAAGCGATCGCAAGATTGTCCAAATCGCTGGAACCACCTTTTGAGCGGGGAGTGATGTGTTCGATGGAAAAGGGGTCTGGCGAGAATTTAGCTTGGCTCAAACAATACTCACAGCAATCTTTAGCGCGTTGTTTAATAAATTGTCGCTGCTGCTGGGTAAGGCGGGATTCAGGCACAATCCAGCATTTCAGGATCAGGATTGATGCCAAGGGTTTGCATTAGGGCTGTCAGAGGTTGGCTGCGTAGGGCTGCGAGTTGAATCAGGGCTTGAATGCGAACAACATTGAGTTTTTCGAGACGATCGCTCAGTTGAATCAGTTGCTCGTGTTCTTCAGGCGTTAAAGTTTCAGCCTGCCTTTTGGCAATTAGGCTATGGTATTGCTCCCAAGTTTGGGTTGAAAAGCCAACGTTAATTTGTTGTAGTAGCTCGACTTCGGTGGGTTGGGCAGTTGCAGGGCTAAACTGAAGGCGTTCTTGCGGGGTATTGAGGATGTAGCGATTAGGTTCAACACCCTGTCTAGCAGCTTCAGTGCGAAGTCTATGTTCGAGTTCTGGAGATAGGTTGAGTGTGATAGTTGTCATAGCTCGCTAACAGCAACATCCACCCATAATTCTAGCGATTCATCGTTGTAGCGATCGCGCTTCCAAAGCTTCTAGACGGTTTCCCGGCGGCACTTGCAAATCTTCTAGCCGTGCTGCCGAATCTAACTGATCGAGTTTCCGTGCAGCAAGATGATGTTTCTGCTTTCCATCAATGTACTCTGCAAGGTTGGCGATCGCACCAAACAATTCTCGACGAGATCTTACAGTAGGTTCTCCTCCATCAATCGAGCTACCATTAACGCCCTACACGTAACATTCAGTTTGGTAAAAATTCGCCGTAGGTGCGTAGACACTGTATGAGAGCTAACGCTTAATGTTTTACCAATGCATTTGTTGGGTAGCCCTTGGGCAATTAAATGGGCTATCTCCAGCTCACGAGGACTCAAATGAACCTGCTTATCTTCTTTTTTACGATGGAGGCATATAAGTCGGTATTGGAGTCCATCAATACAAGACTCAAAAATGACATGGTCTTTAATTGATTTAGCTTCTTGCTGTTCCTCTGAAAAAACCGCAGTCTTAAGCTGCTCCACAAGTTGCTTGAGAAGGCTCTCTGCTTCAGGTGAAGCAATATTTTGAGAATTTAGCGCGGCAATAGACACAGTATTGACTGGGGGCAACATAGTCTTGCATCTTTGTTTGTAAAACTTTTGAAGTAAAAAGGGTGTTGCTGAATCTAGGGATGAATTGCTAAATTCGCCCTCTCCCTAGCCCTCTCCCAACGGGCAAGGGGACAAGAATTCTGGCTCCCTTCTCGTTGAGGAGAAGGGTTGGGAATGTAGCTTGCTTCCCGCACGGTGGGAAATTCATATTTACATTCAGCAATGCCGTAAAAAGGATGCTCGTAGTCTAACTCAGCATGGTTCAGAACCCTGTCACCCCTTAGGGTACTTCGCCAAATCAACAAATCCTAGTTGAAAAAATGTATTGTTACAGAAAGGATTGTCTTACGGTTGCGATTTGCGTGGCAAACAGGAGTAAATTTTGCACTGCCTAATTAAGGCTGTTTACTTAGCTCGAATGAAAAGGCTGATGCTGGTCATCATAGTTTACTAAGTAGAATTTTGCAGTCGCTTAGATAAGTGACACGCACCTGAGCTACTGTTTCTAGGCGACCAAGATTGTGTGACTGGTGGTTTGTTGACGCTCCGTTTAAGTTAGTTGCAGTAGGTGATCAAGCCTCAACCAACTAACTTTGGAGAAACCAAACAATGACTACAATGACTGCCCCGGAAACCACACATGCAAATGGTGGTGTAGAATCCCTCGAATTCACCGAAGCTGACATGGAGACGATCGAATTCCTTGCTGAGGATTTAGAAGGTCTGGAGTCCGAGATGGAATCTTTGGAGAGCATCTCCTATGAAGATATCTCGGAAGACTTGGAAGCCTATTTTGAGGGAGATGCTGAAGAGGAAGGATTGGAGCGTCGCCCGCGTCGCCGTCGTCCTTCAAGCCTTGTGACGAAGCGGCTGCTGAAAATTTTTGTGGCACTCGTCAAAAAGGCAGTGAAGAGCATCATGGGCAACGGTAAGATGCGTCTTACCCTAGAGAAGGCCTGCCGTAAGGGACCAGACGCTGTGGCCAAGCTGCTTTGCCCAATTTTGAGCAAAACTCTGCCCATTTTCCTACGGTGGATGGCTCCTGCCTTCTGCCGCCCTGTTGTTCGAGTACTCTTCCGATTCATCTGTCGTCAAGTCGGGCTGAAAACCGAGGAGATTGAATCGGTATCTGAGTTCACATTCTAGTCAGCACACCGATTCTTGAATTCTCTTGCAACTCATACACTGCATAGAGATTCTAACAACCTGCTTATAAGCAGGTAAGTGGGTTGTGGAGTGGATTCGCTGCTCCACAACCTTTTTCAGTCTAACGTCTGGCAATCTTACAAATTCTTAGAAGGATGGAGCGATATGTTTGAGGAACTAAACAGAGATCTCACTGAACAGGAACTGACAAATGCAGAAGCTGACATCCAAGAAAAGTGGGGTGCAGAGGTCGATAAAAAGCTCGATCGCCTCCTGGAATATCGGATCATGTCAGAAATTGGAGATGTTGAGTCTCAGGAGCGTCAGCGCGTCATAATTCACTACAAACCTAGTAAATCTTTTGAAGAATTTCAAGAAGAGTTTGAAGCGTTGGAAGAGCGCTACGCTCGGCATAAAGAAGCGTTTGAAGTGAATGAGTTTTCTGAGTTTGAGCGCATTGCTGATGAGAGTGTTGAGGCTCTTTTAAGTAGCTTGCGGGAGGAGGGCGTTTCAGGCGATTCCATCAAAGAACATCTGAAGTTGGGCAATGCTCAAGTCGCTGAACTCAACCCTACTCAGATTCGAGCCATCGCCAAAAAATCGAATGTTGAGCGCATCGAAGCCGACAAAGTGTTAGCGCTAGAACTAGACCAAAGTGTCAAGACAGTTGGTGTGTTTGACGCTCGTTCAAAAGGGCTAGTGGGAACTGGAAAAGGCGTGATTGTTGCGGTTCTGGATGGCGAAGTGGATTTCAACCATCCCGACTTGAAAGAGCGCGTGTTTCGTAAGCGCAACTACACAAGCGAAGACTGGGGCAATCCTAGTGAGCATGGCACACACGTTGCGGGCATTATTGCAGGCAATGGAAGCAAGTACAAAGGCATGGCACCAGAGGCAATCATCTGGTGCTACAAAATCATTCCTTCAGGAAATTCGGAATCTGAGGAAGGGTTTAAGGGTGCAGATGCGATCGAAGATGCCGTGAAAGATGGCGCTAAGGTGATCAACTGTAGCTGGGGTGTGCAGAGCGCGCCGCTCGACGGAACCAGCATCTGGGCAAAAACCGCTGAGCGCGCTACGAAACTAGATGTAGTTCTAGTCAAGAGTGCAGGCAATCGCGGTCCCGATGCTGGGACCATCACCTCCCCCGCTGATGCCAACGGTGACGTGATTGTAGTGGGAGCATCTAACCAGGAGGGAACTGAGGTGACAGAGTTCAGTAGTCGCGGACCCACCACTGATAACCGCCCCAAGCCAGACATCTTGGCACCAGGCTACCAGATTGTATCGGCTAAACCGGGTGGAACCTACCGCAAGATGAGTGGAACCAGCATGGCATCTCCTCACATTGCCGGGATTGCTGCCTTGATGTTGGAGCGCAAACCCCAACTGAAGCCTTGGCAAATCAAAAAGCTGCTGCTGGATTGTGCTAAGAGTCTTGAATCAACAACCGACCCCAATGTTCAAGGTAAGGGACTGGTTGACGTGGTGAAGGCAATGCAAACGGCGGAGCAATCGACGACATCAGAACCAGAGAAACAGGCGATCGACTGTACGGCTCTTACTCAAGAAAAGCGGTTGGTTGAGAAACTGGCGGTTTCAGTAAGAAATACTAGTCAGGGAATTCTGGAAGCAGTGAAGGCTACCCTGGTGTCTAACGTGGTTGGAGTTCGAGTGGTCAGTACTCAACAAGACTATGGAACGCTGCGATCGGGTGCCGAGAAGGACAATCCCTTTGAAATTGAAGTGGCACCTTTAGTAAAACCCGGCAAGTACAAACTAACGTTGCAGGTGAACTTTAAGATGCCCAACGCCTCAAACGCCAACACGCAGGAGTGCGAAGTCGTTTATGAAGTTAGACCATCATAAAACGGAGTGTCGTCAGTCAATAGGTATCATCCATAAGGGGGATCGCCCCCTTACACACTTATTTCAAAAGGGGGGACAAATTGCAGATTAACTTTACAAACATTGATCGAGGTGCTAGCAGCGGTTATCCTCTCACAAGTCAAATGGTGATTGATAATCAGGAAGAGTGGGAGCAGGTTTGGCAGGCTCATACGTCTGAGCTAATCCCGTCACCGTCCCTTCCTAAGATAGATTTTGGTTGTGACCAAGTGATCGCAGTCTTTGCTGGAGAAAAGCGAACAAGTGGTTATGCGATTGAGATTGTTGGTGTTGAAACACGAACAACGGGTGATGGCGGCTATCCCTTGCTCGTTCTCAAAATTCGCTACAGTCAACCAAGGGAAGTCGTTCAGGATGTGATTACACGTCCCTATCACATTATCAAAGCTTCTAAAGTTGATGCGATTCAAGTCGCAGTTGAGCAGGTTTAGGGCGCTGACGTAGCCTCTCCTCCAGAGAATTGCCCACTGTAGAGATGGCTTGAGAGCGGATTCATGCGATCGTCCAGGGATTGTAAATTAGATTGTGTCAAAGGTCAAAAGTTGAGATCTAATGAACTACTGAACCAGAGACAAAAACATGATGACCTTTCAACCCGAACTGCTTGACCAACTGCTTCAAGGCTATGAGAAACCAGAAGACTTACTGGGGGATGGTGGCATCCTCAAACAATTGACTCACGCCCTAGTAGAACGCTGCCTGGAGGCAGAAATGAAAACACATCTAGACGAGCAACGGACTCAACGTGAACGTTCAAAACCGCACAATCGTCGCAATGGGCATAGCAAGAAAACGATTAAAGGTGAGTTTGGCGAAGCGGAGATTGCGATTCCGCGTGACCGAGAAGGGGAATTTGAACCCATCATCATTCAGAAAAGACAGACGCGCTTTGACGGCTTTGATGACAAGATTCTGTCGCTGTATGCGCGGGGGATGAGCACCCGTGACATTACGGCTCAACTGCAAGACCTCTATGGGGTAGAAGTATCGGCGGGTTTGATTTCCAACGTGACTGAAGCCGTGGAGGAAGAGCGCAAAGTCTGGCAGAATCGGGGGCTTGAGCGAGTTTACCCAATTGTCTACTTTGATGCCCTTGTGGTCAAAGTTAGGCAAGATGGGCGGGTGATCAATAAAGCTATCCACCTTGCTTTGGCAGTCAATTTATCGGGCACCAAGGAGCTTTTGGGTATGTGGATGACCCAAAATGAGTCGTCCAAGTTCTGGCTCCAGGTGCTGACCGAATTACAGAATCGCGGACTCAAGGATATTTTTATTGCTTGCTGTGATGGACTCACTGGCTTTCCAGATGCCATTGAAGCGGTGTTTCCCAAAACTCAGGTGCAGTTGTGTATCGTCCACATGGTGCGTAATTCCTTGAGCTATGTGTCCTACAAAGACCG
>Ga0163149_10002923_pt1 | contig 19998 bp, 11 predicted proteins | sample OliLakLV19MP5G1_FD_148604 | JGI IMG/M metagenome (GOLD analysis project Ga0163149, IMG submission 148604) | Freshwater microbial mat bacterial communities from Lake Vanda, McMurdo Dry Valleys, Antarctica - Oligotrophic Lake LV.19.MP5.G1 | ecosystem: Environmental > Aquatic > Freshwater > Lake >...
TCGCGCGCAACGCAGCCATCATCGTCTCGAAGGTCTCGGCGGCTTCGCCTTGCGTCATGCCGACGTCCGACTCGTAGTCGTGGTAGAGCGCGAGGTCGCCCGCGCCGTCCGTGAGCATGCGCACGCCGAACTCGGCCGGCTCGCGGAAGACGTGACTCTCCTCGTCGACGTGGAACGTCTGGAGCGAAACCTCACGCACCACGTCCGCGTGCTGGACCAGGAAATCGACGGTGTCCTGCGCTTCCGCCCGTGTTTCGCTGGGAAAACCGACCATGGCGTAGAACGTGACGCTGATCCCTGCATGCGAGCAGTTGGTCGCGACGTCGATGACCGATTTCAGGCTCTGGCCCTTCTTCATGAGCTTCAGGAGGCGCGGTGTCGCCGTCTCGAAACCGAAGAGCAGCTTGCGACAGCCCGATTCTACGAGCCGCGCGCAACCTTCCTCGGTGTAGGCCTTGGGCTCGACGCGCGCGTCGGCCCACCAACGGATACCGGCGCGCCGCGCGATGAGCTCCTCGGGCAGATCGCGCAGCAATCCCGGCGGCATGCAGTCCGTGATGAAGTTCACGTGACGCGTGCCGATCTTGTCGCGCAAGAGGAGCACGTGATCGACGATGGTCTTCGCACTGCGAGTGCGGTAGCCCGGACCGATCACGGTGGGCAACGTGCAGAACGTGCACTCGCCGTAGTAGCAACCACGGTTCACGTCGTAGGGCACGACGATCTCGGGTGAGAGGTAGAGGGGGAGCGGCAACCCGTCGAAGTTCGGCGCGGGCGCGGCGTCGAGCCGGATCGGGTGGCCGGGCGTGTTCTCGACGAGGCGCGCGACGCTGCGCGAGCGATCGAACCACGACAGCGAACCGACGGCAGTCAGGTCGCGGCCGTCCCGCAACGCTTCGCACAGAGCGAGCAGCGGGGCCTCGCCTTCGTGGAAGATCAAGCTGTCGAGGAACGCTTCGATTCCGGGCGCGTTCATCAGTTTCTTGCCGATGTACGCCAGGAATCCGCCGCCGGCGGTCACGTGGCACTCGGGCAGCGCTTCCTTGACGAGACGGGCGAGCGTGAGCGCGGGCACGAGCTGCGATCCGTAGATGATCGAGAGTCCGAGGACGCGTGGACGACGCGCGACGATCCGCGGCAAGACGTGCGTGCGGTAGAAGTCGATGAACGGGTTCTCGGCCTCGTCGTGCGTCGCGGCGAACACTTCCTCCGAGCGGTCGTTGCCGTACCGCATCGTGAAGTTGTGCGGCGTCAACTCACTCGGGAAGTGCGCCGCCGAGACGATGCGCAGCGCGTGGTAGATCGTGCGCACGGCCGGCACGTAGCGTTCCGCGTCGAAGAAGGCCCCGCCGCGCAGGACCGCTTTCGCATCGTCGACACGGGTGGCGACGGCGGCGCCGCTCGCAGCACACTCGGCGGCGGCACGAAACGCGCCGAGATCGCGAAAGCCCAGTGTCGGACGTCGCTCGAAGTCGGCGAGAGGTAGACGTTTCGCGATGCGCCGACGACAGCGTTCGATGTACTCGCGCGAGAGGAAAGCGTCGTAGGCCTCGATGTTCACGTCGAGGAGTTCCACGTCGTCGAAATCGTGCGCTTCGAGCCAACCCTTCAGACAAGGCAGCGCCAGGTAAGGCTGCGTGAAATGCCCTTGGGGCGGGAACACGAGGCTGACCGGGAACCGTTCACGCTGGATCATGGGGTAGCTTCCTGGAGGCTCGTGTGGGCCTCGTCCTCGAATCCGTATTCGATCAAACCCTCGCGCGCCAATCGTTCGATCACGTGCGCGAATCCCGGACGCGCTTCGTCGAGTTCCGCCCTCGTCTGCGCACCATCCAGCAGCGCCAGGATTCGTGCGACGTCCGCCGAAACGGAGAGCGTGCGCGTCCGCGGCGTCGAGGTCCGCGAGCTCGACGATGTGGCGAGGATCCTGCTCGTGCGTTGCGCGCGCGGGATTTCGCGGCCATTCCGCAGCGCGTCGAACACGGCCGGCACGTCGTGGCGTGACTCGACGAGGATTCCGCGTGTTCGCGGACCGCGCGCCGGGGCCGAACCGACTGCGGCGCTGGCTCGCACGAGTGCTTGCTCTACCGCGAGCACCTCGTCGACGAGCGCGTCGCGCTGAACGCGGGCGAAGGCCTCGAAACTGCGCTCGTCGCGCTTCCACGCGTCGAACGTCCCGCGCGCGCCGAGTCCGAGGATGCGACCGAGCAGCGCGAACGTGCGCGGATAGCGGTGCAGCACGTCGGGCAACTCCGCCGCGATGCGCGCGTGGTCGCGATGAGCGTCGGCGTCGCCGGGAAGCAACGCGAACGTCGTGAACAGATCGGGATGCGCATCGATCCACGCGCGTTCGCTCGCCGTCTCGCCCGCGCCGCGAGCCATGTCGGGCGGGATGTCCGCCACGGGGCGCGCATCGTCCCCGTGCTCGATGCCCAGCGCGCAGCCGGGCTGCGGGTTCACGAGGTGGAGTGACACGTTGACCCCGCCTTGCAGCGCTGCATTCGCGCAGAAATCGAGGCTTTCGGCCAGCTCGACGGGCCCTTCGCCGGGCAGCCCGAGGATCACGGACAGGATCGGCGTCACACCGGCATCCACGCAGTCGCGCACGACGCGCAGGAGATCCGTCTCGGGCCGGAGCTTCTTGTCGCACACGTCGCGGACGCTGGCGGCAGCCGACTCGATCCCGAGCAACACGCGGTAGCACCCCGCGCGACCCATGAGGACCAGGAGTTCGCGGTCGAGGTGGTCCGCCCGCGCGCGAACTTCCCACGGGACGTCGATGTGTCGAGCGAGCATGGCCTCGCAGAACGCAACCGCTTCCGCGCGGTGCGCTCCGAACAGGTCGTGACACAAGTAGGCGGCACGCGCTCCGGAGATCGTGCGCAGCGCCGCGACCTCGTCCACGAGTCGTTGGGCCGGTAACACGCGGGATCGCCGCGACCAGAAGCGGCCGATGGTGCAGAACGAACAGTCGTAGACGCATCCGCGGCCCGAGTCGATCGGCACGAGACCGTCGACGGCACCGGTGACGGCCTTGTACAGAGCGATCGAGGGCAGCAAGTGCCACGCGCACGGTGCGAGCGTGTCGAGATCTGCGATCGGCACGCGATCGGGCTCACGATGAACGTGTCCGTGCTCGTCGCGCCACGTGGTCCCCGCGATGCCGTGAGGGGGAGCTTCGCGCTGGATCGCGCTCAACACCTCGCTCGTCGTGACCTCGCCCTCGCCGCGGACGACGACGTCGAGGAAGGGCGCGCGCAAGAGCACGCGCTCGTCCACGCCTGTCGTCCCAGGGCCTCCGAGGAGGAGCGGGGCCGTGTCGCCCCGACCGCGGATCCGCTCCAGGATCGCGAGTCCGGCCGGAAGAGTCGCGCCCATCACGGACATCCCGATCGCGTCGAAGGGGCCGCGCGCGAGCATCGCGTCGGCGGCCGAGTCGCACAGCCCCACACCATCGGGCATGCGCCCCGCGGCCAGTTCGTGCGCGAGGTCGAGCAGCACGACCTCGAAACCCTCGCGCTCGAGCCAGCCTCCAAGGCGTAGCAGTCCTGGCGGCGGCATCGAATAGCCGAACGTGTCGCGATGCGGCGCGGATGCGATGAGGACGCGCACGACACGGATGAGAACGTGCAGAGGTGCGTGATTCCAGCCTCTCTCTGGTGGCGTGCGCGAGATGTCGGCGGCTACGCTGCGCGGCCTCGCAGGCAGGACCCCACATGAAGAACGCAACCATCCGCTCACGACTGCTCCTCGCACCGCTTCTCGGCCTCGCCGCCTGTTCGGGGGGCTCCGACGATTCCGACGACACGAGCTTCGTCGTCCGTTCGACGAACGTCGCCACTTCGGCCTCGACCTTGGTCCGGATCGCGGGGCCTCGAATCGCCTTCCTGGCAGCCGAGGACACGACCAGTACGAGCGGTTCGGCCACGATCTTGAACGGCGACACGGACACGATGGACGGCGTCGCGCACGTCGTGAACTCGGCGGCGAACACGCAGTTTCGGCTCGGGGTCGCGGCTGACGACCTCGCGTGGGTCGGGTCGGAGCTCTACCTGGCCGTGGACGAATTCCGTGACGGCCGCGACTGGAACGGCGACCTGCTCCAGCAGGACGACGTCCTGCTGCACTGGTCCGAGACGACGAACATGCTCCAGCGTGTGGACGACTTGGTCACGAACGCGGTGCTGTCCTTCGTCGCGCTCGACGGTCGGCTCGTGTACGTCGCGAAGGTCGGCGGGACCCTCGCGGGCGAGAGCAACCTGCGCTTCCTCGAGTCGACCGATCCGTTGGTGCCGATCCCCATCGCGACGACCGACACGGTCGAAGCGCTCGAACCGCGCTTGCTCGGCGAGGACGAGGGCCTCGTGTTCCTGGCCTTCGACGAGACGCTGACGGTGCCGCCGCGCACGTTGAACAGCGACGCAGATTTCGTGGACGCGAACGTGCTCGGACTCCTCGACGGAACCACGAACTCGAGCGTAGCGCGCTCGACAGCGCTGGCGATCCTGCCGACGAGCCCGCGACGCGCGAACTCGACGGGTGCGAGCGACTGGCAAGTGGGCTTCCTCGTCAGTGAGTCCCTCGAGGCCAACGCGAGCCGCAACTCGAACGGAGTGGGCGCCAACTTCCGACCGACGCACTGCTCGACGAGCGACATCGACGCCTTGGACCAGGTCCTCACGGTCCTCGGCTTCGCGGCTTGGAACGCGAACCCGACGATGGATCCTCCGCGCAACCACGGGCTCGCGGGTCGCGATCGCATCGCTTTCGCGAACGACTTCGTCGCGACGATCGTGTCCGAGGTCGACGACGACTGCGACCTGAACGACGACGGCGACGACGACGATCTCGTCGTACGCTGGATGCCCGTCGCTCTCGATTCGCTCGACCCGTTCTTGCCGCTGAACGATCCGAACGAGATTCGGGCGCTGTTCGACGCTCCGGGCGGCGGACGCGGACTCTACGAGCTCTCGAATCGGTTCGTGATCGTGGCCAGCGAGACGGCCGGGGGTGATATCGACGCCAACTCCCTGATCGACGCCAACCTGGTGGGCTGGCTCGCTCCGACCTCGACGTCGAACGATTGGGACTTCACCCACGGCTCGACGAACAACAATGCCGTAGAGGCTTCGTGGGTCTCCGCGCAGGAGTCCGAGAATCGATTGGGTGTCGCGTTCACGGAACGCATCGGCGGCACCTCGTTGAACCCGGGATCGACGGCGAATCCCGGTGACAACGACACCCTGGACTCGATTCCGACGTTCGCGGCCTTCGGTTCGGGAAGGCTGCTTTTCCCGAGCACGACGATCGGTCTCGACCGGGACTCCGCGGGCATCGCCACGGCGGGCGGCTGGGCCTTCTACCGCATCAGCGAGATCGAGGACTCCCGCGACATCAACGCCGACGGCGACGAGTTCGACTTCATCCTGGAGCGCACGAACTTGGCGACCCTGGCGACGTTCGGCATGAGCGTGCTCGTCGACCAGCAGCGCGACGCGGCCCTCTTCGCGCGGTTCGGCACGCCCGAATGCGGCGCGATGCTCGTCAACGAAGCCTTGCAGGGAGCGGGCGGAACCGACTTCAACGACGACGGCGACGAGTCGGACATCGTCCTACGCTGGTTCGCGTTCTGATCCCCGCGGGAACGCGCGGCGAGCCGGATGTCGTCGGCTCGCCGCTGATCCTCGACTTCTCGGAGTCCTTGCGCCTCGCGATCATCGGGTTGCAGGCGCCAGGCCGCGCCAGTGGCGCGCGTCCAAGTCGCGCGCGCACGGGGCTCGCCCGAGAACCGACGACGAAGCCTTGTGCGCGATGTGCGCTTGCTCGATCCGTCCCGCGCGCGAGCGCGCCGTTGCCCTCTTGGCTGAGCCTGGGAAGGTCATCGCGAGGTGCGGGAGGTGGTCGAGCGGTGGATCGCGGGCGCCGGAGAGCGGACACGTCCTCCAAGGAGTCGTGCCTCGAGTGTGTTGACAGCCTCTCGGCGCAGGCTCGCACCCACAACCGAGGTGAACGCGCGCCGCGAAGAATCTCAGAGGTCGTCGCTCAGAGCGTGTGAAGAAATCACACGCTCTCGCGACGCGAGGCGTCGCCACATGAATCTGAGAGCCCGTAGACGCGAATTCTTCATGGGCTCTCAGCACACGCACTCGGGACGAATGCTGGAATGGTGCGCGGCGAGCTGAATGTGCCGGCGAGGGCCTTCAGGCTCCACGACATGGCGAACTCCGCGCGTCGCGCGCTCCATTCGTGGGCGATCTTCGATGGGGTCGTCGCCTTGGCGAAGTCCGCTGAGGATCAGGCTCTGAGCGGATCCTCCAGCGTGGACCTCGCTCGCATGGAAGGGCGGATGTCCGAATCACCTCTCTGTCGATCGCTATCGATCACTGGCGGACAACGCCGGGAAACGGGCCGAACCAGGTGGAGTCTGTGCCTCGGGACCGCTCGTGAGCGACTCGTCCGCGAGCCGAGTCGCGCTTCAATCCCTGGCCGCTCTTGGAAGCCGGCTCCTCGTGCGTCGACAAGCGCCCTCCGCGGAGCCAACCCGTCTTGAGCAGCCACGAACCCGCCGATGCGATCGGCCGCGCAGCCCGCGCGACGCGGCCGCTCCAACCCTCGAACCACACGCCCGACGAGAACGCGTCGATGCCGAGAACGCGCGCGCCGTGCTTGCGCGCGTTCTGCAGCACGTAGACGAGCGCGTTGCGCACTTCGCGGGGCGTGCGCAGGATCCGCGCGTGATAGCGATCCGCGAGGACCTTGCCGTGACGATCCCATTCGCGGTTGAGCGCCTTCGCGACCCGCACGAGCAGACCTTGCATGCCGCGAGCGATCGCGCGCGCGTCCTCTGCCTCGACGATGAAGTGCAGGTGATTCGATTGGATGGAGAACTCGACGAGTCGGAATCCGAAGCGGTCCGAGCCGGCCGACAGCGCGCCGCGCAATGTCATGAGCGTTCGTTCTCGCCGCAGGTTCGGTAGCCCCGGCATCAAGCGCGTCGTGACGAGGACGGGATCGCGCGGCGTCAACGCTGGCCTGCCTGAGTGCGGCACGAGAGAACGGTCGCCTGTGGGCTTGCGACCCGCGCCTCGCCGCTTTCCGCCGCGGCGGAAGAGAGTGAGTTGTGTCGAGTCCGAGTTCGACTTCGCCTCCGTCGCCTTCACCTTTTTCGACTTCGTCATCGTCACGTTCGTCATCGTCATCGTCATCGTCGCCGTCATCGATGGCCTCTATTCCTTCAACGTTCGGCAAAGATTGGAGTCGCAGTATTTCTCGGAAAAACAAGCACGAAGTGTGTCGGTATCGAGTGCGATCGAGTGCGATCGAGTGCGAGTGCGAGTGCGAGTGAGTGCGATCGAGTGCGATTGAGTGCGATTGAGTGCGATTGAGTGCGATTGAGTGCGATTGATTCGGCACAGATCGAAGCGAGCACTGCACAGGAACGCGAATCACGAATCACGTTGCCTGACGCGCGCGGAGTACCCGTGAAATGACCCTGTCAGCGGGCTCTCAGAACCTGGTTGCGCCACTCCGCGTCTGCCTCGAGCGCGTGAGCTCTTCGCACGCCATGCGTCGGCGCCAAGTCCCACACCGAACGCGTCACGCTGCCGTTCGCGCCCCTCGTGCACCTCGTGCACCTCGTGCACCTCGTGCACCTCGTGCACCTCGTGCACCTCGTGCACCTCGTGCACCTCGTGCACCTCGTGCACCTCGTGCACCTCGTGCACCTCGTGCACCTCGTGTGGTCGGGCGACGGAACGATCGCGTGCGAGGTTCCCTGCGCGGGTCCGCGTGATCGCAGTTCGACGCTCATCGTCCGTCGAGTTCCGCGCTGACTGGATCTCGAATCACTGCATGCAGGCGCCGACCGTTGCGCCTCCGAATCCGACTTCACGCGCAGCCGACCGATGCCCGGGATGATCCGGCACAGACCCCTTTGCCCAGCGGACGGAGTGCGTCCGAGCCTGCGCACCACAGGGGCTCGGCTCGCCGCCCGTGCCGGTCGCGACGCGAGCTCTTCGCGGCCCCACGAACGCTCCCGGCCCGTCGCGTCGAACGGAGGATCACGAATCGTGCCACGCCGAGTTGGAGTCGATCGTCACGACTCCGAGGCGGATCCCAGCTGCCTCTCGACGAACGATCTCTCGATCCGCCTCTCGATTCGGCACACATTCCTTCGTCCATGCACTGCACCGGGCGTCAGGAACCGTGCACCCCAGTCCGCAACCGCGCGGCTGGGTACGGCGTCGCGCACCTCGAACGTCGAGTCGACCCGAGAGTCCGTGAACTCACCACCCGCCCCATCCAGAGTGGTCGCGACTCCGCGACAGCGTCCGCGCCCGGCCCTGCGGGATCTCAACCCGGCGGCGGAGACTGCATGCCCTCGAGGAACCCGAGCGCGCTCGCCTCGGCTCGCTCGGCGCGGATTTGCCGCGGAACGAGGCGCTGCAATACGCCTGTTCGCACCTTCATCGCCGCCTTCTGTGCTTCCGCGCCGTTCGCGTCGACGCGCTGGATCTCGCGAAACCCCCGCGGATGCAGCGCGAGTCGGATGCGATCCACTGCCGCCGTCTGGAACATCGCCAGAAAGCCCTTCTCGAGCGTCACCCGCGACATCGGGTGGATGCGCGTCATCGCGCCGCGCCACCGGTCGCGTTCGGACACGAGCAGCACGTGGTTGAAGATGATCTTGTTCGTGGTCATCGAGAGCGCCTTCTTCGGCACGGTGCGATTGACCAGATCGTCGAGCTCGTCCAAAGCGCCCTGATTCTTCAAGGTTCCTACGCGCGCCCACCGCGATTCGGGCACGAAGCGATCCGCGTTGAGCTCCCAGTAGAGATGCCCGAGCCCCTTCGTGCGCGCGTACCGTGCGAGGTGATAGGGGACGAAGTGATTGTGCGCGATCGTGTCCGCGGCGAGGTGCGACAGGTAGCCGTGGATGAAGGCCTCCTGGCGCGGGGAGCCCGCGAGGTCGCGCATCTCCTCCACGATCTTCCAACGGTGGCAGTGACTGTAGGCGCCGCCGAACGCCTTGAAGTTGATGATGTCGGCCGCGAGGTTGCCGTAGTCGTACGCCGCCCGCTCCTGGTCGATCAGCTTCGCGACGTCGAGCGGGAGCAATTCGCGGCGACGCCGGTGCACGCGCTCGGCGTATTCGAGGTGCATTCCCGGGCCCCAGCTGAGGCCTAGGAGGGCAGCGAGCGCGAGCAGGGCGAACAGTGTGAACATCATGGGGTCTACGCTTGGTAGTGCCCGCGAACCTCGCCTGCAAGGTTCGTTCCCACCGCGAGGCGCGTAGTATGCGCTCGCGATGCCCGATCCCGTCGGCTCGACATCCCCCGATCTGACATCCCGGCTCGCCGCGCGTGCCGGGAAACTGCGCCTCCTCGTGGCGAGCCTCACGGGTCGCTCGCTGCGCGCGCGGTTCGAAGTCGACGACTTCGTGCAGGAGACCTTCGTGCGCGCGCTGAACGACCCCGCGCGGCTGCCCGCGGACGATGCGGCGCTGGATCGGCACCTGGCCCTCCTCGCACGCCACGTGGTGATCGACGCGGCGCGCTCCCTGCGCGCCGCGAAGCGCGAAGGGGATCGTTCCGCGGCACCGCTCGCGGGATCGTCCAGCGGCGGATCGTCGTTCGTGAGTCGAATCGCCGCGCACGCCCCCGGTCCCGGCACGCGCGCAGCAGGCCGCGAGCTGTCCCAGGACCTCGTCGCCGCGTACTTGCGCCTCACGGCCGAGCACCGGCGCGTGCTCGGATTGCGGCAGTTCCAGGGCCTGACCGCTCTGGAATGCGCGCGCCGGATGGGTCGGTCGGAGGTCGCCGTGCACTCGCTCTACCGCCGCGCACTGGAGGCCTGGGGCGCGGAGTTGGGCGGCGAACCGACGCCGTAGAAAGTTCGAGAATCGCGCGGTGAGTGAGCCGCGCGCTCACGCTGGATCCCGCATGGACAATCACGAAACCGCGACGACGCCGAAGCTCGACGACCTGCTCGACCGCGCGGTGGCCGAGTATCAGGACCGGATCGTGTCGGGCGGCGATCCAGCCGTGGAACCTTTCCTGGAGCGCGTGCCGTCCGACTTGCGAGCCGCTCTGCGCCGCTCGCTCGACATGATCCGCGCCGGGACGGTCAGCGCGCCGCGCGCGAGCCGCGTGCTCGTCCCGGGTGTGAAGCTCGGCGCGTATCAACTCGTGCGCGAGATCGGTCGCGGAGGGATGGCGATCGTTTTCCAAGCGACGCAAATCGACTTGCGGCGCTCGGTCGCGCTCAAAGTGCTGCGCCCCGGCCTCGCGGTCGAACGCGGCCACGTCGAGCGTTTCCAACGCGAAGCACTTGCGATCGCGCGCTTGCAGCATCCGCACATCGTGAACGTGCACGCCGTCGGCCAGACCGATGGTTGGCACTGGATCGCCATGGAGTTCGTCGAAGGGCGCAATCTTGCGCAGGTCTTCGTCGAGATGGCGCGCGTCGAGCCGGATCCGTCGAAATGGACCCCGGATCTCTTGTGCGCGAGTTCGGGGATCTCGACCACGCCGTTCGCGAACCTCACGTATCCGCAAGCGCTCGCGAGGTTGCTCGCGCCTGTCGCCCGCGCCGTCGGTGTCGCGCACGAGATCGGACTCGTGCACCGCGACGTCAAGCCGTCGAACATCCTCGTGCACAAGGACGGTCGTGCGCTGATCGCCGACTTCGGCCTCGCGAAGGGCGACGGCGATCCGGCTCTGTCCATGTCGGGCGAGCCGGTCGGCACGCCGTACTACATGTCGCCCGAGCAAGCGATGCTCGCGACGTCGCCCGTGGATCGGCGCACGGACGTGTACAGCTTCGGTGTCACGCTCTACGAAGGCATCGCGGGCCGACGTCCTTTCGAGGGCACGAACACGTTCGCGGTTCTCGACGCGATTCGCGCGCACAATCCCGAGCCGTTGTCGAAGCACGTTCCGCGCGTGTCGCGCGACGTCGACGCGGTGGTCGAGGTCGCGATGGCGAAGGAACCGGGCGAGCGTTACGCGCTCGCGTTCGATCTCGCGCACGACTTGGATCAGCTCGCGACCGGCGGCGTGCCGAACGCCGCGGGTCGTCGAGGCGGAGAATGGGCGCGTTTTCGCCGCGCGTGGCGCGCCGCGCGCATGGGGCACGCCGCGGAGTACCGGACGCGCGCGCAATTGCTCGGGTTCCCACTCGTGCACATGCACCTCGGTCGCCGCATTCCGAACACCAAGAAGCGCACAGCCCGTGGTTGGATCGCGAGCGGAGATCGCGCCTACGGTTTACTCGCCTTCGGCGGCATCGCCGTCGGCGGGTTCGCGTTCGGAGGGATCTGCGTGGGCCTCGTGAGTTTCGGCGGCATCGCGGCGGGTGGGTTCGCTTGGGGCGGGATCGCCGTCGGCGCGCTCGCGTGGGGCGGAATCGCGATCGGCTACCTGGCGATGGGCGGCATCGCGTTCGGGATCTACGCCGTCGGTGGTCTCGTCAACGGCGTGCCCGCCGGCCAGTCGGGAATCGATCCGAACGTGACGCTGCGGGCCTTCGCGCGGCGGTGGTTCGGCTGAGGGCGGGAGTCGGATCGCGCCGGGCGTGGGGCACCGGTTCGACGCCACGCCGGCGTTTGCCGCTCCTGCGTCGGACACATGTTCGAGGCCGTCGAGCGCCCATCCAGCACTGCACATGACATCGAGCTGAGCGGTGAGCTAGATCCCTCGGTTCACCGCCGAGAGCCGAACAACCCATGGACTCGAATCTGTGCCGAATCAAAAACCTCGGATCCTCCGACGGGTCACTTCACGGCCGCTCACGTCCGCAAGTTCGCGACCTCGTCGAGCACGCGAGCCGTGTCACGTCCCTCCGATTCCGCCGGACATCGTTCTGCCGCCGACCGCGAAGCCTCGCGAGCCGACCGTGCGCGCTCGGGTTTCGTCCACGACAAGAGCTGCTGGTAGAGCGTCTGCCGCACGTCGTCACCGAACAACGCGACTCCGTTCACGTCCTCGTCGACGAGCTCCGCTAGGCCGTTCGTCGCTGTCGTCACCACCGGCAATCCGCACGCCATCGCCGCGAGTCCAGCGCGCGAGAATGCGTCGTAGCGCGTGGGCAGGACGAACAGGTCCGCCGTGTGGAGGATCCGCGCGAGCTCCGTCGGCATGGGCACGAAACGCACCGAATCCTTGCAGCGGGACGCGGCGACCAGTTTCTCGTGGCTCCCGCGATCGGGGTCTGTTCCCGCGACCACGAGTTGCGCGCTCGCGCGGCTCGCGGACACGGCGTCCCAGACCTTGAACAAGCGATCGAAGCCGTTCACGTGCCAATCGTCGGCCACGAACGCGACCACGAAGGCACTCGCATCGAGCCCGAGCGCCTGGCGTGCCGCCGCGCTTTCCTGCTCACGCCGCGTGGGGGAAAAAAGGTCGAGGTCCACGCCCGGCCGAACGAGGCGGATCGACTCCGGTAGCACGTGATGCCGCTTCATCGCGTCCTTGCCGACGAGCTCGGAAGGCACCGCCACGAACGTCGAGCGTTCGCGCGACATCCCGCGCGCCTCGATTTCGAGCGCGGCCTTCTCCTCGGAGGACTTCGCGAGCGTTGACTCCTTCGCGAGCTCGAGGCGCGTCTCGCGCACGCCCTCGCAGAGCATCAAGACGTCCGCTTTCGACGTGCGGCCGAGCGAGTACACGACGTCGAACTTCTGCTTCGCGCACCAGGTTTCCGCCGCGGAATCGAACGCTTTCGCGCGGCCGGACGCGGAGAGCGAGAAGGGCTTCAGCGTCTCCATCAGGACGCCTGCCGCGAGCGGCTGGCACTTCTCGTTCGTGACGCACGTCACGGAGTCCTTTCGCGCCACGAGGTGGGCCGCCACGCGGCGTGCGTGCTCGTCCGTCGACGCGTTTGCGCCCGGTTGCGCGTGGATCAGGGCGATCTTCATGGGTGCCTGAGCCTACCCCGATCGCCGCGGGGCGCGAACGAATCACCGACGCCGACTGTTCCCGCTGCGTGCCCCGACCTCAGAGGATGTCGAGAATCCCCGCCTGCCCGTCCGTGAGACTCGCCGGCGCCGAGGGATAGTTCACGCCGATCGACAGGAACGCATTCCACGGCGTCCGCTCGCGATCGAGCACCATGCCGAGCGCGACGGCGGAGAACGCGCGGGCTCCCGCAGTCAACGACGAGTCGGCCAGCATCTTCGCCAGCGGCTCGGCGCTCGAGAGCGATCCCGCGAACCCGATCGCTCGCGCCAAGCCGGCCTGCGAGGACAGACTGCGCGCGTTCGCGAGCTCGGCGATGAGCGTCGTCTCGATGTCGGCATCACCGATCAGCGCCAGGGCAATCGCCGTTTCACGCAGCAATTCAGGCTGGAAACGCGCTTTCGCGAGGATCGCGCGCAGCGGTGACGAGGCCTCCTCCGCACCCACGAGACCGAGGGCCATGGCCATGTGTCCGCGCGCGGTCGACCAACTGACGTCGGCCAGCTTCTTCAAGAGGTCCTTGATCGCGCCCTTGTCGCCCGTGAGGCCGATGCCGATCGCGATCGCGGCCGCTTGGTCGACCGCGCCGGCATCGTGGAGCGCGCGGCGCAGCGCGGAACGCACGGGACCCGAGCCCTTCTGGCCCGTGGATGCGCGCCCGCGCTCGAGGATGCCGAGCGAGATCGCGGCCCACGAGCGTTCGCGACTCTTGCCGCGCACGAGCCGGTCCATGAGCATCGTTTGCACTTCGGACTGCACCGCGGACGGATCGTCGGACGATCCCGCACGGCCCGCGACCTGCGCCAGCGAAACGAGTGCGAAGAGTCGTGCATGCGCATCCCGAGCGTCGAGCGCGCGCTTCAACGTGGCCCGCATCGCAACGTCCGCGGCGTCCGCATCGCAGTCGGCGAGCCGACCGAGCCCGATGATGGCGCCGCGCACGACGCCGTCGTCCTCGCGTTGCTGTCGGTCGAGGACCAGCCCCAACTCGCGCGCGATCTCGGCGCGCAGTTCCGTCGGTGCATCCTCGCCCAACCGCGCCAACGCGTCCGGCGCATGTGCGCGCGCGATCGCGGGGCGTTCGTCGTCGGCGAGCACGCGTAGGAGCAGTGCCGCCTGTGCAGCGCGCGATCGCGGCTCGAACATGGTCGCGGCGGCTGGACCGCGCGTCCGTAGCGAAACCCGGCCTTCGTCCGCGCCCATCGGCACGATGCCGAGCGCGATCACGCACGCCGCTTGCAGATCGGAGGATGCCGTTCGCCGCGAGTCCTCGAGCGCACGCGCGATGTGATGAGCGACGAACTCAGGCACTTCCTGCCGCTCGGTGCGCGCAGCCGCGACCGCCAAACCGTACGCCGCGAACGCGCGCGTGCGCGTCGACACGCGTCCTCCGGCGAGCTTGCGCCCCTCGTCGTCATCGTGCAGCAAGTGCGCGAGCCCCGTCAGCCCGCCGATGTTGCGCAGGATCCCGAGCGACGCTGCGGCCGTCTCGCCGATCTCTTGATCCGGGTTCGCGAGGAACGGTTGCACCGCTCGCGCCAACTCGCTCGCACGCGTCGCCGCGCCGTCGTCCGCCGACCGCGCCATCGCGATGAGCAAGCTCGACACGAGATCGCGTTGTTTCTCGCGGCCGAGTGCTTGGGTCAACGCATCGAGTCCGCGCGCCATCCGCTCGTCCGCGGAGACTGCCGCGCCCAGCGTCGTCGGCGCGCGCGATTCCACCCGCCCTTTGAGGTCGAGGTAAGCGTGGCGGTTGTGCGCCCACCAGAACTCCCAACTCGTCGCCTCCAAAGTCGCCGCGCCGCCGGTCGGGATCGGCACGCTACCGGGGCGCACACCGGTCGGGACGGAGGCGGGCGGTGGCGCACCTCCCGGCCCCGAGAAAGGCCTCACGGCAGGTCCCGGACCGGTCGGCGCCGACGGACCGGTCGGCGCGGAGGGGCCTGGTCCCGTAGGTCCGGGGGGAGATCCCGTGCCGGGCGGCACCGTGTCACCCGGCCCCGGGTTCCCCGTCGGCGGCACGAAGAGGCCGCCATGTCGGGCGAACGCGGCGGCCTCGAGAGTCGCACAGGCGAGGAGCGAAAGGGCGAGCACACGCATCGTGGAAGGTCTCCGCATCGGATCGTTCGACTGCGGCTCCAGCGCTCGTTCGGCCACTCGGTTCCGCTCGCTCACCGTGCGCTGGCGCTCAGGGATCACGGGCGGGGAAACGGGCCGCGGCAACGGGCGCGAGGGCGCGCAGTCGTGCGCGGATCTCCTATCACGCGGCATGCCGGAGCACGCTGCGCGGGTAGTCTCCGCGCTGGATGAGCCCGATCCGCCCCACGCCGAGCCGGGCGCCGTCCATCGGGCGCGAGACCGCGGCGGTCGCAATCGCGGCGTTCGCCCTGCTCTTGATCCTGCGTGGCGCGGTCCTCTTCGACCCGCCTTACTGGGACGCGCTTCTCGGACTCTTCCCGCAAGCCGACTGGCAAGCGCGGAACGGTTTCGATCCGCTCCGACTGCTACGTGAAGAGCCGCGCTACATCGACGGCGGCGCGTGCGTGTATCCCTTCAGCGTGGTGCCGCCTTTCGTGGCGCTGCTCCAGCGCGCGAGCTTGGATGCGCCGTCGCGGTTCGCGATCCTCCACCTCTTGACGTTCGCGTGCACGGCGATCGCCTGTGGCGCGCTGTTTCGACTCGCGCGACCATACGGTCGATCGGTCGCCTGGCTTGCGACAGCCGCGTTCCTCGCGCAGCCCGGCACGCAGGCACTCGCGTGCCAGATCGGCCTCGAGATGCCCCTCGTCGCGTCCGCGGCGTGCGGGATCACGGCCCTCGCCGAGCGCCGTTGGGGCGCATCCTTGATCGCGTCCACGGCGGCACTCCTCGTCAAGCCGACCGGCATCGTCGTCGCGGTCACGGCATTGGCGTTCTTCATCGCGCGGGTCGTTGCACCACGCCGGGCGGGCACTCCCGCGCCGCGCGAACGGAGCTGGGCTCTGGCGCACGCCGGCCTGGGTCTCCTTTTCGTGGCTGAAATCGCGCTCCTGCACGCTTTCGAGCGCGAGCCGGCCGGTGCGGGACTCTTCGGTGGATTCGTGCTCCTCTTCACGAAGCGACTGCTCATCGTTCCCGAGTTCGCGCTCTCGCTCGCCACCCTCGTCGTGGCTCTGATCTTCGCCTGGGCGCGGCGAGATCGCACAGCGCCGATTCCGCTCGCGATCCTCTCGCCGGCGCTGTTCCTCGTCGCCTACCTCGGGCTCCTCGCGCAGTGGGAGAACGTGCTCCCGCGCTACTTCGTCGCCGCGTACCCGGCCGTGTTCGCCTTGATCGCTGCCGCACTCGTTCGTTTCGCACCGCGCGCCGTCGCGGCCCCGGCGCTCGGCGCGATCGCGCTGTTCGGACTCCTCGGCACGCGCGGTGAGTTCCAGCCCGATCGCAGTGGACCGTTCGCGCTACCGGGCGAGTCCACGCCGATCGCCCCGAACGACGGCTGGTTGCTGGAGCGTTCGCTCCGTTTCCGCGACGGGCTCGCGCTCGACCGCGAGATCGCACGCTTCGCGAGTAGCCGTGAGGGTGCCGTCTTCGTCGCGCCGTGGCCGATCCAACACGCTCTGGTCGAGCCGTCGTTCGGCTACGTCGATCGCTCGGTCCCGTGTGCGTCGGCCGAGACTTCCGTCGTGTGGAGCCGGAACCAGCAACCAACGCTCGCCGAACTGCGTGCAACGGATCGCGAAGTGCTGTGGATTCTGACACCCAACGACTTCATCGGCGATGCGTCGAAGCCGCGCGTGGGGGACTTCGTCGTCGCGCGTTTCGCGGTCGGCGCTCAGCGCGCAATCGTGGTGCGCCGCGCGAGCTTCCCGTGAAGAGGCGAGCGCGCTACGGTCGCGGGATGTCGTCTCCCTTGCGCAGCACGGTTCGTGGCCCGAGCGACCACCCGGAGCGGGTGCTGTTCCCGGCGCGGCGCAGCGCCGGTTCGGTCCTCATGTCCTGCGTGATGCTGCTCGCGCTCGCAGCCTGTGACTCACGCCAGCCGGTCGCGGTCGGAGGCACGGCTGCCTTGGCGCGCAACCTGGCTCACGCGAGCGCTGTCGAGATCCACGTCGACGAGGAGCGAGCCGCTGAAGGCCTTCGCCGACTCGCAGCGTTCGAGCGCGCACGATCCGGCCGCGATGTCCGCGTCCTCGTCGCGTCGAGCGGCGATTCCGACGCCGCTCGCATCGTCGTCGGAACGCCGGGATCGGCCAGCGTCACGGCGCTGGCCGGTCTCGGCGGCATCGCACTCGAGCGCGATACGGAATTCGCCTTCCGAGTCGCCGACGTGACTCACGATCGACCGGCGGATGTCGTGCGCGCGACGTTCGAGGATCCGGAGCGACCGGGTTTGCCCGTCACGGTTTGGATCGGGAACGACCTCGATCTCCTCGTCCGTCAAATCGAGGACGCGATTCCGCGCGCGACCCCTCTACTCGCGACATGGCGTGGCGGGGACCCCGCGCTGAGAGCCGAGCTGTGGCCCGAAGGCGGGATGCGGCTCGGCTCCATCGAACGGATCGCGCTCGTGCGAGCGGTCCAACGTGCACCCACCGCGGCCTTCCGCTCGATTCCGGGTTTCCAAGTCGACGTCCCGGCCGCGCTCGACGAGGGCGAGGTGGAGCGGATCCTCATCGTGCTCACTCGAGCGCGCGAGCGTGCGAGTGCGTGGACCTCGGCCGCTTTGCCCGATGTCGCGGTTCGTCTGTCGGTGATGGCCGACGAGTATCGACTGGGCGGCGAGCACGCGAACCTCGGCCGGTGGAACCGCGTGCGTCCGTCGGCCGACATGCTCGTTCGAGCCGGCGCTACGGACGGCGGCGCAGCCGCGGTTCGCGCCGGAATGCGGGCCGCTCTCGGACCGGCCGTGATTCCTTGGATCGAGGAAGGTGCCAGCGTCGCTGCCGCCGGATCGTGGTTCGGTCGAGACCTCGAGCGCTGGCTGGCGTGCGTCGCCACGAGCGGTCGTGTTCCACACGCTGCGGAACTGGTGGATCCCGCGAGCGACAGGCGGATTTCAGCGCATGCGCTCGCGCCGCTTCGTGCAGCGCTCTTCGAGCACTTGCGCGCCGCTCGCGGCGATGGGTTCGTCCGCGCCTTGTGGATCGGCACGCGCATGTTGACGGTCGACGAAGAGCTCGAGACCGCGTTCCGCGCGAGTCTCCTTGCGCGCGTCGAGCCATTGCGCGCGGAGGTCGTGCGGCGAGCCCAGGAACGGCGCGCTGCGGTCCTCTCCGGCGCGCCGGAACTCGGCGCGGCACTCATCGAGACTTCCGTGGATCCGCTTCGAGGCTACGGTTCGCGCGGCGCGCAACAGGCGCTCGTCGACCTCGCCGATGCCGGCGCGGGCACCGTGCTCCTGCGCGCGGACTTCGTCGAGTCGATCCTGCCGGTCGGTTGGCCGTCGCCGCGTCCATGGGCGCCGGTCTCGGGCGACGTCGCGCTGTTCGCGGGCTTGCTCCAGGCGCACGCGAGCGGGCTCTCGACCATGCTCTCCGTCAACGTGCTGACGAGCGACGCCGGTTCGTACAGCGGCGATTCCGCACAGGATGGAATCGCTGCGTGGCAACGTCTCTTCGCGCTCGAGGCGCGAGCGGTCGAGCACGCCGGATACCTCGCGAACTTGGCCGACGCGGAGTGGCTGTGCGTGGGCACGGCTCTCCGCGCGATCTCGCCCAGCGAATCCGACGATCGACGCGCGGTGCCACAGGAGTCGGTGTGGAAACGCGAGGGCTGGAGCGCCGTCCTCGGTGCTGCACGCGGCGCTTTTCCCGGTGCGATCACGTACGCGACTGCCGATGTCCACGAGGCCGAAGGCGTTCGATTCCTCGGTGATCTCGACGCGATCGGGATCGAACTCGCGCCGTCACCTGAGCCCCATTCGCTGAATCCGCGCGCGGATCTGGCTGCGAAAATGGCCGTCGCGCTCGACGGGATCGGGGCGATCGCCCGTGGCGTCGGGAAGCCCGTCCTCGTGACGCACGCGAGCTTCTCGCCGATCCGAGCTGACGGAACGACCGTCGTCCGAGACGATTGGCGGGACGCGAGCTTGCTCCTCTTCGGAGACGCCTTGATCGAAGCGCGCGGACGCGGCGTCGACATCCGCGGCGCCTGGGTCTCACGTGTGGCCACCGATGCGCGCGACCCGGGATTCGGCGCTCGCGATTCACGCTTCGGAGTTCAGCACCTCGAACCGTTCCACGCTCGATTCAGAGAAGAGTTCCGGACAGGAGCGCGATCGCCACGCTGAAGTAGATCACGAGGCCGGTGACGTCGGAGAGGGTCGCGACGAGCGGCGCCGATGCGCTGGCCGGGTCGAGGCCGAGTCGTTTCAGCGCGAAGGGCAAGAGCGCGCCGACCATCGTGCCCCACGTCGCGACGCCGAGCACCGAGAGCCCGATCGCGACACCGATGATCATGAAGTGATCACGCAGCGGCACGTTCGTCGGATCGCCCGACGTGTGGTGCCAGACGATGACGATCACGAGGCCGAGGACGCCCAACATCGCCCCCAAGGCCAATCCGGCCGCGATTTCCCGCAAGAAAACGCGCCACCAGTCCTTCAAGCGCACTTCTCCGAGCGCCATCGCGCGGATGATGAGCGTGCTGGCTTGCGAACCGCAGTTGCCCCCGCTGGAGATGATGAGCGGCATGAAGAACGCGAGCAACTTGACCTCGTCGAGCGTGCTCTGGAAGAAACGGATGGCGCCGACCGTCAGCGTGCCGCTGACGAAAAGGATGACGAGCCACACCGCGCGCTTCTTGAACATCTCCAGGAAACCGACCTGGAGGTAGGGCGCTTCGAGCGCCGCCGTTCCACCGATCTTCTGGATGTCCTCGGTCGCCTCCTCGCGCACGACGTCGACGATGTCGTCGGCCGTGACGACGCCCTGCATACGGCCTTCGTCGTCGACGACGGGGATCGCGAGCAAGTCGTGCAAAGCGAAGAGGCGTCCGACGGCCTCCTGATCCATCTCGTCGGGAACCGTGACGAGATCCTTCACCATGACGTCGCGCACGCGCG